>Ga0307427_1001054_pt1 | contig 14969 bp, 12 predicted proteins | sample SalMarWE160190MG_FD_202162 | JGI IMG/M metagenome (GOLD analysis project Ga0307427, IMG submission 202162) | Salt marsh sediment microbial communities from the Plum Island Ecosystem LTER, Massachusetts, United States - WE1603-190 | ecosystem: Environmental > Aquatic > Marine > Intertidal zone >... | reverse complement strand
GACTGATGGTGCCCGGGTGCAGAACTTCGACGCCATGATAGATGAGTATTACACCGAGTGCGGGTACGACCTGAAAACCGGGTGGCCAACTCAGGCCAAACTCGAGGAGTTGGGGCTGAAGGATGTCGCAGATGAGCTCTATCCGAAGTAGAGTGGGGGCCAATTTGGATGCAGGGAAAGCCCTCAAACGGGCAGCGATACAAATACAGCGGGCTGACGGGAGGGATGGATGATCAAGGAAGAAAGGTATGATTTCATAATTGTGGGTGGGGGGCCCAATGGGGTGGCGCTGGCAGCGTATCTGGCCAAGTGCGGAGACAGCGTTTGCGTGCTGGAAGCAAGGCCGGAAGCTGGAGGAGCGTGTGAGAACACGGAGCCCATCCCAGGGGTACGCATTAACCCACATGCCATATACATGTACGCGGGACCAGCCCCTGGATTCGAGCAGTTGGAGCTATGGAAGTATGGCTTCCGCATGGACTGGAGTCCCATGTCAAAAAACCTGGCTGACCAGCAGGCGAGAGGCGTGGCTACCAGCGAGGGCATGGCGCCGATCACCGACAAGGACGCGATGGGCTGGGCCAAAATAAGCGGCCTGCTTACCAGTCCGCCGTTCATCAAGGACCTCCTGCGTGCCACCTTCTGGTGCCCACCTCATCCTCCCGAAGTAGAGGTAACGGCCGACAACATCCCCTATATGCAGGTGTATAAGCAGCACCAGCCTGACGTCTGGAGCGAAGAGCTGCTCGATATGACACTGTTTGACCTCATGGACGAGCATTGTGAGACCGAGCCGTTCAAGGTACTGCACGCCGTCGCAGCCTGGTACTCGGGAGCCGCCGGTCACTGGGAGGGAGTGGCTATCCCGGCTCTAGCTTGCGACATAGCGCTGACAATCTACGGTGGGCTCAGTGTTCCTCGTGGCGGCATGCATGGCTACTTCCACTCAATGATACGGTGCGCGCTGGCGCATGGCGCGGTAGTGCGGACCTGCTGCCCCGTTGATGAGATCATTATTGAGAATGGTCGAGCGGTAGGGGTGCGATTGAACGAGACCGCTACCACGGATGAAAAGAAGATCTGGGCGAACAAGGCGGTAGTCAGCGACGTTGATGTCAGGCAGACCTTCAGCAAACTGGTCGGTCCCCGGCATCTGGGTTTCAACTTCAAAAACAAAGTAGAGGCCATCAGTCTCAAGGGGGGTAGCATCTACGTGTCCCATATCCTCACCCGTGAGCGCCTTCGCTGCCGTCCCCAGTTCGTTAACGAACCGCAGGGGGATGATCCCGGGATTGGCCCGTACCCCTGCGACTCCCGCGACATCTACTATGAGCATGTAGCCGATGTCGATGGGCGGAGAGGTAACCCCACCGTGCCGCCGGAAAGGTTGCTGTGGGTCTCGACTCCGACCATAAGATTCGACGACACGGACCCGCAGTGCACCATTCCCAATCGCCACCTGGTCTCTCCTTTGTACACCCTGGTTCCCCCGCCGGAGTATCATGTGGAAAGCCCCGATGCGGTGAACAAGGTAAAGGATGAACTGAACGCCTATATGCGCAAAGCCTTCAGTCAGGTGATTGAGAATCTCGACGATGACAACATTGTCTACCATTGGGCAAATACCCCCTGGGAATCGGAGTTCCGCAACACCGGTCTCATCGGTGGCACATGGTGCGGTACCCGCCTCTGCGCTGACCAGTGGGGGGAAAACCGCCCCATTCCTGAACTGGCCCGATACCGTACGCCCATCGAAGGGCTTTACCTGTGCAACCAGACGGCTTGCCACCCCGGCGGTCTGGCATTAATGGCTATCCCCTATAACCTGATGCATATATTGATTGAGGATGGCCTCGTTGAGCCCGGCGCATGGTGGTATCCGTCCCCGTGGTACATACCACAGCAAGGAAAGATATCCGCGATACCGCGTTGAGGAGAGGACAAATACTATGCCGGACCCGTTGATTGGCAAGATATTCGATGAGTTCCCCGATGAGAGCGATTGGGATGTGGTCATTATAGGCGGTGGGCCCAACGGCCTGATCGCAGGAGCCTATCTATCGAAGGCCGGGTTGAAGGTGGCTGTGGTAGAGCGCCGCTACGAGATCGGCGGTGGGCTGGCCACTGAGGAGGTCATGTTTCCTGGCTACTACACCAATATACATGCCATTTATCATCTGCTGGTTGACCTCATGCCTGTGCTCAGAGACTTCGACCTGGACCGCCATGCGCTGATGTGGACTAAGCCCAATGCCCAGGCAGGCATGGTGTTCGAGGATGGAACATCGCTGCTCCTGACACGTATGATAGAGGACACTAAGGATTCCCTGATGAAGCTCTCTGTCAAGGATGCCGTCACCTTTGGCAAGCTGATGAGGGGTTGGCGTCGCATCGTGACCGAGATAATAGGCCCGGCTACCTTTATACCTCCCATGCCCCCTTTGGATATGATTATGGCTATGCAGCGCACCAAAACCGGAAACGAGATGCTGGAGCTTGTTGAGCGCAGCCCTCTGGACATCATCACCGATAGCTTTGAGAACGACCGTGTGCGCACTCTTATGTTATATGTCTGTTGCATGTGGGGGCTCGACCCCAGGGAAACCGGGGTAGGGATGTTCGTCCCCCTGTATCTGGACCGGGCGATGAACAAGTGCTACTGCGTTGGAGGGTCACACAAGCTTGCTGGTGCGCTGACAAGGGAGATCTTGGGCAACGGAGGAACAATTCTGGATGCAGCCGATGTAACCAAGGTCACCATGCGGAACGGCCGCGCCACCGGTGTCGAGATTGCCGAGGGTCGTGCCCTGCGCAGCAAAGTGGTCATGTCCACACTGGACCCCCAGACAACGTTCTTCGATCTTGTCGGCGCAGAGCATCTACCAGAGGCGCTGAGGGAGTCGGTCGAGGGCTGGAAGCTGGACAAGTGGAGCTTCAACACCCTGCACGTTGCCACCAGGGAGCCTCCGCGCTATGCGTGCGATGACCCCTGGATCAACGAGGCGTTCATGGTCATCTCTGGCTTTGAGAGCCCCGACCAGCTTCTGGCGCACTGGGATAGCGTGGTCGCTGGCAAGATCGATGATAACTTCGGCGGGCACGCCACCTGCGAGAGCCTCTTCGACCCCCATCTCGTCCGCTCTCCGTGGGGGGGGCATGTCTCCTTCTTCCAGATGCATGCTCCGTACGAAATTGAGGGCGGCTGGGAGAAGCGGGGTGAGGAGCTAGAGGAAGCGATATTGGCCAAGTGGCGGAAGGCAGCTCCAAACATGACACCGGAGAACATCATCGCCACCAGCCAGGAGACCCCTGAGGGCATCGAGACCCGTTTCCCCAACATGCGCCGCGGCGCAATAAAGCACGGTGACTACACGCCCATGCAATTGGGCTGTTTCCGCCCCAACCAGGAGTGCTCCGATACCAGGACGCCCATCGAGGGGCTTTATACCTGTGGCGCATCCACCTACCCGGGAGGGCTGGTACTCGGGGGGCCTGGCTATCTCGGTGCAAACAGGGTGGCCGAGGACCTGGGCGTTGCTAAGTGGTGGAAACCTACAAGAGAGATGGAACACTACATTAAGACGTACGTGGAATAACCAAGTCACATACTTCAAACCGCCGATACTGGGCGGCTGCTACACAGGTTCTCTGAACAAGCCTACAGCGCACGAGGAGCGCTTCGATCGTCTTCGAGCAGCGATGCTACGTGGAATGGACAAGAAGGATTGGTAGAAGAGGAGCCTACCAGAGACGAAGCCCCCGGCCTGTTGCGAGGCATTAGGCGGGGGCAGCCCTTTCGAGCCCTGCACAATCGCGATTACAGTCTGTTGTGGACCGGGCAGTTCGGCCATTCAGCAGCCCTGTGGATGGAAGCGATAGCCCGAAGCTGGCTGATATGGCAGTTGACCGGTTCGGCCACTCTTCTGGCGACGGTCAGTCTCCTGAGAGCCATGCCAATGCTCTTCTTCGGCCTTCTCGGCGGGGTCCTCGCCGACCGCTTCGATAAGCGCAAGATCCTCATCGTCTGCCAGACCACTACCCTGATCAACTATCTGATTATCGCAACGCTCATAGCTACGGGGGTTGTACAGGTGTGGCACGTCCTCCTCTCTGCTTTCGTCATGGGCTGCTCCATGTCCTTCAACCAGCCGGCGCGGACCGCCCTTGTCCCCAGCCTGGTGAGAGAGGACGAATTGCACAGTGCTGTTGCCTTGAACTCCGCTGCCATGAACGTGACTCGCGTTGTCGGTCCTGGAATGGCTGGCCTGCTCATAGCTCCACTTGGTATCAGCGGGGTGTACTACATCTCGGCTGGTGTCTACGTGTTGACGCTCGCCACTACCATCATGATGAGGGTACCTCCCGTCATCGTCAGGGCGGAAAGAACGTCACTGCACGCTGACATGCGCGAGACCTTTCGCTACGTCTACAGGACGAAGACTATCCTTGCTCTGGTGCTTCTGGCTCTCGTTCCAATGGTCTTCGGTATGCCCTACATGATTGTCATGCCGGTTATGGCTGACCAGGTCCTTCACGTGGGCGCCTCGGGTTACGGCTGGCTCCTGTCGGTAGCAGGCGTAGGCGCTCTCGTAGTCGTCTTGCTCATTGCCGCACTGACGAGGGTTGTCCGCAAGGGTCTGCTCATACTCATCGGTATCTTCGGCTTCGGTGCTCTTCTCATGGCGTTTTCCCAATCAACGTGGTTCCCTCTTTCCCTGGTCATCATAGCGTTCATCGGTCTTACCAGCACCGCCTCGAGGGTATTCATCAACACCAGCATGCTGGAGATTGCCCCTCCAGAGATGCGTGGCCGGGTCATGTCAGTCTATACGCTTGACCGCGGGCTCGTACCTCTGGGGACAATGGTCATAGGACCGCTGGCTGACGCCTTTGGCGCGCCACTGGCGTTGCTTGCCATGGGTGGCGTGTGCATGGTGCTCCCTCTCGTCATGGGGCTGAGGTTCCCCTTCGTGCGGCGGATGCCTTGAGCCAATGGAGCACTGCATCAAGGCGTACACGCAATAACCAGGTCACGTACTTCAAACCGCTGGGTTGGGCCTGACCAAGCAGTTGGCCCCTTTTACTGCTTCAGCTTTTAGTTTAGTGGCCGCTCCGTCAGGCATATTATAATCGCCCACCCCTGTTGAGTGGCGTTCGCACAATACCCGCTTTAATTGAACTGTTGTTGTCTATATACCAGAAGACTTCTCAGGGGAGGTTTTACTCTCAATCATAAATGGCCTAAAAGTTATCAGGAATCTGTAGAACAGAGTGGCAGCATCCTGTACATTCAACTTCAGCAAGTTCACCGGTAGCGGGATAATGCCAGCAGTTCGAAAGGAATTTTATACGCTCTTCTTCTTGTGTGTTATCAATGGATATGAATATCTCGTATAAGTATTGTCGACGTTTTCTTCCCATGGCTTTATCCTCAGCTAGAAACGGTAACAATTTCAGTAACATGTTATAATGACGAATATGAAGCGTTTTTCCCAATGGTTACAAAAAAATATAAAGTATATCACGCTCTTTTTGGTGTTTTTGGTTCTAATTTCTATCTTCATTCTTATTTACATTATAGCTAATCCAACAAAATATGAGGGATATACGAATTTCAGAGAATCGACGCTAGTTATCGCCACAGCAGCAACTGTTTTCGGTACGTTGTTATTGGCTTTTGCTACTTTCAACCTTGCCGATAGGAGTAAAGAACAAGAGGAACTACGCCTGCAAGAGGAGAGAGAGAGAGAAAATCGCGATAGAAAAGAAAGATGGCTTAACGAAATAATTGAATGGGTGATTAGCGTTTCTTCCCTTGATTCTGACATCAATAGATTAACCGATTCGGTAAGGTTAACTATCTATCCAGTTAAGAATGTGTCAATGGGAAAGTTACATAACCAGACTTTAGTTCTAAGAGACCGTGGTTTATATATAGAAAAGATTGCCATATTCACCAAAGATAAAACTCGTCAATCAATTAACAACCTCCGAGATGAATTAACTAGAATTGAAAGCCTTTTTGATGCCTTCTATATGTTATCTGAACTTGGAGAACCTCCGATTGATTCGATAACAACAGAGGATGCTCTTTTGGAAAAACGTGATGATAACAAGGATACAATAGAAGGACACCGTAAAAAATTGTCATCCTTATGCGATGTCATTATTGAAGAAGTGGCAAAGGAAAAAGTTGACCTTATCAACAAAGAAGAATTGGCTTGATTAATATAAGACAAATAAAAAATGGCAGCGGTAGGATTCGAACCTACGACCAAGGGCGCAATTCCCCCTTGATTTACCTTGATGGAAATCAATTACGATTAGATTCTACTAATAAGGCCTTGGCTGCTAGAGCCAGTTGTATTTCGAATCAAGTTGAATTTGAATATCGCTGGGAACACATAGGATATTCAGTGCTTGCGACTTCCTCTTGTGATTACTGAGATATTCACGTAGCTGTTGGTAGTAATCCTTCATATACTTAGATTTGAAGTCCAACTGAACGAAGTTTAAGAAATACGCATTCTCTATATTGTTCGGCGTATCAGTTAGCTTCTGAATATCCCAATCTGCTCGTTCTGCCATGCTTTCCAGACGTAACCTGGACAGCCATAATTTGATCTCGATCGCTATATCAATTTTAACTAATTCTAGGTATTTCTGCCATGGAGCATTGGCTTTCATATTCTGCACTTCAGGCTTGAAGTAAGACTTGGCATCCAGTAGTACTAAATCATAATGTCCTCTAGCCGGTTTCTTGCCGGGAAACACCTTAAGTGTCGGAAATTCAGCACGTATTAACTGTGTTGGATAAGCTTCGTTACCTACTTGTTTATGCTTTATATAATAAAAGAGACTCCAATGTATATCTCGTTCGTTCCAGAAACGCTCCGGATTATTCTGAAAATCAGATACTACACGAGATATTGCTTTTTCTAGTGCTGAACGTAGTGAACTAGAAGACACTAGCAAATCTCCCTTATTTCTATTGCTATCTCTCTATATCCCCCATAAGCTTAATATGGTTGGATTCTATTACCCGCAGTAGTTGGTGTCAATGAGGTTGCTCTTTTAATTCTAAAGCGCAAATTAGCCAAAGGCTTGACAATCACTTGTTTTACCATGCGGAAACCAATATAGAGATTTTATCTCTTCAATAACAATGATTTTTACTAGCTATTTCCCTCCCACCATGGTCTTACCTTCATCATTAATTCTGTTGTCAGATTTCACGGTAATAACAGTTGTATTATGACTTAGATTTGATGTCTGACTCATACCCACAGGCGATATGGTATATAAATAACGCAGCGGGTTCATTTGAATAGGGGGCTACTCGTTGTTTATACAGCTAACCAATGTTATGATTTAGCATACCCTTAATAAAATGGAAAAATCATGAATCCCGGAGATGTTATATCATATCTGGAGATGTGCAGCGAAGAAGGAGTCAATCTCCAACGTGGTATGAATTACCATTTACGTAGAGATTATAGTGTTATTCTAATGAGCCTACGGCCAAATGCTCCATATTCGGATAGAATAGAAAATGATGGCCGTTTTTTAATATATGAGGGTCATGATGTCCCAAAGACAACCGATAATCCAATTCCTAAGGTTGTTAATCAACCAATGTATAATCCTGGCGGGACACTGACTCAGAATGGTCTATTTTACGAGGCAGCACAAAAATTAAAACGCACGAAACAGGGCCAAGAATTGGTTAGAGTGTATGAGAAACTTCATGCAGGTATATGGGTATATAATGGCTTTTTTAGATTAGTTGATGCCTGGCAAGAGGAAAGCAACACCAGGAAAGTATTTAAGTTTAAACTGGAATTGGCGGAGGATACACTACCCGGTCATAAACATGCTAAACGCGAAGTATCACTTGTACATGACAGGTTAATACCACCGCAAGTTAAATTAGTAGTATGGAAACGTGATAGGGGTAGGTGTGTTATGTGTGGCAGTACTGATAACCTACATTTTGACCATATCATACCTTATTCAAAAGGTGGGTCTTCGTTAGTAGCCGAGAATATTCAGTTACTATGTGCTAGACACAATCTAGCTAAGAGAGATAAGATAGAATAGTAATGTGTAAATACACCAGGCCTGCTATTTAAATACAATAATCTACCAATTAATAGCTATGATATTAATAGAGCATCTGAGAAAGACTGCACGAGCACACTTACAAGATTCCGAAATATTGTTTCAGAATAAAAGATATAACGGGTCTATTTATCTTTGTGGTTATGCAGTTGAAATAGCTTTAAAATTGAGAATGTGCAAAACACTTCGATGGACTGGATTTCCTGAGAATAATAAGGAATTCACGAAGTTCTCTAGTTTTAGAACTCATGACCTAGATGTACTACTTCAGTTATCAGGTAAAGAAAAAGACATAAAAAGCAGCCACTTAGCGGATTGGTCAGTTATTGCAAAATGGGACCCAGCAGTGAGGTACAAGTCAGCCGGTGGTGCTAAAAAAACTGATGCTCAACAAATGATTTCGTCTTCAAAGACTATAATACGTGTTCTAGGGATAAAGGTGTAAGGTGAAAAATCTATTTGATAAATTCAGAGTAGTCGAAAGAACCATTTCTAATGAAAGAGACAACTTTACTCTTTTTGGTTTATTCTTAAGAGAAGATGCGCAGGATAAATGGGATTTGATTGTCAGTGCCAGCTGGCTTACAGGGGATTACTTTAAAAACTTAGAATATATTACAGAAAAACTGAAATCACAAATAGAGCCTAATGAAATGACTGGGATATCTAGGATTATTCTCCTTAGTCCTAGTGATAAATTTGTGCGGAATATAAATAGCGCTATAAATATCGAACATGGAAAAGTAGAACTTGAGGATTGTCTTTTTAATGACGTTTTTATTAAGCAAGCAATACTGATAACTTCCAAGAAAATGCAAACAAAATTGGTTTGGGACGACCAGTGGATTTCTAAACACAAGAATTTGGCTATGTCGGGTTTGAATAAGTTAGGTCAAGTGGGATTTATGGAAATACGCTTGGCTCTAATGGATTCTAGATTCAAAGCGACGCAAGCCGAGTTACTGCGACAGGCAGAGCCGGCACAAATTGAGACGTTTGGTTGGCCTATCGGCATAGTTATTGATAGAGAAGGAGATCGACCAAAACCAACTAATGATGGTATTGTAACCGAGATTCTTATACAAGATACCGAGGAACTAAACAGCTATGACTATTGGACTCTTCGAAAAGATGGCGCATTCTATTTATTAAAGAGTCTATTCGAAGATGAACGGCGACCAGGATATATCTTCTTTAATACAAGGATTGTTCGGATAACTGAAACTTTGCTTTATGCTGCTCGTCTATATTCCGGTTTACACGTCCCTCGTAATCAAAGCTTTATGATTGGTATACGGCATGGAGGATTGAAAGGACGTATTCTTTCTGTCTCAAGCCTGACCCGCAGGTTTCCTCCATCAGAGACAAACATCTCTAATGTAGATGAGCAATACAATGAAGTGGAGACTACTATAGACGAGATTGAATCCACTTTGGTAGACGTAGTAGAAAAGTTCACTCAACCACTATTCGTAGTATTTAGTTTCTTTGAGCTTAGCAGAGCGATACTTGAAGAAATAGTCAATAAATATGTCACAGGAGAAGTTACTTAACCGGACATGAGGTATTTAAATGACTAAATCTACTTTGCCTTAATGTATTATCTACTGGACTATACCTCTTATATGCCTCCACCGCATCATAATAATGAACAGCTTGACAATACCGATTTATCATTATTAACGTTGTATGCCCCCATAGTCTCTGTAATATAAGGCTATAACCACCATTCTGTTTACCTCTTTTTGTAGTGAGCTAAAGTACTACACCCCTATCTGGACTGCCAAGCAGAATGGAAATGATTGGGTTATATTGTTAACATTCCATTTTAATACTGCGACAGGGGATCCAGCCCTGAGCCGTGCAGGCTTGACGTCACGGTGCCCCGCGAATACAATCAGTAGCTAGGGCAATGAATGACCAGAGTTGCCCTATTGTGCGTGAAAGTGGTAAACGACGACTATAGAATGCATAGAAGTTGCGATTGCCATTAAAATTGGCTCAGAATAGGGTCTATTTAGAGTAGATATGAGTCCACCGCAGGAAAACATACCGCTTGTTGACCTCATCAAGCTCACCGGAAAGGTAGCTATCGTTACCGGTGGCGCTATGGGTATTGGCTTCGCCATTTCCTACCGACTTGCTGAGGCAGGCGCCACCATCGCTATTGCTGATACCAACGAGGAGAGGGCTCAGCAGGCCAGCCAGGAACTCAAGCATTACGGATACCGCAATCACCTCACATGCTTCGTGTGTTCCTAGTCTGTCCGAACCAGATCACTTTACTCGTTCAGGTGATTAGTTGCCCCTGACTACCTGTAGAGCGGCAGTGGCAGCGTTGCGGACGTAAGCATCTTCGTCCTCCAGCAGTTTGACGAGCCTGGGGACGGCGTCCTTCACTATATCCGCATTGCTTCGGCCGATCTGGTTAATTGCCGCAGCAGCAGCGCCACGAAAATAAGGGTCGTCACTCTGGAGCAACTCAATTAACTTGGGCACGGCCCCTGCAACGGCGGAAGCATTGCTTTCACCGATGAATCCCAAAGTATTGATAGCATGTGCACACACGGTGTAATCTTGGTCGCTCAGCAGTGTTGTCAGCTTGGGTATCGCACTCTCCACGGCTACAGGGTCAGCTTCGGCGATCACACCAAGAGCCGATATAGTATGACCACGGACGCCGCCATCAGGGTCATCCAGTAGTGCCACCAGCCTGGGAACAGCTTGTTTCACCATGTCAAGCCGATTCCGGCCAATAGCCGCCATAGCTGCGGTGACGTTGCGGCGGACATTGGCGTCTTCGTCATCGGCTAAGGCGATCAATTTGGGCATGGCATCCTCTACAGGTTCGACATCATGTTCCGCAATCACTCCGAGGTTAGCGGCTGCTGCGCCGCGCACCAGAGCGAACTGGTCATCGAGAAGAGCCTTTAGCTTGGGTACAGCCTGTTTCACTGCCTCAGGATCACTTCTGCCAATCACCCATAGAGCAGCGCTGACCGCACCGCGGGTGACATCAACAGCATCGTCAAGAAGTGCGATCAGACTGGGGACGGCACCTTTCACGGCGTTGGCGTCATTCTCTGCCACCAGCCATATAACCCAGGCTGCGTTTCGGCGCACGTTTTCATCTATATCGTCAAGCAGCGCAATCAACCGTGGAGCAGCCTGTTTTACTGCACCAGCATCAGTTTCGGCAATTGCACCCAGAGCCGCTGTGGCTCCGCCACGCATGAACGCATCTTCTTCACTGAGGAGAATCATAAGCTCCTCGACTACAGGTCTGCCATTATGATACTGCTCCACAAGCGCAGCGTAGTTGCTCTGCAGAAGTAGAGTCTCCGTTCGTTGTCCAAATTGCTCCATCTGTCCTCCTCCTTGCCTATGTCCAGCCTCTCTTTGTGCTCACGCTTTTACATTCGCAGCCTTCGCTCAAAGGAGCATAATGCACAAGGATAAGGCCCGGCCTCGATGACCACACCACATTTGATGGAAGATCCTCGGTAAATGAGCGTGCAAAGCTTCGAGTAGAGGCATTTATATCACAACCCACCCTGGGTGTCAACTGTCCGGCCGATGGCTGTACGTGTGGCAGGAAAACGTCGCCTGATGGACTTCCCAGTGCTTGAATCAAAGCTAGTAAGCTCCGCAAGAGGATTTCATTCGAACCCCACGCAATCGTAAAAATGCGGTATATCGGGAATGCTGGATTGGGTACATGCCAGCATCCGTACCTGTACAAACGTGATATGAGCAGAAGGGGCTTCAGCTTTGCTCAGCCTCGATTTTGGAGCAAAAGGCTTTTCTCAAGTCGTTTGTTAAGAGGATCGACGTTTCAAATTCAGAGGTCAAAATCGACTATATCTTGCTGATGCCACCGATTGAGGGTGATACCGATACCGATCCGGTTATTGCTATCATGCAAAATGGCTGGGGAACTAGGATTCGAACCTAGCCTTGCAGATCCAGAGTCTGCCGTCCTACCACTAGACGATTCCCCAGCGCCTTACCATTATACAAAAGAACGCCGTATCTGGCAAACCAATTGGCAAGCTCCGTTCATCTATGGCTTGCATCACCCGGCTGGCCAGTCAGTACGCAAACAGGTGGTATTGCCCGGTATGTACTGACCCGCTACAGTGGCTTTACTTCCAACCCCCGTTCATGTCATACTTGTTTGACAATGCTCGCAGCAACGATGGTGAGGGGAGCGGGCTCGGGATTTGCTGCGCGAGAAGGAGGCACGAATGAAGGTACTTGTGGGCTACATGTCGCAGACAGGGAACACGAAAAAAGTGGCTGAAGCCATCTTCAGCCAGATCCAGGCCGACAAAGAAATCAAGAGCCTGGACGAGATCCAGAGTCTTGAGGGCTACGACCTGGCGTTTATCGGCTTTCCCATTCAGGCTTTCGCGCCGATCAATGACGCGAAGGTATTCTTGGAGCAACACAGCGCCGGCAGGAAGCTGGCTCTCTTCGTGACCCACGCTACGCCGGAGGATTATGAGGAGCTGCCGGGGTGGCTGGACAAATGCAAAGAGGCTGCCGCTGCGGGGAATTTGGTCGGGTTCTTCGACTGCCAGGGCGAGCTGGCGGAGGCCATTGCGGAGATGCTGAAGCAGAGCGATGACCCGAAGATGGTATGGTTTGGAAATCTGCGCCCCTCAACGATAGGGCAACCGGACGAAGCGAGGCTGGAGCGGGCACGTGCATTCGCCCGCGACATGATGGCGAAATAGACGACGTCCCGGGGGCTACAAGCAAGGATCGATCTGCACTCTGAGCTGGGAGCACGGACGTGCGCCTGTGACTGGCACAGTGGTTATTGAGCATGCGCCGGACGATTCCCCAGTAGTTTACCATCATACAAAAGAACGCTATATGTGGCAAATTTCGCTACTGAGGCTGTTTAGAAATGTAGCGCGAGGCTTTAGCCTCGCTCAAAGCGACCCTAAAGGGTCGCGCTACGGAAATCTTTGGATGAAACATCTCTGAATTAGTAAAAATCAAACAGGAAATTAGTAGTAAACAGCCTCCTAACCGTCGAAGCCATTAGTGAATAATCACGTTTTTCCCATTATGTCTGCTTCGCTGCGTCACCCTGAACCCTTCGCTATCTGTCATTCTGAGGGAGCGGAGCGACCGAAGAATCTCACTCAGTGTAAACTCCGTGAGGGGTCTAGATTCTTCGCTTCGCTCAGAATGACATAGGTAAGGCGCTCAGAATGACATAGGTGAGGCGCTCAGAATGACATAGGTGAGGCGCTCAGAATGACAGATAGACATTGCTAGGTGAACTTACTATTTCAACTTGCCCAATGCTGCCTCGATGCGCTTGAGGCATCGCTCTTTGCCAAGAACAGTCATGGTCTGAAAGAGAGGTGGCGCTGCGGTGCGGCCGGTGACAGCCACCCTGAGCAGCCCAAAGAGGGCACCAGTCTTGAGCCCCAGCTCCGCTGCCAGAGGACGGAGAAGATCCTCCAACGACGCAGCATCAAAGGGGCAGGCTTCCAGCCGTTCCCTGCTCACCTCGAGTGCGGCTATCGCACCCGCCTTATCCATACCCTTCTTTTGGAGCAATTCGACATTATAATCTAGCTCTTCCACGAAGAAGAAGTCGGCAAGCTCGGATACCTCGCCCAGCACCCTCACCCGCTCCTGGAGCAAAGGCACTATCTGGCGAAAATAGTCTGGTGATATGGGACGCTTCACTTCCTTAGGGAGGTCTGCCTCCAGAAACGGCATCGCCTGCTGCACCATATCCTCGGTGCTCAACTTGCGGATATAAACCCCGTTCATCCAGGCAAGCTTCTCATGATTGAAGATTGCCCCGGTCTTTCCTACACGGTCAAGGGAGAAGTTTGCCACCAGTTCCTCACGGCTAATAATGTCTGTCTTGTCATCCAGAGACCAGCCTAACAGGGCGAGGAAGTTCACTACGGCATCTGGAAGGTACCCTTGCTTCTGGTACTCCATAACCGAGGTTGCCCCGTGGCGCTTGCTCAATTTGGCGCGGTCGCTCCCCAGTATCATCGGGAGATGGGCGAATAGCGGCGGCTCATATCCCAAAGCACCGTAAAGCGGGATATGGCGCGGGGTGCTGGAGAGCCACTCATCGGCCCTCAGAACATGGGAGATCTTCATCAGATGGTCGTCGATTACGTTAGCGAGGTGATAGGTGGGGTAGCCATCCGACTTCAGCAGTACAAAATCATCCAGGGTAGCTGCCTCGAAGAATACCTCTCCACGAATCAGATCCTGGAATTTGATCTGGCCCTCAAGGGGCATCCTAAAGCGTACAACGGGGGTGATGCCTTGAGCTTCAAATGCCGCCCGCTCTTTTTCGGTAAGGTCACGGCAGCGGCGGTCATAGCCGGGCGGCTGCTTCCTTTTTGTCTGCTCCCTTCGCATCTCCTCGAGGCGCTGCGGGGAGCAGTAACAGAAATAGGCATAGCCCCCCTCCACCAGCCGTTTTGCTACGTCCTGGTATATCTCCAGGCGCTGCGATTGAAAATAGGGGCCGTAATCACCACCTACACCTGGCCCCTCGTCCCAGTCCAGCCCCAGCCAGGTGAGGCTATCGAGGATAGCCTCGGCAGCACCTTCAACTTTCCTGGTGACATCGGTGTCCTCGATGCGCAAAATGAAGCTTCCCTTGTAGTGCCTGGCGAAGAGCCAGTTAAAGAGGGCTGTTCTGATGTTGCCTACATGGGGGATACCGGTAGGACTGGGTGCAAAGCGAACGCGTACCGAATCGCTCATTTCAATTTCCTTCATAGGCCTCGGGCAATAGCGCTTTCTTTAACGGCAGCTTTATTACGCAGGTACCGGCAATCCTATCATGAATG
>Ga0307427_1001053_pt1 | contig 14981 bp, 15 predicted proteins | sample SalMarWE160190MG_FD_202162 | JGI IMG/M metagenome (GOLD analysis project Ga0307427, IMG submission 202162) | Salt marsh sediment microbial communities from the Plum Island Ecosystem LTER, Massachusetts, United States - WE1603-190 | ecosystem: Environmental > Aquatic > Marine > Intertidal zone >... | reverse complement strand
CGTCAACGGCCCACCGGGCGGCAGCGCCTCCGTGTACGGCACCCTGTGCCTGCTGAACCGAGAGAAATCCTCGTGGGTGAACATCCTGTGGAAGACACTGTCCGTGTTCCACGGCGTAGACTCAGCAATAAGGTACCCGTCAGTCGTGTTCAGGGTGAACAGCACCGCCGCGTACAGGTCCTCGTCGCACCGGATGAAGTTCATCTCCATCAGATAAACAGCCTTAGCCGAGTGGCCCCTGATGGTCTCCGGCACAGGCGACTCAGCCAATATCTGGCTCCCGTTCCTCAGCCGGACGATCGTCTTCAAGAGGCCCCGCTCACTGTACACCCTCCTGAAGAACCCCGGGTCAAGCCGCTTCATCCTGTGCATGTGGTCGTGCAGCGCCTTGAACGCTATCCGCTTCACCTGCCCCAGCTTCGGAGCCGTCACCAATATAGTCGAGCCCGGATACCTGAACGCCAGCCAGAGCAGCTTCGCCATGCCGTTGAAGGTCTTCCCCGTCTGACGGGCCTGCAGCACCGCCACGAAGTGCCCCTCATCCCTCAGGAAGGGATGCATATACCCGTACGGCTCGTACCCCAGCCACCCCCTGCAGAACTCGACCACATCTCCGGGGAGGACCCTGCCCGTCGAGGGCCCCCGAAGCCTGGTGGACTCCTCCCTGACCCTCTCCCTCAGCTTCCTCAGACTCAACTCAGGTCACAGACCTCAAGCAAGAATAGGCGACGCCCAGCGACGACCACATCAGAAAAAAGACGGCTCAGAGTAAGTGACCCGACACCCAAATCAAGCCGCCGCCCAGAACCTTTTAAAGACACCAACGCCACCACCGTGCACCACGGAGCCCCAGAGATGACTAAAACCAAGAAAGCGAGGAAAGAAGGGCTGACGAAACACAAGCAACAGCAGAGAGAGAAGAAACGGAAGACCAAGGAAAGAAAGAACCCCTCACTCCCAGCGAAACACAGGAAACGATAGCCGACACCAGAACACGGCGCACCACGCCCTACCCTCATCCCTCTATCTCGTACCCCAGCTCCCCCCGAGCTTCTCCCCCTCACCTACCCTCATCCTTAAGCCTCGTGATCTCTCCTCGCGCCAAACGTAATTTTAACTCAGTTAATGGGTCAGTACTTGATTTCGCCGCTTCCTGTGATTGATAAGAGAGAGCATTTGGTTCCGGATGCCTTGATTTGAAGATCATTTCAGCGCTCTTTTTAAACTCCCACGCCATTTTCCCTGCAAGCCCTTTTTTCCGTTTAATCCGAATGGGTTCAACTGCAACATTGTTAATTGCTACTTCTAATGCCATCACGAAATCTTCGATCTCATTTTTAGGCATTCTTTTTAGTTCAATGGTTTCTCCATCCTCACTCTCAAATACTATGCTACCAAAGGCAATCATCCCTCGTTGTGCTTTCATCTCAGCTAATCTTGAGTATGGTATGTCAATGAGATCAAAGCGACCCAGAATCTTCTGGTTATAATAAATTACCCTTCGATCTGTGAGGAAAGTATATTCTGGAATATTCAGAAGACTCATAGTCTTCAAAGTTTTTTTAACTTCTTCTCCTTTAGCCAGATTATCATACAACTGCTTGGGTATTTCAACACTCATAATTGCTAAATGAATTTATTGGTATTTTAATTTAAAATTAATTATTCATCTAAGAACAGGTATTAAAGCGGCTCTTCGTTTTATTCTTTATCGTTTCTATTGGAGTAGGGTGACTAGGACCACGCCGGCTACGATTGTTATACAGCCTAGCACTGTTCTCGCGGTGATCTTCTCCTGTCCCCGCAGCAGAAGCCAAGTCAACACCAGGCTGAACACTATGGTGCCCACGACGCTGACGGTGCCCATGTTCATGGCCTTCATGATGGCGACCCAGCCGACGCCGCCCACGAGCCCCGCGGCCACATAGTAGACGAGGCTCCTGCGGGGAGCGGCCAGGTCCCCCGTCTGCCCCGATGCCAGCAGGTACCCCGCGAAGAGGAGGAGACCCGAGAGGGTGCTGCTCTGGGCCCCCAGGACGCTGTGAGGCTGCACGTTGAGCCCCAGCTTACGGAAGACGTTGGAGGCGGCGTAGAACGAGGCGCTCAGCACAGGGGCCACGAGGACCCCGCCGCCCACCCGTCCGAGGCCCTCGGAGCCGCTGATGAGGTAGACCCCCGCCACCACCAGGGCGGCGCCCGCGACCACGGTGACCAGCATGGGCTCCCCCAGGAACACTATGGCCAGGAGAGTAGAAATGAGGGGGCTGGAGCCCACCACGGCGCTGGTGTTCGCCACCCCTATGACCCGCATGGACCTGAAGTTGAGGAGCCGGGCGACGCAGTTGGCGAGGGCGCCGCTCACCACGAAGTACGCCAACGCGGTCCAGTTCACCGGCGGCAAGTCCCAGAGGAGCAGCGCAGACAGCACCGTCACCTGGCTGAGGGCCATGTAGAGGTTGGCGGCGTTGGGGTTGCTGTCCCTCATCCCCATGGCGGCGAGCACCGCGCTGAGGGCGTTGCAGAACGCCGTGAGGACGCTGTAAGCGACGACGAGCATATATCCGAGTCCGCCAGTGCCGCTATAACAGTTGCTAGTGAAGGAACAGTGGTTTCCTGCACGGCTCAGCGCGCCCCATACACCCGGGCGCCGGTTAACTCCTTGATGTAGACGCAGGTCAAGTCGTCCTTGGCCAGGTAGAGGAAGAACGCGGCTCCCGGGTTCTCGGCGGCGTGCCGCCTGAACGCGTCCTGCTGGTCGGCGTCCGAGATGATGGTGTCCTCCGTCTCGACCTCGATGATCATGGTGCTGTCGTTCCTCCGGGCCCGGATGTCCGGGATGAACTCCCCGATGTAAGCCGGCTTCGGCCACCCAGAGACCTGGGCCTCCACCATCCACCCGTCGAGGGAGAGCCTCCGAGCCAGCTTGTCCATACACACGTCGTGGGCGGTCTGGTTCTCTCTACGGGAGACTAACAAACAACTCCTCCCATGAACCTCTTCATCAACCCTTTATATTTAATATACGGTTTCGGCAAGGACAGGCGCTAGGTCTTCACCATGTTCGATACCCAGCCGGGGAACCTGTAACCCGGCCTGTAGACGGAGACGTGGCGCCGGCCCAGGAACTCCTCGTGCTTCAACTCCAGGCCCCGCTCCTCCAGCACCCGCCTGAAGACCTCCTCCCTGCCCTCTAAGACGCCCTCCCTGATCATGAGGTGCCACCCAGAGTCGTCGGGGTCGAGAGGGTTAGGTATGTTCGTGCACGAGTCCCCGCCGAACCCCAGCGCCAACCCGGCGTCGTTGAGCGCCCCGAAGAGCGCCTCAACCTCCTCCAAGTCCACGCCTGAGCCATCCACCCCGTCCCATATAACGGAGACGCAGGTGAATAGGCGGGAGAGGAAGCCGAACGTCGAAGCGAGGACCATGTACAGCATCCTCGTCGCGCCACGTGGAGCCCGGCACCCGCCTACCCCGCCCTTGGAAAACGTTTTACACTAGCACAACTAAAATTATGCATGTCTGATATCAGTTTCAACATCCAGCCGGTGGAGAAGAAGCCAGACAGGAAAAAGTCCCCGTACAGGACCGGGAGCAAGTACGAGCCCATCATCAACGCCTTCCTGGAGTCCAAGCACGACCTGGTGAGGGTCGACGGCACAGGCATAGAGGCCAACTACCTCTCAGGGCAGCTCAAGAAAATCATAACCGTCAAAGAAGTCGACTCGGTCCAAGTCTCGGTGCGAAACAAGGAAGTCTACCTAGAGAAAAGATAAGCCCATCCAAAGAACAGATGAGCTAAAAAAAAGGGTGAAGACCACCCCTATCTTTTAATCAGGGCAGACTCAAGCAGCCTCCGCTCAGTCACGATCCCGATCAGCCTCCCCTCCTCCATGACCGCCAGCCTCCTTATGCCCTTGAAACGCATCAAGTCCAGCGCTTGCTTGGTGGTCTTATCGGAATCTATGCTCGCGAGCGGCGTGGTCATCACGTCCCTGACCTGAATCAAGTCCATCATCTTCTTGGGCTTAACCACCCTCTCCAGGACATCCTTCTCCGTGATCATCCCGATGGCTCTACCGTCTTCGATGACGATGACGGCGCCGATGTCCATCTCCGACATCTTGAGGACGACCTCGGCGACTGAGTCCGACGGCGACACAGTCGGCGGATCGGTCCTCATGTTACTACTAACTGGATTCTTAAGCAGCTCCTCAACGTAGCTCAAGAGTCTTACACGTTGATCTCATGCACATACTGCTTAAAATACGTAGAGGGAATAACGGCCCAACGCCGATGGAGGCACAGCCCCGACCGACGAAGCGACGACGACAGCCCATCAGCCACACATACACGGACGCCCCCGACACCAGCAACATATATCACCCATGGCGCACGCCAATAGAGGAGAGAAACCATGACCGACGACACAGTTAAGCTCAGCCACGGAGCCGGAGGAGCCACCGAGGAGACCCTAATACAAACCCTCTTCCTCAAGATATTCGAGAGACGCCAGACCATGGACGGCATAGCCCTCGACGCCCTCGACGACGGCGCCAGCATCAGGGTCGGCGACACCGAGATAATACTCAGCACAGACGGCCACACCGTGGACCCTCTCTTCTTCCCCGGCGGCGACCTGGGCAGGCTCGCCGTCTGCGGCGCCGTGAACGACACCGCCGTCATGGGCGCCCAGCCCGTCGCCGTCCTCGACTCCATCATCGTCGAGGAGGGCTACCCCATGGCGAAGCTCCGCGCCATCGTCGAGTCCATGAACGACGCCGCCAACGAGGCCGGCGTCGCCATAATCGCCGGCGACTTCAAGGTCATGCCCAAGGGCAGCCTCGACGGCATGATCATAAGCACCACAGGCGTGGGCGTCCTCAAAGGCCCCAGAGTCCTCGACAGCCAGGCCAAGCCCGGCGACAAGGTGATAGTCACGGGCACCGTCGGCGACCACGGCATCGCCCTCATGTCGAAGCGGGAGGGCCTCGCATTCCAGACCGAGCTTACCTCAGACGTCGCGCCCATACACGAGGCCACCGCCGCGGCCCAGAGAGCCGGAGACATCCACTGCATGAAGGACCCCACCCGTGGCGGCCTAGCCATGGCGCTAAACGAGATCGCCGCCAAGTCACAGATAAGCATATGGCTCGACGCCGACAGGATACCCGTCAAGCCAAGCGTACGCGCCGCCTCGGAGATGCTGGGACTCGACCCCCTGGAGGTCACCTGCGAGGGGAACGCCGTCATAGTCACCAGCGGCGACACAGCCGAAGCCGTGCTCTCCGCAGTCAAGAAGACCAGATACGGCGCCGACGCCACGATCATAGGAGAAGGGAGGGAGATGCGGCCCGGACTGGTGCTGCTAAGAACCGTGGTCGGCGGCACGCGGGTACTGAGGAAGCCCCTCGGTGAGCCCATCCCCAGGGTCTGCTAGCTCCTCCTCCATGTCATCCAGCTCGCCGAAGAGGTCGTCAAGGCTCTCTGTGTCCCCGTTCTCCAGCTTGGTGATCTTCAGCTCCCTGAATATCTGCTTCAGCTGCAGCCTGCTCTTAGCCGGGTTGTGGCTGAACCCGAAGTAGTCCCCGAAGTAAGGGGTCGTGGTCACGGTGAAGCTGCGGTGCTCCGTCCGCTCCCTGTGGATGAGCCCCATGGTCTCCATCATCCGCAGATGCCCGTAGACGTGGCCTCCCCTGTCCGCGACCACCTGCCTCTGGTCGACGGGCTGGTGGAACGCCACGTAGCTCAGCGTCTTCAGCGGCCCCACCGTGAGCAGCGGCTTGTTGTTGAACTGCTTCACCATGTCGTCGTAATCCTCGCTCAGCTGCATCGACGCCCTCCCGTCCCCGTGGAGGACCACCTCCAGCGCCCCGCCCCGGGTGCTGTACCTCTCGGCGAGGCTCCCAACGAGCTTCCTGACCACCCTCTCCGACCTGGTGCCCACGACGGACTTGAGGTCGTCGACGTGGATGGGCCTCCCGGCCGAGTACAGCGCCGCCTCCAGGCTGCATATGCGTCTCTCGAACCTTGTCGTTGCCTGACTCAAACCGCGTCCTCCGTCACCGCTATGACGATGTCCAGCTCCTCCTCGTCCTGCAGCAGATCGATCTTCATCCTCTGGGCGAGGAACAGCAACATTATGAAGATGCGCACCACCTCGGCCCAGTCCTGCCCCGTGACGAGCTGTGTGAGCCTTATCTCGCCGCCGCGGTCGTACCTCCACCGCAGCTCCTCCAGCAGGTCGTCCGCCCTGCTCTCTATCTCGAGGAGGTACTGCTCCGCCTCCAGGAAGTCCGGGATGGGGGTGGGCAGCACGGGCAGCTTCGGCTGAAGGCTCCGAGACCTGTCCGTCAGCGTCTTCTCCAGTGCCTCGATGAGGTCGTTCACCGTGGTGGTGGTGTGCTCGAACCTGAACGGTAGGGGCAGCGCGGGCGGCAGGTACACGTCGTCCCTCGCCTCGTCAGGCTGCGGCAGATCCTCCATCTTGAGGAGCAGCTCCGCCTTCTTCAAGTAGATGAGCACGCTGCTGTGGATCGCCGTGCCGGCGAGCCTGAAGTCGATGCCGGTCTTCTCCATCTCCTCCAGCAGCGTCGTGAGGAGTAGCACGAGGTTCACGTTCCAGGGAGACACCTTGTCGAGCCTGCTCTCCTTGAACAGCACGTCCCAGGGCTGCCTCAGGTAGTATGGCTTCTGCTTGGTCAAGCCGCCACCTTCGCCTCCCTCATGGGCAGCGTCAGGACCCTGCTGACGCCGTTCTGGGCGAACACCCCGTAGATCCTGTCCGCGGTGTGGACCATCACGTCCTTGAGGCTGATCATGAGGAACTGGCCGTCCGCGGCGTTCTCCTTCAGCACCTCGGCGAGCCTGCTCGTGTTCAGGTCGTCCAGGTGGGCGTCGATCTCGTCGAACAGGTAGAACGGCGCCTTCAGGAACCGCTGGATGGCGAGGAGGTACGCTATGGCGGCGACGCTCCGCTCCCCGCCGGATGCTCCGCTGGCCAGCCTCATGGGCTTCCCTGGGAACTGGATGTACAGGTCGACGCCTCCGCTGAACGGGTCCTCGGGCTTCTGGAGCTCCAGCTGCCCGTCGCCGCCGCCGGTGAGCCTGCCGAATATTTCGCTGAAGTTCTCGCATATCTGGTCGTAGGCGTTCATGAAGTGGGCCTGCTTCTCCCGCTCTATCTCGTCGATGAACTTGAGGATGCTCTTCTTCTCCTCCTCCATGCCGTTGATCCTGGTGCTCCTCTGCTTGTATTCGCGCATGGTTATGCCGTAGTGCTCGACGGCAAGCTGGTTTATGGCGCCGAGGCTGCGCTTCTCGTTCCTTATCTGGCCCAGCCGCCGCTCCACCTGCTCGACCCCCAGCTCGTCAGTCTCGATCCTGTCGCTGAAGCCTAGGCGCGCCAGCTCGTCGAGCCTCTGCTCCGCCTGGAGCTTCACCTTCTCCATGTCCAGCGTGAGGTTGCCGACCCGTCTCTCCGTCTCCGCCCTGCGCCTGTCCAGGCTCTCGATCCTGTTGTTGATCTGCCTCAGGGTCCTCTGGTGCAGCTCGTATACCTTGCTGGTGGCCTCCACCTCTGAGGTGACCTCCTTGAGCACCGTGTCCACCTCCATGAAGTCCTTCTCCACCTCGGCGAGCTGGCCCTCGATCTCCTTCGCCTCGGCGTCCCGCGCGGCTATCTCTTCCCTGGCCCGCCGTATGTCCTGCTCGGCCTCCGTGATCTTGAGGCTTAGTATCCTGTCCACGAAGCCCGACTGGATGGTCCTGTCGTTCTCCATGTCGGCCACCCGCCTCTCCAGCAGCCCTAACTCGTGGTTCACCGTGTTCCTGTCGAGCTCCAGACTGGCGACGTCGCTGAGCTTCACCTCCCGTAGCTCCGCGATGCGCGTCTTCGTCTCCTCTATCTGCTCCAGGGTCTTGGCCTTCCTCTCCTCGAGGATGGTCTTGAGCCTTAGCTCGTTCCCCATCTCCGCCTTGGCCTTCTCGACGTTCTCCTCAAGCATCTTCATGCTGTAGTCCAGGCGGTCGATGCTCTCCCGGGTCGCCTTCATGTCGTCGTCGATGCGCTTGACCCGCTCCTGGCTGTCCTCCATGTACTGTGTGAACTTGCGGAGATCGAAGCCAGACGACTTGAGCTCCTTCATCCTGCTACTGAGCTTACTCCTGAGGGCCCTGATGGTCGTCGACAGGCTGCTGATGGACTCGTCCGTCGGTATGAGCTTGCTCCAGTCAGGCGGCCTCCTGTAGTAGCCGCCCTTGATGCCGCCGAAGGCGTCGAAGACGTCCCCGCTCTTGGTGACGGCCCTGTACCCTTCCGCGGCCACCTTCTCCGCGGCGTCGGCGTCCTCCACGACGTAGGTGTCCCCCCAGACCATGTATACGGCTGGGGCGTAGACGTCGTCGTATCTAATGAGCTCGGGTACGGCCCCCACGACGCCCTCGATCTTGAGCCTGGGCAGCTCCTCCGGGGACCTCAGCTTGTCCAGCGGGATGAAGTGTGTCATGCCCAGCTTGGTCTTCTTGAGGCGCTCGACGTTCTCCTTCGCCACGCCCACGTCGTCGACCACGACGGCGTTTATCCAGCCTTCGCCAGCGCTCCTCACGGCCCTCTGGATCGGCAGATCTATCTTCAGCAGGCTCCTGAAGGAGCCGTGGTAGCCGTCGATGGCCCCCGCCTCCCCTATCTCAACTATCCTCTCGAGTGCCTTCTCCTCTGTGACCACGTTCCGCCACAGATCCTTCTTCGCCGAGAACTCCGTGATGGTGGTCTCGGCGTCCTTAGCCAGCTTGTTGGCGCCCTCGATGGTGCTCCTGATGCTGCGCTGGTGCTTGACCTGCTCCTCGACGGTCTTTATCATGTCCTCTAGCTTCTTGGCCTCCTCGTCCTTGAGGCTCTCGTACTCCTTCAGCTTGTCCTCCAGGGACTGCCTGCGCTCCAGGAAGCTCTGCCTGCGCTCCTCAAGGCCTGCGATCCTCTCCTCCATGGCCTCGGCCGCGATGGCGTGCCTGTTCATGTCGGTCTCGATGCCGGTGAGGCTCTCCTGCATGGGCATCAGGGACTCGGTGAACTCCTCCAGTGCCCTCTGGTTCTGCTCCGCCGTCTCCCTAGCCGAGTAGATCCTCAGATTGATCTCGCCCAGCTCGGTCCGTCTCCCGTCGAGCTCCTCCCTCAGCTCGTCCTCCACCTCGCCCAGCTCCGATAGCTGGGTGTTCCGGCCCGAGATCTCTATCCGCGAGCCGTCGATCTCGCTCTCCTTCTCAAGAATATCTGTCTGTAGGACTACCTTTCTCTGCTCTATCTCCCTGAGCCTGCCGTGGAGGCTCTCCTTCAACGTGTTCTTTCCCACAAGCTCGGACCTGAGCATGGGGAGCCGGGTGTTGCCCCGCTCCGCCGCCTCCTTGTTGAACTCGTCGAGCCTCAGCTGAGCCTCGGCTCGCTCCGTGACGACCCTCTCCCTCTCCTCCTCCAGGCCCTTGATCTCTTCCTGCCTTCCGTTTATCTGGCCCTGAATCTCGTCCAGCTTCGCCTCCAAGCCGTCGAGCTGGCCGCTGAACCTGTAGGCGTTGAGCCTCCTCTCCTTGTACGTGATGGCGTTGTTCCTCTGCTTCTCCAGCTCGTTGACCTGCTTCTTGATCTCCTCGATCCTCGCGGAGGCTACCTCGATCTTCCTCTCCGCCTCCGTGAGCCTCACCCTGGCTGAAGCCTTCTTCTCGTCGTACTCCGTGATGCCCACGAGGTCCTCGAGGGAGTTCATACGCTCCTGGGGCGTGAGGTCGCTGAGCCGCGTGGCCGTGCCCTGGAGAACGATGTTGTAGCCTCCCGGCGTTATCCCAGCCATCTCTATGAGGTTCACTACCTGGCGGCGGCTGGTGCGTTTACCGTTGAGGTAGTACTCGCTCTTGCCGTTCCTGTCCATCTTGCGGCCTATGCTCACGGTGGACCTGTCGACGGGGAGTCCCCTGTCTGTGTTGTTGAAGTAGAGGCTGACCTGTGAGACCTGGGCTCGGCCTACCTGATCCTCCCCGGCGCCGTCGTAGATGAGCCCACCCAGGTCGGGGGCTCTCATCCTCTTGGAGCCCAGCTCCCCGAGGACGAACTGGACGGCGTCGAGTATGTTGCTCTTGCCGCTGCCGTTGGGCCCGGTTATTATGTTGAACCCTGGCTGGAAGTTGAGCCTGATGGGTTCTCCTCCAAAGGACTTGAAGTTCTTGATGACCACCCTGCTTATATGTACCACTCAAATTCACACTCCAGTCTACGCGTCCTCCCCATGCTCTCTATAGTTAAATCTAGATGGTAACCGCTATTGGTTTACCATGGATGTGTTAACAATTCAAGGCTAATGTTCGACGGAGCCGCTCTAAACCGTGTATTACTACGTATTATGGAGGGATTATGGGTCACCGCTGATCAATCTCGAGTTGCTCTCACTTCGTGAGAATAATACAAGCAGAACGAGTTTTTTAAGTCTTCCCCAACACCCGTACAAGGCAAAAAACACAGCGACGGCCACCGATATTTAAAACAAACACGAAATACCCCTATTTCCCGAACCGGCGGCGACGGAGCTGATAGCTCCTGATGGCCCTCATCAGATCAATCTTGCGAAACGCCGGCCAGTAGACGTCCAATATGAAGAGCTCGCTGTAAGCCCCCTGCCACACTAGGAAGTTGCTGAGCCTGGACTCGCCTGACGTCCTGATTATGAGATCCGGGTCAGGCTGGGGAAGATGCGCGGTGTAGAGGTTCGCCTCTATCACCTCCTCGTCGATCATCTCCGGCTGCATCTCGCCGCTCTTGACCTTGGACGCGATCTTCCTCAAGGCGTCGACTATCTCGGCTCTCCCGCCGTACGCTATCGCGATGTTGAGGTAGTATCGGTCATAGTCCTTCGTGGCCTCCTCCACCTCGTTGATGAGTTCTTGGAGGCGTTGCGGCAGCGTGTTGATCCTCCCGATGGCTCTCACCTTGACGCGGTTGTCGTGTATCCGGCCGGACTTCATGACTTTCTCTAGGGTACTCTCGAAGAGCTTCATCAGCTCCTGGACCTCTTTCTCCTCTCGGTTGAAGTTCTCGGTTGAGAACGAGTAAAGGGTCACCGTCCCGATATCCAACTCCAGGCACCAGTCGAGGAACTCCTCCACCTTGTCGGCTCCCTCCCAGTGCCCCTCCCACGGGATCATGCTCTGGCTCCGGGCCCACCGGCGGTTCCCGTCCATGATGACGCCTACGTGGTTGGGCTTTTCCATCGAGTCTATCTGGTTCTTAAGCCATCTCTCGTAGACGCCGTAGACGCCGATGATTGAGAGGATCTCGTATAGCATCTTTCCTGCCATAGTCTACCATCTGTGTAAATAAAGTTCGTGTTCAGGTTTCCCCGCGGGGAGGCCTGGTGAACGCCTCTCTGCCGAATCTCCTGTATATCAGGATCACCGCGATTATGGTTGTGGCCACGCCGGCCACCGTGTAGAATATGAGGGGCGAGAACAGGGTGATCGTTATCTCCGGGTTCATCAGGACTTCGGCTGACTCCAGCACTACAAGCCGCATCCAGAACAGGAATATGAGACCAATCACGTTCTCCCACATCGTTATGGTCTTCCTCTCCAGTATGTAGTCGGACGCCGCGTCTCCTATGATGACAACCCCGATCCCCAGGGCTATCAGGTCCGTGCCTCTGATGAAGAAGGCCGCGGCGAGGTCCGGCAGGTGGGAGGCCCAGAAGGAGAGATCCCAGAAGGGCTGCGCGGGGCTGGGCAGGAACTTCCATGCGTAGTCTATGCCTTGGTACGAGCCTAGGATTCCGAGTATCGCCCCGAGCCCCTTGGAGAGCAGCGTCATCCATCTCTCCACGGGGGGCAGCCTCGGCCTCATGGCGGCGATCCTCTCGTCCAGCCCGAAGCCTTTCAGGAAGAGGACGATGCCGAGGACGAAGGCTACCATCATGCCGGCGTTCTCCACCTGGTTACTAGCAATAAGGAACCCGAACAGGACCAGCAGCACCCCGGGGACTCCCAGGCTCACCCTGCTGTAGTAGGGGTCCTCGACCAGCATCCTCAGGTACCTGAATATGACTGCCCACGTCTCCTCGATCCTCTCGCTGTGCTTCACCACGACGTGGTGGATGCTCGTGATGGGTATCCGGCTCTGGATTATGGGAACCAGCTCATCGTCGGCGAAGCCGTCCGTCACCAGTATGACGCCCGTCGCGTCATAGTCTTCAAGGACCTGGTTGAGTTCCTTCACCATCTTGCGGTCCGCCTCCACGCCCCCGAGGCTCGAGCCGCTTATCGTCGAGACCATGAAGCTCTCCTCCGGGTACTGCTTCACCAACGTGTCATGGAGCTTTACGGCGCCGAACATGGCGTTGGCGTCCGCCTCCTCGGGGTCAGCGATGGCCAGCGCCATCGCGGAGTGGAGGGTCTCATCCCGTCCAACGATGGGGGTGGCTACGCCTCCCTTCGTACCGATGTCGTCGTCCCCATCTATGCAGATGATGAGGGTGCGCTCGATGGACGCCAATCTTGGTCAGCCTAAAATGGGTTGTCGAGGATAAATATTTAGGGGTTTAGTATGGGTGGAATAAAAGTGGGGTGGATGCGGCTAGATCTCTAGATCCAGCGCTTCCTTCAGCCCCTTGTACCTGTTTCTTATGGTGACCTCCGTCACCCCGGCGGCGTCCGCTATCATCTTCTGTGTCCGTTTCTCGTCGCACATGACGCAGGCTATGTAGAGGGCCGCGGCCGCGAGGCCCATGGGGTCCTTCCCCGCGGTGGTCTTGAGCTCGGTGGCCCTGCGCAGGAGGTCCACGGCCGTCTGCTGGGTCTTCTCTCCGACCCCTACCTTGGCGGCGATCTTGGGGACCCTGAGTTGGGCCTCGGGCTTGGGCATCTGTATTTTAAGCTCCCTCAGCATGAGCCTGTAGCACCTGGCTATGTCCTTCTTGTCGATCGGGCTCTGGTCTGATATCTCTCTGAGGGTGCGCGGCGTCTGGGTCATCCTGCACGCGGCGTAGAGGCTGGCGGCCGTTATGGCGCTTATGCTTCTGCCTCGGACGAGGCCCCTGTCCAGGGCCTTCCTGTATATGACCGCGGCCTTCTCCTTGATGCTGGGCGGTATGTGGAGCTTGTCGCTGAGCCTGTCCAGCTCGGCCATGGCCTGGGCGAGGTTCCTGTCCACGCTGCTGTGGACGCGGCTCCTTATCTGCCACTTCCTGAGCCTGAGCATCTGGAGCTTGGTGTCCATGGGTAGCTTTCTGCCGAAGGCGTCTCTTCCGACTCTGCCTATCATGGTGGTGAGTCCCTTGTCGTGGACGGCGAAGCTGAGGGGGACGCCGACCCTGCTCCTGCTGTTTTTCTCGGTGGGGGTGAAGGCTCTCCACTCGGGGCCCTCGTTTACCATGATGTCCTTCATGACGAGCCCGCAGTCTCCGCAGATCAATTCGCCGGAGTCGGGGTCGTGGACTATGTTGGTGCTTCCGCACTCGGGGCAGACGTCCTCGCTGGGGAGGATGCTTCCTTTCGTTCCCATATTTCACACTCGTTGGGGTTTCCCTTCCCAGAATCCTCCTCTCGAGGGAGATTCAGAAAACTGATCACTGGGGCAATTTCACCCCGATTTTTATAGTATTTAAGCTTTTCGGTTTCACGGTTTCTTCTGTAAGTTATACCTTTCTTATTATGGTGGCGGGCGCGGTTTTCTGTTTGGTAGGGTTTATATCCTGTTTGGCTGGTATCTGTTGTTGCTAGCCCGGTCGTCTAGTGGTCAAGGATCGGGGCCCCTGGAGCCTCTGACGAGAGTTCGAATCTCTCCCGGGCTACCATCTCCAACTCATGTGTTAGGCTGTTTTCAGGCTTCTTACCGCTATTTAATCAATATTAATCCGATAGGGAATGTATTGAATAATCTAATTTACTTCTCGCGCGCGTAGAACCACTCGACGTGCCTCCAGAGTCCTTCCTTCGAGATCTCCGCCAAGACCTCCCGCTCAAAATCTGTGAGAACCATATGTAATCCCCTTTAAAGCCATAGATGAATGCGTCTCCCATCGGATAGAATTTTTCATCATGTAACTGTAAAACAACGTCCGCGCCGAGCAGCCAGAAAAAAAGAAAAAGGGGTTGGTTAGTCTATCCCGAACTTCTTCGTCTCCACCCAGCCCATGCTGAGGAGGAACCAGAAGTCCAGCGCGAAGCCTCTGCGGACATAGTCGTACAGGCAGCCAGCCTCGACGGCACAGACCTCCCCGCCTGGAGCAGCAGAGACCCCCACGACACCCGCAGAGGCCTCGGAGACCCGGATGCCCGTGTGGGCAGAGGCAAGAAGGGATTCACGCTGGGATACCAGAGCCTGTTCCTAGTCGACATCTAGGGCTTCCCCCTGGGCCACGTGGAGGCCCCGCTGAACGTGAACGAGAAGCAGCTGGTCGAGGAGCTGCTGACCCGGGTGCTGGGAGAGTGCATCGAGGTGGAGCTCCTCGCCGCGGACAGCCAGTTCGAGTCCCAGAGCATCTTCCAGCTCCTCGACTCGCTGAAGATAGGCCACATCATCGCCTGGAGGAGGCTGAAGAGCCGGGAGAACCCGGTGGATGTGCTCACGGTGAAGGATCGCATCGACGTGGAGGGTCCGGAGTGGAAGAGGGTCGTCTATAAGCGGCTGAGGGCGGTGGTGGAGGGTTTCAACGGCCGGGCGAAGAGCAGGCTCGCATATGAGAGGCTCACCTGGCAGGGGCTGGGGAACGCCGGCATCCACGTGAGCCTTGTGTTGATGGTTGTTTACGCTGTCTGTATCGCCGCTTATGGCATCGGTAGGCCTGAGCTCAGGCAGAGCGTAGCCTTCTTCGCTTAGAATGGTGGTGGTTTAGGTGGGGTAGGGTTAGAGGATGCCTTGCTTCTACTGGTTCATGGAGGCCCTGTGGGGAATGGGTTCTCCTCTGTTGACTGCAGTCGTATGAGTCTTGAGGTGGTTTCATCTGGGGGTG
>Ga0307427_1001050_pt1 | contig 15019 bp, 12 predicted proteins | sample SalMarWE160190MG_FD_202162 | JGI IMG/M metagenome (GOLD analysis project Ga0307427, IMG submission 202162) | Salt marsh sediment microbial communities from the Plum Island Ecosystem LTER, Massachusetts, United States - WE1603-190 | ecosystem: Environmental > Aquatic > Marine > Intertidal zone >... | reverse complement strand
TTGACATCCTGTGAATGCTTGGTATGAAGACTATCGGTAAGCCGTGTGCGGGAAAACCGCATGCACGGTTTGATGAGGAGGCTCAGAGTTGCGCTTATCGCAAATCTGGCTTTACTCTATCGTCCAAAAAGAAAATTAATATACAATTAAATAATCTCCCACAAATTCAAGAGAGGTCACAATGAATACAATAATGCGAATCGATATGGCGAAGCTTAAAGTCTACATCGAGAATTCTCCTCAAAACTATCAGTTGCTTGGTGGAAGAGGTTTGAGCGCCAGGATATTGAATGCAGAGGTTCCAGCAATGGCCCACCCCTTGAGCCATGAAAATAAGCTTGTGGTAGCGCCTGGTCTTCTGGCTGGAACTATGGCCCCATCCTTTGGGAGGATTTCCTTTGGCGCCAAAAGCCCTTTGACTAAAACTATTAAGGAATCTAATGCCGGTGGTACTGCTGCACAGAAGCTCGACCGATTGGGTATCAAGGCAATTATTATCCAGGGAATGCCAAAGGAAAATCAAACCTACATTATCTATATAGACCCCAAAGGAGCACAGATCATTAAAGCCCCTGATTTATCAGGAAAAATGAATTACGATCTCGTTACTACACTTCAAAATAAATATGGAAAAGAGATAGGAGTTATCTCCATTGGGCCTGCAGGAGAGGCAAAAATGGCTGCATCGACCATTGCTATTACGGATCAGGATGGCAGGCCATCTCGTCATGCAGCAAGGGGTGGTCTTGGTGCTGTTATGGGATCAAAGGGAATAAAGGCTATTGTAATCAATGCCAAAGATACCAAAGCTATTGAACCTCTAAACAAAGAGGGATTTAAAGAGACAGTAAGGGATCTCCTTGAAATCCTGAAACAGGACAAAGGCACCAAATCATTATCTCAATTCGGAACCTCACGTGTAATCCAATTTCTTAGCCAACTAGGAAGCATGCCCAGCTGGAATTATCATGGAGGGCCAGTTAAGGGTATAGAGAATATTTATGGTGAGGCTATCTCCGAGGTCAATCAAAGCAGAGGGGGAAGGATGCATGGTTGCATGCCCGGTTGTGTTGTTCAATGCTCTATAGTCTTTCATGGAGAAGATGGCCAGCATCTCACCTCAGCACTGGAATATGAAACCCTGGCTATGCTTGGCACCAATTTAGATATTACGAATCTTGATGCAATAGCCCAAATGGACAGGATGTGTGACGATTTAGGCGTTGATACTATCGAAGTGGGAAGCGCCATTGGTCAATTAATGGAGGCTGGGGTTATTGAGTTTGGAGATGGTCAAAAGGTAATAGAGACATTAAAAAAACTGAGAGAGGACTCCACTATGGGTAAGATTGTAGGGCAGGGCACTGCCTTCACAGCCCAGTTTCTTGGCCTGGATAGGGTTCCTGTTTCCAAAGGCCAGGCTTTTCCGGCCCATGATCCAAGAGCCTGTAAGGCAGTGGGCGTGACGTATTGCACCTCACCTATGGGCGCAGATCATACGGCTGGTCTTGATTACCGTGATTCGCTATCAAAGGAGGGTCAGGTAAAAAGGTCTCGCGATGCGCAGATACTAAGTGCTACTATTGACTCTATTGGATATTGCTATCTTGCCCTGCCTGCAAAGGCGTTAATCATTTATGATGTTATTGCAGGACTACTCAATGCCAGGTATGGCACCAATATCAAGGCAGAGGATGCAATGAATATCGGCATCAATACCTTAAAAGAAGAACTGGCCTTTAACCATTCAGCAGGATGGACAGATGTCCAAAATAGACTGCCTGGATTCATGGGAACCGAAAAGCTTCCCCCGAACGATGTAGTCTTCGATGTTCAGCAGGAAGAAATAAATGCAATCTTTAAGGATCTTGGTTGATAGTTGTACATTGTCAGTTGATTGCCGGGAAAAATGAGCGGCGTAATTGAGACCGTAACAATGTAGCGCAAACAATAATAGACTACACGCAACAGACCGCGGATAGTAATTACACTAAAGAGCCTTTCCGCAGTAAGGGCAAAAGGTAAAATCAGGATCTACTTTTCTTCCACAGGAGGGGCATCTTTGTTCCCGCATTGGCCTTTCAGCACCTATACTGTAGCCATGTTCATCAATGATAGTATTGCAATTTTCACAGATTAAAAATGGGGTGCCTCTTTTCACAGGAAAGAGCGGTATAAAAAACAGGCTCAGGTAATGATCCACCCTCTTTTGATGAACCTCGAAATGGCCACAGGCAGGACATGACCTTGCCTGTTTATCAACAGTGACAGTTTTAGGCTGAATCCCACCGATAAAGAAAAACATCAATGCCTTCCTTTTTCATCAACTGAAGAAAAGCCCACCCTCTTTCTTAGCGTGAAAAAAATCTGCCATGTGGAATCCCCCGAAGGGGGTCCCACAAAGCGGGAATTCCACACGGTGAATAAGGTTGTACAAAAGTTCTCTTTATGAGACATGAGTTTCAGATATTCGGATAGGGTGATTTTGATTTCAGAATCGTTTTTTAATCTTTTCAAGGATCTGCAACGACAGGGATTCATCACCAAATGTTCCAACGCGAATCCTGATTTCAGTAAGCATATCGGATTGTTTATTAAGTTTAATTTTGATTATCTTGTTTGCTGCACCCTTTGCAATAAATTGGCCATCAAAGGCGTCCTTTTCTTTACTTGTGATGGTGAATTCCAAATCTTTCATTGCTTTTTGACTAGCATTCCAGGCTGTATTTAGAGAAACCTTCTCGGTTGATTTCAGTTCTCCGCCAACATAGGCGACTGTGCCTGCACCTGCTGCGCCACCCATTAAAAATAGCGGAGCTGGACAGCCACTGTTAAATAATAAGCCTAAACCAAGCATCAATGTAAGCACTAACTTTTTGTAATTCATAATTTTTTCCCCTATGGCATAGAGATGACTTTACTAAAAAATGAGCCAATCCCGCGGACAACTGTAGGACTAATCCCTTAATAGTTCTGAGTGCCCCCGGCGTGACTCGAACACGCGGCACAGGGATTAGGAATCCCTAGCTCTATCCACCTGAGCTACGGGGGCGTGATTATCTTTTAATGATTTTTTATTTTTTCTTCAAGTTTTAAATTAGGACGCAGGCGGGTCTGCGGTCATCCCTGGCCCAGACCTGGCATGCAATGTTTAGGCTATATAGCCTAAGTCAATAGATACTACAGAGGTTTCAATATATGCCGAGGAGGTAGCGCCAAGGCAGGCTGCGTGCAAAAAGGAAATTCCTGCTATCAAGATAAAAATATTTGCTCAATTAACCCTATTTGGGGGTGACTCTCCTTTAAAAAATGCTATTATATTATCAGCAGCAATCGTTGCCATCCTTTCCCTGACTTCAGTAGCTGCACTACCTATGTGGGGGAGAAGGACAACATTATCTAATTTGATGAGATCTGGGTGTACTTCTGGTTCAAATTCATAGACATCTAAACCGGCTCCGGCTATCCATCCCTGTTTAAGGGCGTAGACAAGATCTTCCTCTTTGACTAATGGTCCTCGGGCTGCATTAATAAGAAAGGCCTCTTTTTTCATCTTCCTGAATTCATTTTTAGTAAATTTGTGGTAGGTCTCTGTTACAAGTGGTGCATGAATAGAGATAAAGTCAGATTCTTTCAGTAGTTCATCAAAAGAGACATAATGAGCAGGAAAGTTAGTAGATTCCTTTGCAATGTGTATTGGGTCATGGTAAATTATCTTCAAATCACAGGTAACCGCCCTTTTAGCTACAGCCTTTCCAATTCGGCCCATGCCATAGATTCCGAGCACCTTATTTTGTAGCTCAACGCCCAAAAAGAAGGTTGGATAGAACCCTTTAAATTCTCCTTTCCTGACTAATCTATCACCTTCCACAATACGTCTGGCTATACAAAGAATAAGGGCCATAGCAATATCGGCTGTTGCTTCTGTTAAAACATCAGGTGTATTGGTGACGACAATACCTTTTTCCCTGGCATATTCAATATCTATATTATTAAAGCCCACTGCGTAATTCGCTATTATTTTGATTGTAGTGAGGTGATCAATGATGTCTTTGCTTAGATTGTTTGTGACCATAGAAACCAGCCCCTGAGCCCCAGTTGTCATATTTACTATTTCATCCTGGGTTACATCTCTATCAAAAGGGGAGACTGCCACATCGAAAATCTCTTTAAGTTTTGCTACACCTGCCTCAGGTATTTTTCTCGTAATAACAATTTTTTTTCTATCCATATTTTATTCTAACCTAACAGGTTCTCATTCCCATACTATTACTTTAGCACACCTTAGACACTTTACGTCACTTTAAACTTATTTTCACATATGGCGCTATGTTTTCTCCCGGGAAATAGCAGATTGTATAAGCACGATAGTATTTATGAACGGAAGCGGTAAAAAGCAGTAATAGCCTTAATCAGTCTCATCAAACACTTTCCCTGTGTCCGTGCGCAGCCTATCTAATTTTGTCTCAAAACCAGATCCTAAATCAACACCCATTTGCTGCGCCCTCTTTTTGGCTTGAAGCCCAATGTTTCTGGTATCTTTATAAAATGCATCATCTTTTGGAGAGTTCGGTTCAAATGTGGATAGTCGATCTTGCTCTGAGACATGGTAGGCAACACTTGATACCAATTTTTTTAAATCTCCGCCGTTACATTCCGGACACCTTACAACCGCCTCATCTTCTTTTTTTAACACCAAATACTGAAATTCTCTGCCGCATGACTGGCATTGATATTCATAGAGTGGCAACTTTTATCTCCTGTGAATAGAATATGATTACTATAGTTTCTGAGAAAATATTTTCAGGGCTTTTCAATAAAATATTTTCTGCTATAGTATATAGGAATATCAAATTATTATCATCTTAAAAAATTAAGGTAAATAGATATGCAGCTAAATGATGAATTATATGCCTTTCCATGGAGGTCTTTAACAGAAAATAACTGTAACAGTTTTCTCATTGATGGCCCCTTCAAAATCCTCATTGATCCCGGTCATCAACATCTCTTTCCTGAATTACGGCATTCATTAGACTCTATCAATGTCAGAATCGAAGACATTGACCTAATAATTGCTACACACATGCATCCCGATCATATAGAGGCAGCACAATCCTTTTCATCCTTATCAACTATGGTAGCAATACATGAAACAGAATATCGTTATTTTCGTCAAAAGGCTGCATCCTTTCATGATTTTACTATTGAACCAGATTTTTTCCTTACAGAAGGGACTTTAAAAGCAGGAAGCATTGAACTTGAGGTTATTCACAGCCCAGGTCACTCACCTGGCTCGATCTGTCTGTACTGGCCTTCTCATAAGGCACTCTTTGCAGGTGATGTTATCTTTGAACAGGGAGTGGGTCGCACAGATTTGCCTGGTGGAAATGGTGAACAGCTAAAAAAGAGTATCGGTCGTTTATCCACTCTCGATCTTGAGCTTTTACTTCCAGGACACGGTGACATCATTAGAGGACGAGAAAATATAGAGAGGAATTTCTCACTCGTTGAAAATATTTATTTTGGATTGTTGTAAAGGATTGGTCTATTCAGCCACTAAGGCACAAAGACCCGAAGAGGAGATACATATAAATTGAATAACGGAGTTTTCTCATTAATTTCAATCCCGATAAATCGGGATTGAAAAGTCTATAATAAAGAATAATTTTATAATCTTAGTGCCTTGGTGCCTTTGTGGCAAGATACCTGGGTAGTTACAAGGATTGTTAATTATTCTCTATTGTATGGAGGCGTTCCTGGTATCTTTTGCGCAAGGTTTTGAGGAATTCATTCCACTCCGGGATATTGTCCAGATTAGGGATAACAGCAGAACCGGACACACTACTCTCTTTCAAAGCCAGAAGAGACTTTTCTGTAAAGGCTTTTTTGGTGCCTTCCTTCTCTGAGTTGTATTCTTTCTGAAGATTTTTCAGGGAGGTTATATCCCACCTGGCGATTTCACTGAGTGCAGACACAATCAATGAGTTGTCGCTGTCCAGGTCGAAACGAGAGAAGAGATATTTTTTAAGGAAACCAAATGCAAGTTCACGATCATTATTCTCAATTTTTTCCATCTCATCCTTGAGACGACTCACAGGAAAGAAGTTATCCAGATATCTGTTACAGAGACCCCGTACTTTTTTATCAAGTTTTTCGCCTGCAAGACTCCGTTTTTCCTCATCACTCAGGGTGAGATTTCTTGTTTTTTCAAAAACAAGATCGAGGGTGCTTTTTATCTCTCCCAAAATACTGCCTCATGACTGTTTTTTGCAGCTCGGGGATCTTTTGCATTTTGTAGTGCCATCTATGTGTTAATCCTCTGAGAAGTTCTTGATCATCATTTCCCCTAATTGCTTAGATCGTTTTGTGGCCGCCTCCACAGCATTGATAAGAGTCGTTCGAAGGCCACCCTCCTCTAAGGTATGGAGACCGACTATGGCTGTTCCACCTGGTGAGGTAACCTTATCCTTCAATTTTCCGGGGTGCTCGTGTGTATCCATCAATAATTTTGCAGCGCCCAATACCGTTTGGCTTGAAAGAAAAAGAGCATCTTCTCTTGAAAGCCCCATTTTTACTCCGGCATCGGCTAAGGCATCGACAATTAAAAAGATGTATGCGGGGCCACTCCCGCTTAACCCTGTAATGGCATCCATGAGATTCCCTTCGATGATAACGCTTTGCCCCACAGAATCAAAGATGGCCTTAGATAGCTTAAGATCATCTTTTAAGGCATGCTTCCCTGGTGCAATGGCAGCGGCACCCTCCTTAACAGATGCAGCGATATTGGGCATGACCCGAATAAGACGTAGGTCCTTATTGAGGCACGACTCAATGGCAGCTAAGGGAACTCCGGCGGCAATGGAGATAATGATTTTGGACATATCCAGATAGTCAGCTGTTTCTTTTAGTATTGATGCCATGATCTGCGGTTTAATCGCGTAAATAACAATTTCCGATGCCTTAACCACATCGAGATTGTTTTTTGCTGTGACTACGCCATATATTTCTTTGATAGATTTGAGCTTATCCTTACGAATATCTGAGCAAATGATGTTTTCAGGAATAGACGAGCGAGAATGAACTAGTCCACTGATAAGTGCCTCCCCCATATTTCCTATTCCGATTATCCCGATTTTTTTGTCTTTTAACATGGTCTCTGTTCTCCTTTTTCCAAAATTAAAGTAACTATTTGGTCGCGAACCCGCCTGCCGGATGGCGGGCAAGTTTACGCTGATTATCGCTGATATTTTTTCTTTTATTATAACAATGCTTAAGAATAATATTTGTAATTTTTTTGTATTTAAGTCTATCTGGGTTCATCTGGGTGAACCTGCCCGACATCCGGCAGGCGGGTCTGTGGCTGAATGGATATCAGCTCCACAACATCAGGGAAGTCAATTCCCAGTTCCTTCACCTTTTCAACCGTTGGTATCCCGTTTGGGCTCCAACCGCGACGCTTATAAGTGGCATCCTTGAGCTTTTCATAGCGATCCTCCCTGTATTTCCTCAAGGCTGCAAGCTTTTCCTCAGTACTCTTTCCTCCAGGATCAAGGATGCCAAATTCCAGTAGCTGTGTATCATATCTGTCTTTGCGTGATTCATATTCCTCTACTGTGACCGGCCCCATTGCCCTATATGGTATGCTGTCATGCTCATACGTTCCAAAGCCCTGTCTTAGATTGAATATTCTCTGAAAATTGTAGACCTTCTCACTCATCTCGATCAAATCATCAGGACTTGCATCCACGCCGGTTACCGCAGAAAAAAACTCAGCATACCATTGAAGGTGCTTTACAACCTTTGCCGGTTCTGGAGTCTCCTTGTTATCCTCGGGAACAATATCGTTCCATGGAAGCTTGCACAGGCCATTAAGGCCAAACCAGGTCCGCCATATAGGAAACCACCAGAGGGCCTCGGCCTTTTGCTCAAAGGTTGGCATGAAATTATTTACCATGTCCAGAAATATGAGCCATGCCTCATCGTGCTGCGGCCCTTTAAGAGTAAGACCGTATCCACCCTGTTGCGCAAGTGATTCCTTGGTCACATATTCGGAAAACTCAAGGCCCTTGGACTCCATTCCTATGTCTTTCATAATAGTTGGGTCAGCACCATATTCCTTCGCAAATATCTCCTTCATTCTCCTCACGCCCTGACCTATTATAACACCAAAACCCTCTCCTTTAGCCATTTGGTGGATTATCTCCAGGGCAGCATCTTTATTGCCAAACCGAAGATTAAGGCCGCCAGTGACATTCTTGTCTATTAGACCTATCTCATAGCATTCCATGGTAAACGCGGTTGCAGTTGCTACAGAGATGGTGTCTAACCCATAGGTGTCACAATAAAAGTTCGCTTCTATAACAAAATCCGGATCGAATATTCCCCAGTTTGCGCCGAAACCGGCTATTGTTTCATATTCCGGGCCGTCCACCCATACTGACTGCCCTTTGTAGGGACCAGTTTTGAGGGTGAAATCCTTAACTCCATGTGAGCAGGCCACCGAACACCCAAACCAGCAACCATCGAACCCTGGGTGAAACTTTGTGCGGTATACCTCCTTGCCGAGGTTCAGCCCATCGTGATGGCTTCCGTATCTAAAGTTAGTGGTGGGAAGCAGATCGTAGTCGTTCATGATATTGATCAGATGGGTCGTTCCTACCTTCGCCATCTCGTTTTGTTTGGGATCAAGGGCCCTAATCTCTTTGGTGTATGCCCGTCCCCCACTCTTTAATCTTTCTAAGTCAGCAGGGTGGTTTATATCAGCCACCATTTTTGAAAACTTGATCACCAGGGACTTGATATTTTTGTCACGAAAAACAGTGCCAGTGCCTCCCCGGCCTGCCTGTTTGTAACGATAGGTTTTGCGAACATTGTCATACCAGGAAAAGTTGAGACAACCCATCAGGGTGTGTTCTGCACCGGAGCCGGCAGACACTGTTGAAATAGCCCTCAGGTTTCCCTCGCTATATTTATCAGCCAGGGCTGCGACGAGCAGGTGTGAGTCTTTTGGAAGTCCTTCTGCATCCACTATCCTTACTATGCCCCTATCGCCATCTATTACTATAATGATGTCGTTGCCAGCCTTGCCCTGGATTTCCATGGCATCCCAGCCTGCAAATTTTAGATACGGACCAAAATATCCGCCTACATTGGAATCCATAACAGATTGCGTTAGCGGTGATATGGTGACCACAATGCTCTTGCCAGCGCCTGGATAAAGGGTAGTTCCGCCCAAGGGACCGCAGGCTATACATATCTCATTTGTCGGATCGTTCCATTTAGTCTTTTCTTTAATGGCGTTCCATAGTAACCATAAATCAAATCCTTTGCCTCCGGTAAATATCCTTTTCATCTCATCTGTGACCGGTTTGCTCAAGATTTTATTATCAGAAAGATTTATGTATAATGTGCGATTGTTATAACCCCTTTCAATTGGGCTAATTGAGTAGTCGAATCTATTTAATTCTTTCTTATTATCCTTTCCAAAAGACTCCATTCTGTAACCTCCTAAGGTAAAACCTTCTTTGATTCTCAGATTTATCAACTCAGAAACGGTGCGTCCTTACATGATAGGTTCAACGTTACGCCCGTGTAACCGCTTTCAAAGGATTTACAACTTAGACCATTTCCTCTTCGAACACAAGATTTCCTGTTTTAAATCTATCGAAAGAAAAGCAGGATAGATCAATTGTTTGATATTTCTCGAACTGGATCAGCTCTGACATACACTTACCTATTGCCGGAGACTGCTGCAGACCATGACCACTAAAGCCCACTGCGCCATAAAACCCTTGAATATCACCGAGATGACCAATAATTGCATTTCCATCTATTTTATTCATGGCATAGAGCCCTGCCCAGCCCCTGATTAATTTGGCGGTATCGAATGGAGGAACCCTTTCAGCCACTTGAGGCCAGACAACGTCCATGTAATAATCTCTATCCCATTCAAAATTAAAGCCAGGTGGCTCATCAGGGATCGATCTACCTGTTAAAATGGTTTTACCGGGTTCATGGCGGAAATACAGTAATCCGTCTGTGTCAACTACAAGTGGTAAGTCATAATCGAATTTGATTTGAGGGTCAAACACAAAAGCCATCTTTCGCACAGGGTCCACTGGCAAATCTATGCCTGCCATTTTTCCGACAACAGATGCATAAGGTCCGGCAGCATTGACAATAAGCCTGCACTGTATGTGTGTACCCTTATCGGTGGTGACACCTTCAATTTTATCCCCTTTTACATCGATCCCTTTCACCTCTTCGTAGAGATATTCAAGCCCTGATTTTTTACCTTTCTTTATATATCCCTGCAAAACTCCGTAAGGATCGAGGTAGCCGTCACGAGAGCCAAAGCAACCGGTCACCAGATTGTCGGTATTTATATGAGGAATTAATTTTTTGATCTCATCAATGGAAAGTAAAGACACATGCCCTCCTAAGGCCTTTTGTGTTTCATAATTCTTTTTGATTGTGGCCAAATTTGTTTCATTGGCAAGAAAGAGATACCCTCGCTGTTTGAATTCTGCGTGAGCCGAATCTCCATTAATCTCCATTATTTCATCAAAATTTTCGAATACACCTATACCATATTGAGATATTTTAATATTTTCAGGAAGACTGAATTGTTCTCGTACACCACCAGCGCTCAGGGATGTAGATGCAAATTCATACGTAGGATCTTTCTCAATGACCAGAATGTCGCCATCGAACCCGTCGTTAACTAAGTTATAGGAGATACTTGAGCCGATGACTCCTCCACCGATTACCACGATATCATAAAATTTTTTCACAGGAACTCATTGGATGAAAAATTTTCAATTTACTTGAATATCTCCTGACCCTCGAAGTTGCGATATGGATCAAAATTCTCCAGGATTTCCGGATCATCTTCATTGTAGTCTTCTGTTACCAGTCTATAAATCAGCTCAGCCATACCAGGCCCGAGCATAAAACCCTGGCCGCACATACCAACAGCCTGGTAGAAATTATCTAATTCCTTTATCTTCCCCACGATCGGAAAACCATCGGGTGTCATGGGATATTGCCCCCTCCAGGTGCGTCGAACTTTAAGATTTGCAAGCATAGGTATGATACTAATCATCCTTTTTGTGATCATTGGCAAAAATATTGAGGTAGCTCGATTATCTATTCCCCAAACTGGTGGATCAGGAGTCAGGCAAAAAACTACCTGTCCTTCGGTGTTCTGGTAAAAGTAAAAGTTCTTAGACCCAGATGCCTCACGCATATCAACAACCATAGGACCCATAAAGGGCTTTACAGGCTCACAAATTCCGGCCTCGTGAGAATCCGGATTTACTGGAATATCAACGCCAGCCATACGAGTGACATCTTTAGCATAGGCGCCAGCAGCATTTAGCACATTAGCCGAATGATATGAGCCTTTATTAGTCTTCACAGAGGTAATATTGCCCTTTTGTATTTCAAATCCAATAACTGTTTCGTTAAATCTGAACTCTGCGCCATATCCTTCAGCGCTAAAGTATGAGGACTGAGTAAATAACAAAGGGGATGCAGAGCCATCTTCCGGGGAATAAGTGCTGCCCCTCAATCCCTCCATATTAATTCCAGGGTTTAATTCCCTATACTCTACAGGAGACAGCCAATTGATATTAAGGCTAAAATTTTGTTGAATTTTTAATAAATCTCTTAATATATTTTCATCTTTTTCTCTGTATGCAGGGAATGAATACCCATTGGCCTGCCACTGGATATCATCTCCATATAGCTCTTTCCAGTGTGAAAAGATCTCTATACTTCTCTGAGAGACTAATATCTTCCCCTTATCTGAATGGGTAGCACGAATGCCACCAATTGCCTTTTTATCTTGCCCCTGGCCAGGAGATGCCAGGGAGTCAATAACCAAAACAGATTGTTTATTCCTTGAAAACTCCATGGCAACGGGTACGCCAATGGAACCACTCCCTATAACAATAAGGTCATATGTTTTATTCATTTTTTCTTCCATGGGAGATGTTAAAGAAAATTCCAAGTGGGGCCTCAACAAAAACTGGTCTTCTCGTGTTTAAGGTTACCTCTTCTAAGGATATGCCTTCTTCTCTATACATCTGTAAAATCAAGTTTTCACATGTCTTGCCGCCACAGGCTCCCATGCCTGCCCTGGTAATGGCCTTGATCTGATTCAAGTCTTTTATCCCTCTCCTGATTAGTGGTCGGATTTCTCCTGCAGTCACTCGTTCACACCGACAGACAATTGCATCGTCTGGTATTTTATCTAACACAGCTTGGTTTTTAGGCAATGTGACTTCATCTCTTTGCACCTTAAATCCTGCAACTTGCCTGGCAATATCTTTCGGGACCCTTACCTTAATGATCTGTGTTTTTCGAGACGCCTTATTTATAACGGTATCAATAACAACTGCCTCTTGAAGCGAATTTCCCTCATAATCGGTCAATAAAACCCAATCTCCTTTTTTATATTCATAGTTATATATTTCATAAGGAATAGAGACAACAGGATTATCTAAATTTTCACGGTAATCTACCAAGGAGATTGCCAGGCCCGGGCAGATGAATACGCATTTGTTGCAGCCAATACATTTATTATTGGCGATTTCAGGTTTCCCCAAAAGGGAGTCACCAGGAATCCTAATAACGCCTTGCTTGCATACAGAAACACATGGGTTGCATGGGATCTCCTGGTTGCAATGGATAACCGGTGTAATACCTGTTTCCGGGTAAGAGTCATATTGGGGAACAGTAATGGGACCAGGATGGCTTTTGAGAGTATTTGCCTTTTTATACCAATCTTTTGGGACAGGCTTATCTTCTTTCCCAAGCTCTCTGGCAATCTCCAGGCCGGCTATTTTGCCACTAAACATGGCAGAGGAGGCCTCGGCAATTTCCTGTGCGTCTCCCGCTGAAAAGGTATTGATACCGGCCTCCCTGGCCTCCATAAAAAATTCATTTACAGGGCTAAGACCTGTGCCAATCAATACTGTATCACATTCAAAGGTTTTTTCAGTCCCTGAGATCGGCCTGAAGCTATCGTTGACCTGGCATACGGTTACAGACTCTACCTGTTCATGGCCATTGGCCGACAAAATAGTATGCCTCGTATATACTGGAACACCCAATCTTTTTATTTTATTAGCGTGCACCTGGTAACCACCCACCTGGTTTAGGACCTCAACTAATCCGACTACATCAATGCCTGCCTGCAAGGCATGATATGCAGCTATCAACCCTACATTCCCGCCCCCCACTACAAACAGTCTTTTGGCAGGCCTTATAAGGTCTCTGTTAACAAGGGTTTGAAATGCACCAGCCCCATAAACACCGGGCAATGTATTTCCGGGAAATATCAGGGATTTCTCCCTTGCACCCGCAGCGTTTAAAACAACCTTCGGACCCACAACCCTATACTGGTTATTGTGAGTGACAATCCCCACCTTCTTATCGCTAAATACGTACATCACAGTATTGTTGAGCCACACCCTTACTGAGGGATAGGTTTTGATATTGTCTGCTAAAATTCTGGCAATATCTATTCCCCTTGTCCCCGCATAGCACTCATCAATTGAGCCAAAGAATTTATGGGTTTGGAGCACCAATTTGCCACCTAAACGATCTTTATCATCAACGATAAGGGTATCAATCTCCCTCTTACCCAATTCCAGGGCTGCAGAAAGCCCTGCAGGGCCCCCGCCAATTATCAGTACATCAATGTCGATCTGCTCAATGGATGAAAACTGGAATTCCTCTATGGCCTCGGGAAGTTTTGGCAAGCCCTCAACACTCTCTACAATCATATTTTCTTCTACTTTTGTCATACAGGATTTTACTGGAACCCCATTGGCGATCACCATGCATTGGGCACACTGGCCATTGGCACAGAAGATTCCCTGTGCAGAGTCATCCTTTGCATGATGGCCAAATATATGTATCCCATTGGCAAAGAGTGCAGATGAGATCACCTCACCTTCGTATGCTTTTAGTCTTCGGGTATTCCAATAAAATCCGATCTTCTTCCTCTTTGGAATGCTCAAGATCGGATGTTTTCTGATACGCAATTCATACATATCACCATTTTCCTTTTTAGGGATAGATTGAGACCTTTACATAACGCATATATTTGTAACAAGGATGTGCTTTTCTTCAGAAAAGCCCACTCTCTTTGGTAGGGTGACAAAAATTGTGAGATTTTTATGAGGCCTAAGATTGTATGCAAAAGAGAGTAATATGCCAACACTTCTTTTATCTTTAATAGTAACCTCCGTGTGTATGGGTATTATTTGTGGGATTTTTGTATTTAGCAGTTACATAAGGTGTCATGTGAAAATAGATTGTATGGGTTTATAATGGTGGTGATATTTATTGAAAAGCGTATATGAAATTTAGGAAATCAGAGCTCAAGCCATGTACCAATATTATTTTCCACTGCCTTCTTATAAATTTTAATGGCTGTTGCCATGTCATCCATGGCGAGGCCAAGATTTGCACAGATGATTTTTTCTTGCTTTTTTTCCCTGCCCGGCTTTATACCTGCGGCGATTTCGCCAAGATCTGCGTAAATTTCGGGTATATGCCGAAAATATCCAAGGGATTTATAATAGAGACACTGATCTTTATCATCCGTGACAAACTTATCACAGTTCTCAAAGGCAGACTTTTTCCAATAGGAATCAAAGTCCACTGGAGAGGCAAAAACACCAGGCTTTAACCAATTATCTTCAATGACAGGATTAGGATTTTTAAGTATAGGGCCTGCAGTAACAATAATATCGGAATCCCGGACTGCCTCTTTGGGAGTTGCTGCAATACGTACATTCAGTTCCGTGTCTTTCCTCATTTCTTCGGCATATCTGTTGACTGCATCACTTGAAATATCATAGGCCTTAACCTCTTTAAGGGCAGGTATCGTAATCTTGAGGGCTTTCAAGTTCGTTCTTCCCTGAACTCCGCATCCAAGGATTCCTACTGTGTGGGAGTCAATATTTGCCATATATTTTGCCGCTACAGCAGTTGCAGCACCAGT
>Ga0307427_1001049_pt1 | contig 15025 bp, 12 predicted proteins | sample SalMarWE160190MG_FD_202162 | JGI IMG/M metagenome (GOLD analysis project Ga0307427, IMG submission 202162) | Salt marsh sediment microbial communities from the Plum Island Ecosystem LTER, Massachusetts, United States - WE1603-190 | ecosystem: Environmental > Aquatic > Marine > Intertidal zone >... | reverse complement strand
GGGATCACCGTCCTCGGACCCCAGCCCTGCCCCATCTCCAGAATCAGCCGATTCTGGCGCTATCACCTGCTCCTGAAAGCACCCTCCGCCCGGGCCCTGCTCCACTTCTTCGACGGCATCCGCGCCGACCTCTCGCCGCCCGGAAACATCCAGATGGCCATCGACGTCGACCCGCAGTCAACGCTCTAATCGGGCATCTGCCAGCCATCGGACCGTGATCCTCCCCGAAGCGGCCTTCAGCCGGGCTTTCGGGGCACGCGGAGACAGATCATCTCCGTGGCATCCGCGTGTCCGGCGACGCCGTCCGGCAGGCTACTGAACTTGCGGGGGCGGGACGGCCTGGCCTTTCCGCTGGGCGTCCTGCTCGGCCTGGGTGTAGGTGCCGTAGAAGGGGACGTTGCCGTCGAGCCAGACGAACAGCCGTATGCGGTCCTCCTCGGAGAGGTCGAGTTTCGGGGCGTGGGTGGCGTCGGCGAGGATTTGGGTGAGGCGGCTCTGGTCGGCCCCGACTTGTCCCGGGGTCGTGACATTCGGGGCGATGCTCTTGGCGCCCCATTCGTACCATCTCAGATACGGCTTGAGGCTCTCGTAGGACCGTGAGAAGGTGCCGGTGGTCTGGCCCGTCAGGACCAGCGGGCTCTTGTCTTTGCCGGTGGACCCGTCGTGGCAGCCGACGCAGTGGCGGTCGAGGACGGGCTGAACGAGGCGCGGGTAGCCGAACGGCCGCGTCCCCTCGGGGCCCGCCTCAATCTTTGACGGCGGCCGGGCCGACGCCAGCGTCCTGGCGGGGACGGGCACGGCGCGGAGCGGCTCGTGGCAACCGACGCATCCGCGACGTTCGCCCGCCTGGAGGTACGTGACGGTTCGCATGGTCTGGACGGCGCGACCGTCGGCGCCCACGGCCTGGAAGTAGAGCGGTTTTCCGGCGGGGGCGCGGAAATAGGCCGAGCCGTCGGCCTCGACCGGGACGGTGCCCAGAAGCATCCGTGCGCCCTCGGCGTTGGCGTGTCCGATGCGGGGCTGGTTGACGGTGGGGGTGGTCTTGGGCAGGACCTGGAAGATGCGAAGCGAGCGGATCTGGCGTCCCTTCGGCATCGGGAAGTTGCTGCGGCGGACGTCGGTGAGGAGGAACTCGCCTTCGTCGCCGAGTTCCGGGTCGAGGGTGCTCTTCAAGACGGGCGGCACGAGCCGCGGGGCGAGCAGGATCGGGTACATGGAGGCGATGCGGCGGTCGCGGTAGAGGAGTTCGAGGTTGCCGAAGCGGTCGAGGTAGTAGATGCTGGTGGAGTCGCGTTTGCCGCCGCTGCTCATCCCGGGGATGGGGCCGTAGCCGAACGAGGTGAGGAAGTAGTTCTCCGACAGCGGCCACGGGCTGTGGAAGTACGAGGTGGGCCAGCCGCCGTCGTGGCCGTTGCCTTCGGGGAAGGAGACCTCGGGCGTGAGGACCTCGATGGCCTCGAACGAGTCGCCGCCGGTCTCGGGATCGATTCGGGCACGGGCCGGATCGAAGATGACAAGCGCCCCGCCCACATTGGCGTGGTGGGCGCCCGCGACGAAGAGGATGCGGTGCGACCCCGGGATGGGGTGGGCCTCGAAGCAGGCGTTGATGCGGCGGGTGTAGTTGCCGAAGAGGGAGACGGGGTTGGACCCGTCGGGGTTGCTGGCCCAGAGTCCGTGGAAATTGGAGGCGGAGCGGTCCACGTAATCCCAGCGGGTGTAGACGATGCGTCCGTCGTGCAGCACGTTGGGGTGCCACTCGTTGGTCTCGTGGAAGGAGAGGGTGCGGAGGTTTTCGCCGTCGGCATCCATGCGGTGGAGCGTGTAGGCGGGGATGGGTTCCCAGGGATTGTTGCATCGCGTGTATCCGCCGCGGCGGCTGGAGATGAAGGCGATGCCGCCGTCGGGCAGGGGACAGGGGTCGAAGTCGTCGGACCGGGCTTCGGTCAGTTGCATGAGGTCGTCGTCGTCGAGGTTGAGGGCGAAGATGTCGTACCGCGGCTGATCGTACGAGCCCCAGACCGGCCGCTTGCCCCAGCATTCGCCCTGGGCAAAGTAGACGGTGCGGCCGTCGTAGGAGAGGGCGAGTGTGGAGATGCATCCGGGGGGCAGGCGGCCGTTCACGATGTCGCGCGTTTTGAGGGACCGGCCGGGCGCTTCGAGGATGTACACGCTGCCGCCGTACTCGCCGCTCAGTTCCGCGAAATAGGCGACGTACTCGTGGAGCATCTGGCAGGCGAAGCGGCGGCGTTTCATGAAGATGACGGGCTTGCCGGCCAGGAGCGGGTTCTTCAGGGCCGCGCCGCGCACGAGCCAGCGGACCTCGCGGTACAGTCTCAGGCGATCGGCTGCGCCGAGGGAGGTGGCGTCGGCGGCCCGCTCTCGCAGGCGCTTGAGGGCGGTGGCGTCGGACGCGAGGTCCGGGGCGCCGGCCATGGCGCGGAGGTCAGTGAGCAGACGGTCGGCGCGGTTGAGCGCTTCCTGGACCGACTCGGTGGACCCGGCCGTGCGGCCGAGGCGCTTTTCCTGAGCGGCCCAATCGTCCTCGACCATGGCGCGGAGGCGACTGTCCACGGCGGGGCCGGAATCCGCTGCTGCGTACGAAGATAACACGCCGAGGACGGTGGCAGCCACGGTCCAGGCTGTTACGAAGCGTCGCAGTCTCACAGACTCTCTCCTGAAGTCGGCGGCTCAGTTATCCGAGATTTCCCGGATGGCCTTCGGCCGACGACCGCCGTCCGCCTTTCTGATGATTCTATCACGGATCGCGAGATCAGCGGGCAGTCTTTCTGCTCGGTGGGTGCACAGACCCACCGAGCGAACCGTCGAGCGCATGCTTTCGCGAGCGAAAGCATGGCACCCGGCATGGTACCCGCCAACCACCGCGCCTTCGACGTGACCGGGCGCGGCGGGTCTCCGTACCCGCCGCGTGAAGCGTTCTCCACGGCGCCCGGCACGCGGTTTTCTGCTCGGTGGGTGCACAGACCCACCGAGCGAACCGTCGAGCGCATGCTTTCGCGAGCGAAAGCATGGCACCCGGCCGTGGCCGGCCGCCTCATCGAACCGGCACGCATCGCCGGGATCACCGTCCTCGGACCCCAGCCCTGCCCCATCTCCAGAATCAGCCGATTCTGGCGCTATCACCTGCTCCTGAAAGCACCCTCCGCCCGGGCCCTGCTCCACTTCTTCGACGGTATCCGCGCCGACCTCGCGCCGCCCGGCAACATCCAGATGGCCATCGACGTCGACCCGCAGTCGACGCTCTAGCCGTAGGCGCGCGGCAGGCGTTTGCCCAGGCCGGTGAGGATCTCGTAGGGGATCGTGCCGGCCACCTCCGCCACGGCCGCCGTGCCGATGGGGCTGGCGCCGTCGGCCTCGATGAGCGCGACCTCCAGGCCCGGCCTCGCCTCGGCCACGTCGGTCAGGTCGACCATCGTCGCGTCCATGCAGATCGTGCCGACGACCGGCACGAGTCGCCCGCCGGCGCGGACCCTGCCGGCGCACGACAGGGCACGCGGGTACCCGTCGCCGTATCCGATGGGTAGCACGCCGATGACCGACTCGCGTTCGGCCCGCCACCGATGCCCGTAACTGACGCCCTCGCCCTTTCGGACGCGCTTCAGACACGCCACACGGGTCACCAGCGCCAGGGCCGGCCGAAGCGGCACGTCCTCGGCCGCCTTGCAGGGATGGATGCCGTACAGGGCGAGGCCGGGGCGAACCATCGCGAAGTGCGACTCCGGCCGCGTCAGCAGCGCCGACGAGTTGGCCGCATGGACCAGCGGCGGCTCGATGCCGACGCCGCCCATCGCGTCGAGCGCCGCCCGGAAACGCGCGAGTTGCTCCGCCGTCGTCGTGTCGGCCTCGCGGTCGGCGCACGCGAAATGGGTGTAGGCGCCCTGGAGGGTCAGGTGTTCCATCCGTCCGATGGCGGCGGCTGCATCGGCGGCGTCCTCGGAGCGGACGCCCAGACGGTTCATCCCGGTGTCGATCTTCAGGTGGACGGCGGTGGTGGGGCGCCTGAGTTTGGCGGCGCGGGCCTCGACCGCGGCGGCTGCGGCGGGATCGTCCACGGTCAGCGTCAGGTCCGCCTCCAGCGCGTCTGCCACGTCGTCGGGATGGGTGAGTCCCATGACGAGGATCGGCGCCTGGACGCCTTCGCTCCGCAGTTCGACGCCCTCTTCGGCCAGGGCGACGCCGAGCATGTCGATGCCCGCCGCATCGAGCGTCCGCGCCACCTCGACGGCCCCGTGGCCGTAGGCGTCGGCCTTGACGACGCCGAGCACCTTGACGCCGGGCCCCACGCGCTCGCGGAGCGTCCGCAGGTTGTCGCGGACACAGGTCAGGTCAACCTCAGCACGTGTCGGTCGCGGCATAACGTTCTCGCAAGGGTGCGCGACCCCCTTCTATCGCGCCGTCTAATCGGAATCAAGCGGCTGTGGCGGCGGCTGAATCATCCCGGGGGGTTGCGGCAGGTCAGGCGAGGAGGGATTGGCAGGGTCTTGCGGCGGGAGGACAGGCACCATCTGGAATTGCTTTATGAAAGCCTTGCCCAGGTGATTCTCAATGATCTTCACAGCAGGCGTTGCGCTGAAGGTGTGCGTGGTTGCGTGGAAAACAGACAGGAACAGGTCTTGTGCTGTCTGATCGTTCTCAAGGGGCTCGATCTTCAGGCCCTTCTCCGCCAGCACATCGCGAGGGATATGCCGGCCGTGGGTTCTCCAGTGCCGGTGGTTGGCCAGCCACTTGGCTATCCGTCGCGCCTTGGTTCTCGGGTCGCGCTCGCCCTGGAACATGTAGCGCGCCAGCCAATCTCGCACGAGTTTCTCCGACAGTTTCAGGGCATGCTGGCACACGACCAGCAGATCCGGGCCGTACTGCTCGAGCATGGGGAGCCACGCCGCCAGTTTCTTCGGGTCTTCGCACTCCTTCTTGGCCTGCTCAAACTGGTCCAGTATGGCCTGGGCTGGAACCATCCTTTGGCCCAGTTTCGTGTTGACGGTCACCTGTGGGTCTATCGGACCGAGGAAGGAATGCTTGCCGAGGACGATCGAGTCGGCCGCGCAAGCGATCATTGTGGCCGCAGACATGGCCAGTTGTGGCACGATGACGCGGATATGTTCGAACTTGGATCGCAGGTATGTAACCAGCGACTCCGCTGCCGTCAGAGACCCGCCGGGACTGTGCAAGATCAAGTCAAGGTTCGGCCCCGTAAGGCCGTGAACGACCTCCATGATGCCTTGGAGGTCCTCGTCTATAATGCTGACGAGCCGCTCGTCCTGAGGCCCGGGCTGGGTCCATTTCGCTGCGTATAGGATGACGTCATGACCAGTGTGTTCATGGGCGGCAACGAGGTACTTCCGTCGGATTCCGTCGAACTCTGGAGGGTTGCCGTCCGCGCAGGAATCCTGCAGCTCGCTGAGGATGCCGCTCCATGTAGGCATGGCGCGCGTCTCCTGGACGCTACCAGCGGCTCGGCCGGGATGTGTCGGACGCAGAGACGAGGGGCCTCCCTTGCGCCGCTTGCATGTAGGGACGGACCGCTTTCTCGACGGCGCGGTACCGGCGATAGACCTCCACGACCGCCTCTACACCCGGCTGGGCCCTAGCCCGCTCGGCCAAGGTGCGGCTGTCTGACCCGTGCCTCTTTGAACTCACGGCGCTTTTCGTGTCCACTTGCCCTCTCCTTCAGGAGCATCAGATAGTATATCTCAGGACATGCGTCAAGGCAAATCGCAAAGTGGTGGACTGGCGGTCTTATCGGCTGACGCCTCGGACTAGATTACGGATTCTTCGGGTGGTTCTCCTGATCCGGAACGCTTGAGCCGAGGGCGAGGAGGTCCTTGAGTTCCGTCATCCGAAGGAGCCAGGCGGCGGCGAGGTAGGCGACGATGCCGGCCACGACGCCGAATATGAGTTGGACGATCGCCGCCGTGCGGCCGTCAAGTTCCAGGGCCGGCGCGGCCCAGTAAACCGCCGCGGCGGTGGCGGCGGCCATGACGGCGGTCGCGAGGACGGTCTGCCCGACGGTCGCGACCAGCCGGCGCCATTCCAGTTGGGCCAGCCGCCGGCTCAGGATGCCCGCGAGGAAGGCGAACTGGACCACGGCCGAGAGGACCGTCGCCAGGGCCAGTCCCTTCTCGGCGAGCGGCCAGATGAGCACCAGGTTGAGGCCGAAGTTCATCACCGCCGCCACCATCGCCACGCGAAGCGGTGTCCGCGTGTCCTGGCTGGCGTAGAAGGCGCGGATCAGGATGTGGTTCGTCGAGTACGCCCAGATGCCCAGGGCGTACACGCGCGTGACCCAAGCGGCCCGCGCGACCGCGCCCGTGTCGGCCGCAAAGCGACCGTGCTCCAGCCACAGCCTGAGCAGCGGCTCGCACACCAGCACCAGGCCGAAGGCCGCCGGGATGGTGATGAAGACCGTCAGCCGCAGGCCCTGCGACGCCACCCGGCCCATGCCCGCCAGGTCCTTGCGATGGGCGTAGCGGCTGAGTTCCGGAAAGATGACCGTGGCCATGGCGATGGCGAAGACGCCGAGCGGAAAGTTGTACAGCCGCTGGCCGAAGTACAGCATCGCCGCCGCACCCGTCTTCATCGGGTACGCCACCTGGCGGCCGGCGATCTCGAACGACGTCACACCCTCGGTGTACGGGCTGAAGAGGTTGGCCACGGCCGAGTCGAGGAAGGTGTTGATCTGGATGACGCCGATCGCCAGGACCATCGGCCCCATCAGCCTGAGCACCCGCCGCAGACCCTCGTGCCGCAGGTCCCACACCAGGACGAACTTCAGGCCCTTCCGGGCGAGCGCCGGCACCTGGATGAGGACCTGGACGACGCCGGCCACGGCGACGGTGCCGGCGATGAGGTAGACCTGTGTGACCGCATCGTCTGCCGCCGCCAGGGCCGCCGTCACCGCCCCGCCGATGATGAACAGGTTCAAGAGGATCGGGGCCAGGGCCGGCATGACGAAGTGGCGGCAACAGTTCAGCGCCGCCTGGAGCAGCGCCACCAGGCAGATCGTCAGGGCGAAGGGGAACATGACCGCCGCCAGACCAAAAATCAGGTGCCACTTCTCCAGGCCCTCGGTACAATGCCGGAGTACGAGCAGGGCGCCTTCGGCCACGAGCGTCACGGCCGCCAGGCTCGCCAGCAGCAGGACGATCATCAGACTCATGAACCGGTTGGCGGCCTTGCGGTCGCCCGACTCCAGGTACTGCGTGAAGACCGGGACGAACGCCGCGCTCAAGGCACCCTCGCCGAACAGCCGCCTCAACAGGTTCGGTATCATGAACGCCATGCTGTAGGCGTCCATGGTCTGACCGGCGCCGATGACGTGGGCGAGGGCGGCGTCGCGCACCAATCCCATCACGCGCGACAGGAGCGTCAGGCCGCTGACCGTCCGGAAATGTTTCAGAAATGAAGCCATCGGGGCGGTGGGTCTCCCCAGTACGGGCCCGGACTTCCGACGGGTCATGTTCGGGTGGGGCCGGGCCGCTGGCGCGAGAGATACGCCGACCCCGACATGGTCGGGCAGCGCCACGATAACCGCTTCCATCCGCCGTGTCAACGCGCACCGCGACGGCGGGCTGGCCGGCTTGCCGAGCGCCCGGCTCGGGCCGGGTCCGGGAGCGTGCGGGCTGGGGACAGCCCGCACGCACGGCGCACGGCGCAGGGAAAGGGTGCGGGGTGTCCTCACCCCGCACGCACGGCTCAGGGAAAGGGTGCGGGGTGTCCTCACCCCGCACGCACGGCGCACGGCGCAGGGAAAGGGTGCGGGGTGTCCTCACCCCGCACCCGGAGCGTGCCCAGGCGGGTAACCTTGACGCACCGGGAGGGCCGATGCCTCTTTCCGAATGTCATTATCCGATCCTGGTGACCGGCGCCGCGGGGTTGCTTGGCCATGCGCTCGGAGCCCGCCTTGCCGCCTCCGCGCCGGCGGCCGGGGCGATTCACCTGACGGACCTTGCCGAACTCGACGTGACGGACTCCGGCGCCGTGGCCGGCGCGGTCCGTACCCTCCGCCCGCAGACCGTCTTTCACCTGGCGGCGTGGACCGACGTGGACGGGGCCGAGGACCGGCCGGAGGATGCCCGGCGCCTCAACGTCGAGGCGGCCGAGACGGTGGCCCGGGCGGCCGCCGGCGCGGGGGCACGCATCGTCCACATGAGCACCGACTTCATCTTCGACGGGACCAAACCGGGCCTCTACGTCGAGGACGATCCGCCCAGCCCCGTGAGCGTCTACGCGCAGACCAAGGCCGAGGCGGAGGCCCGCGTCCGCGCCGCCGCGCCCGACGCCCATCTCATCGTCCGCACGGCCTGGCTCTACGGGGCGGGGGGGAGAGATTTCCTGGACGTCATCCTCCAGCGCGCCCGCGCCGGCGACCCGCTTCGCGTCGTCACCGACCAGACGGGGTGCCCCACATGGAACGAAGACCTGGCCGACGCCCTTGTGGCGATGGTCGAGGGGGGCGCGCAGGGCACCTTCCAGGCGTGCGGCGGCGGCGAAGCGTCGCGGTGGGACCTGGCGGTCGAAGCCCTTCGCGCCGCCGGTCTCGATACCGTGCCGGAGCGTATCACCACCTCCGCCATGCCCCGCCCCGCCCGCCGCCCGCCCCGCGCCGTTCTTTCCACCGCCCGCCTGGCCGAGACCGTCGGCTTTCAGTTCCCCCCGTGGCAGGAGAGTGTGGGGAAGTACGTCGAGTCGATGGGCGCGTGACGTGTAGGGTGGGTGCTCTGCACCCACGCGGCAGTGGAGATGTAGGGTGGGTGCTTTGCAGCCGTACGTGTTTAGCGGGGTGGCACGGCCCTTGGGCCGTGCAGTCGCCCTCGGCACGCCGGGTGGGACCCTGACGGCTCGTGCCGTGGCCGGCGGCCACGCCCAGCGTGACCGTGTGCTCCTCGGCGCGACCCACGGCCGCGGCTTCGCCGCTGCCGTGCCACCCTCTTGGTGGCGCGTGGGACGCTAAACACGTACTTGCACCCACGGGGCAGTGGAGATGTAGGGTGGGTGCTTTGCACCCACGCGGGCGTTCATTCGCGCGCACCGTCCCAGTTGCGGAGCAACGCGGGTTCGACCGTCCCCCATGTCGGCTCATAGACCCCACGGCGAACGTACCGGTGAAACGTCGAGAACGGCCAATCCACGGGCCGAGGCGCGAGCCCGTGTCTGACCGGGTTGTAGTGCGTGTATTCGACGTGCCGCCGGAGATCTTCGTCATCACGAATCAGATGTTCCCAGAACCGCCGCTGCCAGACATCGCGCTCGCGCCGCCGGTCGAAGGTCACGACGGTGAAGAAGTACACGGCGCCACGGACCCGGGCTCGCCGGTAACGGGACATGGCTTCACCATGCGTTTTGGCGCCTTGATGTCAACCCCCAAGCCAACTGCCGCGTGGGTGCAAAGCACCCACCCTACAGATGAGGGGCGGCCCGTGGCGCCTGCCGATCGAGAGGCGCAAAAAAGTGGAGCCGCGGTAGGGGGTGAACGCGGCTCCATGATCGACACGGCTTAAGGGGGGTAAGCCGTGTCACTGCCTGGTTCGGTTAGTCGAGCGGGTCGTCCTCCGGTTGGTCTTCGTGTTCGTGTTCGTGTTCGTGGTCGTCGCGGCTGGCGGGTTCGTCGGGTTCGGGGTCGTCATTGTCGAGGTTGTCGGCGTCATCGCGGCGTGCTTTCAGGGCGTCCCACTGTTCGAGCGTGAGGAGGACCTCGCGTGCCTGGCTGCCTTTGTATTCGCCGACGATTCCGTCCTCGGCCATCTGGTCGATGAGCCTGGCGGCCCGGCCGTAGCCGATGCCCAGCCGCCGCTGCAACAGGCTCACGCTGCCGCGCTCGTGTTCCAGCACGACCTCGATGGCCTCGTTGTAGAGTTGGTCGTCGGCGCCGATGGCGAGGAGGCTGTCCTCGCGGGCGTCTTTCTGGTCGTCCTTGCCTTTCAGTTGGACGAGTTCGCGCTGGAATTCGGGTTCGGCCTTCTGGGTGATGAAGTCGAGAACCTCTTGGATGTCGTGGTCGCTGACGAAGGCGCCCTGGGCGCGAACGAACTTGTGGGCGCCCGGATTCATGAAGAGCAAGTCGCCCTGGCCGAGGAGTTTCTCGGCGCCCATCAAGTCGAGGATCGTCCGGGAATCGACGCGGGTGGCGACCTGGAACGAAATCCGCATCGGCAGGTTCGACTTGATGAGCCCCGTCAGCACGTCCACGCTTGGCCGCTGCGTCGCCATGACGAGGTGAATGCCGACGGCCCGGGATTTCTGGCTCAGGCGGATGACGTGGTTTTCGACGTCTTTGGCGGCGACCATCATGAGGTCCGCCAGTTCGTCCACGATGACGCAGATGTGCGGCATGTGGAACTCGATGCGGGCCTCTTCATCGGGGCCGGCGGGCTGGAAACGCTCGATGAGTTTGTCGTGCGGCAGCCGGTTGTAGGCGGCGATGTTCCGGACCCCCGCCTTCGAGAGGCTGTGGTACCGCTGTTCCATCTTCTCGACGAGCCATCCGAGGATCGCCTCGGCCTTGCGCATGTCGTTGACCACCGGGCACAGCAGGTGCGGCAGTTTCTTGAAGACCGACAGTTCCACCATCTTCGGGTCGATCAGCACCAGACGCAGGTCGTCCGGCGTCCGCGTCAGCAGCAGCGACATGATGATGGCGTTCAGGCAGACGCTTTTGCCGCTGCCGGTCGTGCCGGCGATCAAGAGGTGCGGCATCCCCCCGAGGTCCTTGACGAGCGGGTTGCCGCTCGAATCCTTGCCGAGGAAAAGCGGCAGGTCCAGCCGTTTGGGGGCGCCCCTGGCGGCCAGTACGATCTCCTTCAGGCGAACGATCTGCCGGTGCGTGGTCGGCACCTCCACGCCGATGGTGTCCTTGCCGGGCAGGGGCGCGACGATCCGGACGTTCGGGGCCTTCAGGGCGATGGCCAGATCGTCCGACAGGCCGATGACCTTGCCGACCTTGATGCCCGGCGCCAGCGCCAACTCATACTGCGTGATGACCGGCCCGGTTTCGATGGCGACCACCTTGGCCGAGACGCCGAACTCGTGCAGCGTCTCGGTCAGGACCTCCGCCTGCTCGCGGATGATGTCCTCGTCGTCGCCCTCCTGTTCGTACTCCGGGTCCTCCAGCAGGTCCACGGGCGGCAACTGGTACGCCTGGTTGCGCGGCGTGGACGCCAGCGGCGTGAAGGCGAACTGCTTCGGGTTGCCCGAATCGCCCGTCGGGGGCTTGCGGCTGTGACGGATGACGACGTTGGTCGGGAGCGGCCGTTCGGCCGCGTCGGCCGTCTTGGCGGCAGGCGAGGACTGGCCCGGGTCGGTTTCCCGGTCGCCTTCGTCCTGGCTGTCCGGCTCCTTGCGTGGGCGCTGTTTGCGGACGCGGAGCCGGGGGGGCGCGTCGGCGGTCGCGGCGGACTCGGCGTGGTCGGCCACCCGCGCGCCGGCCGCGCCCGCCGTCGCGATCGCCGCCGTCGCGATCCGCTGGTACGGGGCCTTCGCGCGGCCGTGGATCCACTTGAAGACGGCGACCGGCAGGATGATCAGCCACGTGTCCGTCAGCAGCACCAGGCCCACCACCGCAACCGGAATCATCATCAGCACGGCCCCGAAGACGCCCAGACGCGGCTCCAGGTACATCCAGACGGCCAGGCCGAGGATGCCGCCGTTGCCTTCCGGCAGACGGGCCTCGACCGCGATCATGGCCGACGCGACCGAGACCGCCAGCACCAGCAGGGCGGCGCCGACGATGCGGAACGCCTTGTCTTCAAGCGTCGATTTCGAGATCCACAGGAAGGCGCCCGTCATGACGAACAGCAGCAGCGGGTACGCCGCATCGCCGATGGCCGACAGGACCGCGTAGGCCACCTGCGCGCCCGCGCCGCCGCACCAGTTCCGGACCGGGTCGTTGGGCGGCCAGACGGCGTCGCTCGGCGGGTCGGCCGGGTTGAACGATGCGACGCTCACCGCCAGGAACGCCCCCACGGAGGCCGTGACGACGGTGGCGATGATTCGGGCTCGACGGGTCTGTTTCACGGGTGCCTCGCGTGCGGCACCCGGCGGCGTTGGTCAATGGGTGCCGCTGTGCCCGAATCCGCCTTCGCCGCGGTCGGTTTCGGGCAGTTCATCCACTTGCTGCACGTCGGCCCGGGCAACGGCCGCCACCACCAACTGGGCGATCCGCATGCCGCGGGTGATCGTAAAGGCCTCGCGTCCGATATTGCCGACGATGACGCCGACCTCGCCGCGATAGTCCGCGTCGATCGTGCCGGGTGTGTTGACGACCGTCAGTCCGTGCTTCAGCGCCAGACCGCTTCGCGGCCGGACCTGGACCTCGTACCCCGGCGGGACGGCCACCTGCAGGCCCGTCGGGACGAGTCGGATATCGCCCGGCTCCAGGACGAGCGGCCCGTCCACGGCTGCGCAAACATCCATTCCCGCCGCCGCCTCGCTCATATATCGGGGCAGGGGAAGGTCATCCGTGCCCGGCTTCCGCCGGACTAGAAGGGATATCGGCATCGCCAGTCGGCCTCCTTAAGGCAATCTTTGGGTTATCGGACGTTTCGTGCGGTCCCGCACATGACCCGCGCGGGGGGCTGGCGCTTGAGCAGCGTCTCGCGTTTCATCAGATGGCCACGGTTTCCTTAATCGCGTCCGGGGGCACGCCTCTCAGCGCGTCGTTGCGGCGCTGTTCAAGGGTCAACTGGATCGCCTCGGCCAGGCTTGCCAGACACTCCTCCTTGGTCCGCCCCTCGCCGTTGGTGCCGGGAATCTCGGGGCAGTAGGCGATAAACCAACCTTCGTCCTTCTCGACGATGGCGGTAAACTCGTTGTGCATGGCTGCAGTCCTCCACTGTCCCGGCACGATGCATCATACCGCGGCGTCCGGACCGGTCCAGGGCTTTTCGGACGAGTGGCTGCGGCACGGGTGGCAATTCTTTCTGGTGATCGCAGGCGGTTGTAGCGCCGGGCTTTATGCCCGTACGTGTTTAGCGTTGTCATTCCGAGCGAGCGAAGCGAGTCGAGGAATCTCGCCGTTATGCGTGTTCGGACGACGAGATTTCCTGCGGGCACTCGGGGTACAGCGCTCCGCTCGCCCTCGCCTTTGGCGAGGGCTCGGTCGAAATGACATCGCTTCGAGAGCACGCTAAACAGGTACTTATGCCCGGCGGCCGTTGGCGGCGGTGCCGGCCAGGATGCGCCGGGGATAAACCCCGGCGCTGCGGCCAAGCCGCAGACCGGCGGCACGGGAGGTTCCCGGATTTTTCTTTGGACAACGAACTACTACAGTCGTAGTATTACGTGCGCAGTCGAAAGGGAAACCGAAAGACGCCGCATGGGTAACCGAAAGCCTCACCAACTCGGCCGCCTCCAACTGGCGATCCTCAAGGTCCTCTGGGAGAGGGGCCCCGGGAGCGTCACGGACGTCAAGCAGGGGCTCGGCCGGGGCAGCCGCTTGGCGTACACGACCGTCGCGACGGTGCTGCGGCGGATGGAGGCCGACGGCCTCGTCGCCCACGAGACCGACGGCCGCCGCTTCATCTACCGGGCCGCCGTTCCCCCCGAGCGGGTGGTCGGCGGGATGGCCGACGACTTGGTGGACCGTGTCTTTGAGGGGAGTCTCGCCGACATGGTCAGCCACCTGCTTGCAACGCGCGACGTGGATCCCGACGAGTTGGACCGTCTCGATCGGCTCATCGCTGAAAGGAAGAAGCAGCCGTGACTGCGGCACCGTCCCTCGACGTGTGGCTCGGGCTGGCCGCCGTGCTGGTTGGCGGCACGGCCGCAATCGTTGCGGCGGCCGCGGTCTTTTCGCGCGTCGTTCGCCGGGCCGCGTGGCGCCGGACCGCCTGGCAGGTCGCGACGGCGGCGATCCTGATCCTGGTGGCTGTCGAAGTAACCGGCGTCGGCCGCGGCGTGGCGTTGTGGCTGACGCCGAGGCCGCCGCCCGAGAGGCCCGCGCCCGTTGTGGGCGAGACAGCCCACGCGGTCCCGGTCGCTTCGTTGCACGCCCATGATGATGCGCCGCCGGTGCGGCCGCACGAAGAGGAAGTCCTCGCGGCCGAACCCGTTCCCGCCCTGACCGAGGCCACATCAGAACCACCCGCTCCGCCGGAGCCTATCGCAGTCGCGGCTTCCGGTGAGGCAAGCGAACCGCTGACCGTCGGCTGGTGGCCGGGCGTGATCTGGCTCGTCGGTGCGGTGGCCGTATTGGGTCGCGTCGTGGCAGCGCGGGTGTTCCTGGTGATCTTCCGACTTCGGCATCGCGCGGCGGGTGACCCGGGTCTGACCGGCCGCGTTCGTGCGATCGGGCGGCGCCTCGAGATGCGCCGGCGGGTGGGGGTGGTGGAGTCGGCCCATCTGACGGCGCCGATTGCCTTCGGCATCGTTCGGCCGACGATCGGCCTGCCGTGCGGCTTCGCGAACGACTTCTCGGAGGCCCAACAGGATGCGATCCTGGGGCACGAACTCGCGCACTTGGCGTGGCACGATCCGGCGTGGCGTCTGCTGGCCGATCTGCTCACCGCCGCGCTGTGGTGGCATCCGGCCGCTTGGTGGGCTCGGCGGCGGCTGCACGTGGCCTGCGAGGAGGCTGCCGACGAGGGATGCATGGTGGTCAGGTGCGGCCCCCAGTTGCTGGCGGCCTCGCTGGTGGAGTTGGGCAAGCGGCTGGTGCGTCCGCGTGCGGCGGCATGGCTTGGCGTGGGAGGCGGCGGTTTTCGAAGCGGCCTCGGCCGCAGGGTCGAGCAACTGTTGCGGCTCGATTCGAGCCCGATGCGGCGGTCGAGTCGGGTCGGCATGAGGCTGCTGCGCGTGACGGGCCCCGTCGCGCTGCTGTGTGTGGCGCTGTTGTGCACGGCCTGGGCTCGGCCCGTGCAGACAAGGGAAGGAGATTCGGACATGAAAAGCGTAACCTCGATGTGGAAGTATTCCATTGCCGGGGCCGTGTTGCTGACCGCCCTCGGCGCCGGTTCCGACGCGGCACTGGCCGATGATGGAGAACGGGAGCGACCTGCTGAGAAACGCGTCGAAC
>Ga0307427_1001048_pt1 | contig 15030 bp, 11 predicted proteins | sample SalMarWE160190MG_FD_202162 | JGI IMG/M metagenome (GOLD analysis project Ga0307427, IMG submission 202162) | Salt marsh sediment microbial communities from the Plum Island Ecosystem LTER, Massachusetts, United States - WE1603-190 | ecosystem: Environmental > Aquatic > Marine > Intertidal zone >... | reverse complement strand
GGGAAAGGAAGCCAGTTTGTCGAGGTCACTGCAGAAACACCAACAAAACTGACGCGAAAACAAAAGAAACTCTTCGCAGAGTTGGAAGAGGAACTCAAAGATTAGGTTCTACATGTTTTTTGGTTGACTAAAGATTAAAATCTTAAGACATTATGATAGGCTGGATAGGTAGAGAATTAAAGGTTTTGGCGTTGGATAAATCGGAAGTTGAGGCTGAGAAGAGCCAAGATGTTATCGTGCCTATCGGCGCTTCTCTAAAAGAAACTGTTGTTACCGTCTCTTCACCGGAGGGAATAGAAGAATTTTCCTCGAAAGGCTACGGTGTCACTGAGGACAACAAGTTGCGCCTCACTTTCTATGAAACCCTGTTTCTTCTAGGCAAAGGAGCAATAGAAGTCAAAGATGAAGAAACCGGAAAAAAGATGGTTTTTCAGGATCTTCTTAAACGTTTTCAGTCAGTTGACAAAGACGCTTGGGTCAGATACCTTATTTATCGGGACCTGAGGAGCCGCGGATACGTGGCGCGGGAAGGCTTCGGTCTGGGAATCGATTTTCGAGTTTACGAACGGGGAGATTATGGCAGAGAGACTGCTAAACACCTCATATTCGGCATACAGGAGGGACAGCCCGTCTCCGTGGAGACTCTGGCGAGAACGCAGCGGTACGTTCAGAACCTAAAGAAAAATTTGATCCTCGCGGTTATAAACCGGAGAGGGGAAATCGTTTACTATTCTCTTTCACAGCTTAATCTAAAATGAAAGTTGGGAGATGAAATGTTCAAGACTGTTCGCGGAATGAGAGACCTGTTGCCCGTAGACGCTGAGAGAATGCGGCATGTCGAACAGGTTTCTAGGACAATTTCTAAACTATACGGCTACGAAGAGATAATCACTCCAGTCTTGGAATCCTACGACCTCTTGGCAGCTAAAACCAGCGAGGAAATCCGTGAGCGCATGTACACTTTCAAGGACTTGGGAGGCAGAAAGGTGGCTCTGCGCCCAGAGTTCACAGCCTCTGTCGCCCGGTTGGCGGCTACTAAAATGAGGAACGAGCCGAAACCCATGAGGCTCTTTAGTGCAGGAAGCCTGTACCGCTACGACGAGCCCCAGTATGGACGGTTCCGAGAGTTTTGGCAAGCCAACTATGAACTTTTCGGTTCCACCAGACCAGAAGCAGACGCAGAAATCCTCATACTAACCAACGATCTCCTCAAGAGACTAGGACTCCAGAACTATCGTTTCAAGATTGGACACACAGAAATCCTCAGGGGGATACTAAATCAGGAAGGGCTGGATGAAGGAAAGCAGAACAGTGTCAGGCAGTTGCTGGACAAGAAAAGCTGGGAAGAGGCTCTTGCAATTGCCCGTGACGCAGACGTTTCACAAAAGTGTTTAGCAACTTTAGAAAGGCTCTTCGAAACAAGGGGTGAAGACGCCTTTAAGGTTCTAGAAGGCGTGAAAGAAACCGTTCAGGGCTATGAGAGCGCTCTTGCTGCTGTAGAAAATCTTTGGAAAATCCTTGAGCTGGTAAAAGACAGTGGAACGCAGCTTGAGGTTATGGTGGAAGCGGGCTTCGCTAGGGGTCTCGAATACTATACCGGAATGATCTTTGAGCCATATGTTCCGGAACTTGACGTGGCTCTGGGCGGCGGAGGACGCTACGACAAGCTTATTCAACTCTTTGGAGGAGAATCGATTCCTGCGGTGGGCGTTGCCCAAGGGATTGATCGAATCGTTCTAGCCCTCAAGAAACAAGGGGTCTCTCCAAAAGCCGCGAAGGAGAGGAGTGTCGTGGTTATCTCGATAAAAAACGAGTCTATGGCGAAGGCGCTAGAGCTGTCAGACATACTAAGGAAATCAGGGTTGCCTGTTGAAGTCGCGGTTATGGGTCGTTCCATCTCAAGGGCTTTGGCGGATGCTGACAGAAGGGGCGTAGCCTACGCTGTGATCGTTGGTCCCGAGGAACTTAAGTATGAGAAAGTGGTTCTGCGGGAAATGAAAAAGAGCGAACAACGAACTGTTGAGATCAGCAATCTCACCCAGGAGATATTGGCAAGCTCGACGTAGCTTGGTTCTGTTTGTTTTCACCTCTTTTTTCAATGGCTCTAACTAGCTTAATGGTCCCTAAGGTTGCTGCCGCTAGCCATCCGAGGATTCCTAGAATGAATGTGAGTACCAGTATTGTGTTAGCAAAGGGTAATACAATCGGGTATAGTTCTGAAAAGAGACTGTAAGTGTCAGTGTAAACGTTAAAGAACCAATGCATGATTATGGGTGCTTGAGCGCCATAGACTAGATAACTTAAGCCAATAACTAGACCTGCAATCGCAGCGGAGGCGATCTTCCCGATTTCCCAACTGACCCCTGGGTTAAAGTGAACCAAACCAAAAATTATTGACGTAAAGATAACCATGCCCCACTCGCCTACGCTGATTCCGCTCCTGACTCCATATTCGTCCACCGTTTTCGCGCCAACCATTCTCTTGGCTCTATCTGGAAACAAAATTGCCGTAAAGAAAAGTTTCATTTTTTGCCTCAAAGAAAACGTCGCTGCCTTCTTCTTAGTTACGAATAAGTAGATAATGAGGAAAGCGCCGATTGGAATCACGCGAAAACCCACTTCTTCAACCACAGCAGAATATGACAGATCGAAAAAATCTAAGAAAGGTTCTCCCTGCAGAGAGGGCGTCCCTGTTGGAATCCCTCCAACTTCTTGAAGTCTTTGGATTGCTACGACAGCGATTAATGTCATGCTGTTTATGATAGGCATGGCAAAGAGGCAGCTGCTGAAAAGTTTTTCCGTGGGTCGGGCAATGCTTTCTCTGATTACTATGTGGAAGTTTTCTCTGAGTTTCCAAGCCGCAACGAAGCTTACAGCGAAGACGGTCCAAAGAAACAAGAAGATTACGCCTACGTCAAGCCCTATGGGAATAAATACTGTTTTATTGAAGAACCAGACTGGCAGAGCTTGCAAGTGAAGCATGCTGGTGTTTAGCCCTTGCGGCGTGAAATAGAACAATGTTGGTCCCAAGACGATGGCGAGGAGGTATAAGAAAACCGTGATGAGCACTGTAATGATGAGAAACAGTTTGGCAAAAAGTTTCAACGCATCGAATATCATTGGCGAATGCTCCACTCGTATATTACGCATCTAGAGGTAAAAATGGATGCTTGAAGGAAATTAAAGTTCATGCTCCTATTTCTTCGTTACTAATTCATCAGTTCCTTCCCAGTTTCTTTCCATCATTGCTCCAGTTACATGTTCAACAAACCTTTTGTAGGTATTTTTTTGAAGTTATTTTTTATGTTTCGTATTTTTCTGGCACCGCCATTTGTGGAGGAGACTTCCAGAACCTTGAGTGGCGATTGTGCGTGTGCGCAAAAACTTGAATTGTTGGAGGCTAACTCTGTTCCCGTCTGGGCAGGAGTCTCCTCCTTTTTCCACTCTTCAATGACTCTGAAGTTTTGGTTTAATACATGTTTGAAGTGTTACTGCGGATTATTTTGCAAAAATTTTAAATATGGAGGCATAGCTTAAACTAATATCATCCTTTGATGAAATTATTTTTGGAGTTTTTTGATGATGAGTCAAATTCGAGCGAAATCAAATTTTTACCCTTGGGTTCGAAAAAGAAGTGACATAGATATTATGGCTAACATTTTGAGTGAGGCTAATAAGGGCACAAAGAAGACCCGTATAATGTATAGATGTAATCTAAGTCACAGCCAATTACAAGTCTACCTACAAGTCCTTCGTGACATGGGATTCTTGGCGTCCCACTCAAAAAAAGAGGGCGCAAAGCTGAACTATTTTAAAACTACATCGAAGGGGTTCAAATTTCTTGACGCATACCGCGCCCTTAAAAGCCTAATGACTTAAAGCCTCTTTTTCAAGGCGTTGAATTTCCTCAATGAATTTAAGTATTGAGGGTTGAAGTTTAACTCCTTACTTTTTCGTTTAGCTGAATGAAGCCATATTCCCCTAAGAAGCTGACAGCTATTTCTGCCTTAAATTTGGGCAGTGCAACTTTTTTTGTGATTTCTTTAAAGTCATGCCACTCGCCGTCTTTGAGCAGGCACAGAATCTCGTCGATAGCTGACATGTATTATCCTCTAGAGAGGTGAGGTTGTTGTCACAATGCATAAATATGTTGTGAATCTGTTCTTCATATTATTCCCCAAAATCTTATAGAACAATTATGCATGTTTTCTAGATTTTAATTATAGAAGATAAGTACAGAAAACTGGTAGGTAATTTCCTTTCTTATGTGTTTATATTAATGAATAACGAAATCCAGTAAAGAAATCCAAGCACCTCAAGAAAACCCAAGAATCTGGCTCCGCAGGTGCATGGAGGAACCAAGCAATGGAAACTAATGAACTAAAGGAATTCGTTGACGAGTTAAGGACCGATTGGAAAAATTTGTGGCGAAATCGGTTAGATGACAAGGTGAGAGCAGAGGGGATAGCTAAACAAGACTATTCGAAGCTGTTTGTCGAGCGAGGAACAGTGATTATGGCAACAAGAGACTTCAAGCCTCTAGAATTCTTCGATATAGTGCAAGAGTACCTGGAGTTTGACGCAGAAAAAGCAGTTCCTCCAAATTCAACAATAGGCGGATGGGGCAAATTCATCAGAAGTAACATACGTAAAAAGGAAAAATCAGCTAGAAGATTTTCTCCGCCTAAACCAACTCGCAAAAAGGGTCAACAACAAAAGAAGGGTGGAAGAGGCTGGCTACATGCCAAAATGCGGTAAGCCTTTTTTACATTCAAGGTTTTCAATACCCGTTTCCCGCAGAATAGACATTCACTCCCTCGCATAAACATCGTTTTTAGCTTTCTCCATCCTCAAAGATTTGAAAGCAAAACTCAATCTAATTCTTATTGAAGTCACTGGAGTAACTGTAAACGCTGAAAAACCCAATTTTGTTGCATCTATTGATGGCGGGCGGGACGGGATTTGAACCCGTGACCCCGAGCTCTCTCCCTTTTCCCTGTTAGGAGGCTTACACCGGCTATGTTTCTGCCGTTCGTGCCCTATCCTGGCTAGGCTTCGGTAGAAAGTTGAAGGAACCTTCTATACCCGCCCAGCTTTTTCCCGCCAAAGTATTTCTTGCATGTTGACTGTTATAACCCTAACGCCATAAGAAAAGCGTCCCCGACAACCATCAAACTACATTATGGCTCTGAAAAAACAGGCAAACCTACTCGTAAAGGGGGCGTCAGTTGCTGGCGGTTACGCCATTATCTATTGGTCAGATAACATTTATGTCGAAGATACAGTGTGAATATTGAGGTGGCGGGGGTACCCGAGCCAGGTCTAAGTAGCGGGTCAAACAGATCCCCTAGGAAAAGGGGGAGGACTTAAGATCCTCTGGCGCAGGCCTCCACGGGTTCGAATCCCGTCCCCCGCACCATCGAATCTTTTGAGAGATTAAAAACAGGTTTTAATCCAACAATCATATTTGAAGACTAATAATACTTCTATATTGAAAACAGTACTTTTCTGGAAAAACAAGTAGATAAAAAGATGTGAGGGTGTCCATTTCCGATTTTGGCTAATCAATAAATGTTTTAGGAATGGTTCCGAATCTGAGTTAGCTATGTTATCAATTCATAACCTAATTTCACAAATATTATAGCCTCCAGTCACAATTATGGGAGAGCAGATAAGAGCCCAATTGTGTGGTTGAATAGGAGAAATTAGGTTAGATGGAAAATCCTGTCGTGGAGTCGTTACCCAAAGGCAGCATAGCCTCGACTGAGAAGACACTGATTCATGTTTTACACGTAGACGATGACGCTGGCTACCTGAAGACTGCAAAAAAGATCTTGGAAATGCATGGCTCATTTCAGGTGGAAACTGCTTCGTCTGTTGAAGAAGCCATGGAAAAAATGGAAGAGAAAACGTTTGATGTGATCGTTTCTGACTATATTATGCCAGGGAAAGACGGGCTTGAATTTTTGAAGGAACTGAGAGACAGCCGAAACAACATTCCGTTTATCATATTCACTGGAAAAGGCAGAGAAGTAGTTGCTATTAAAGCGTTGAACTTGGGTGCCAACCAATACATCAACAAAATCGGCAAGCCAGAAGCGGTTTACAGTGAACTCGCACATGGCATACGTACGGTTGTGAAAGGCAAGAAAGCGGAAGAAGAGCTACGAGATAGTGAGAAGAATTGGAGTGATTCGTTTAACTCTCTGGAAGACGTTATGATATTAGTTAACAAGGACTACACTATTGAAAAAATAAATGATAGCGGATTGAAGCTTCTCGGAAAAACTAGGGAAGAAGTAACAGGAAAAAAATGCTACCAAGCTATCCACGGTTTGGATGCGCCTTGCGAGTTCTGTCCTTACGAGAGGACATTGAAGACGGGGAAGCTGGAGTCGGTTGACAGGTATATAGAGTTGTTTGATAAGTATTTCAGCATTAAGAGTTCCCCAATGTCCAATGAACGTGGGGAGATACTCGGATTCGTAGATTTGATGAGAGACGTCACTGAACAGAAGAAGGCTGAGGAGGCGTTGAGGGAGAGTGAGGAGAAATACAGGAAGCAGTTTGAAAAGGCGCTGGACGCTACTTTCTTGGCTGATTCTGAAACAGGCATAATAGTTGACTGTAACCGTGCAGCAACAAAGTTGGTTGGCAGAAAGAAATCAGAGTTGATTGGTAAGCATCAGCGGATTCTCCATCCTCCTGAAGCAATCGAAGGCGAATTTAGCAGAACTTTTGAACAGCATCGCAAAGAAAAAGAAGCACATGTTCTGGAAGACCAGATCATTACTAAAAATGGAGAAATTAGAGATGTTATAATCAACGCCACGGCCTTTGAATTAGAAGGCAAAAGATTACTTCAAGGTACATTCCGTGACATCACCGAACGCAAGAGGGTGGAGGCAGAATTAAGACGGGAGAAAGAGCTGATGGAAATGGTTACAGCAAACAATGCCGCTGCACTTGCAATTATTTCGAAAGATTTCCGCATTTTATGGGCAAATAGGCTTCTCACAGAGTATTTGGGCGAAATAAAAGGAAAGGTCTGCTACTCCACACTCAATAATCTAACCAATGTTTGCCCCGGATGTGGAGTTAAAGAAATCCTTGAAACAGGAAATAATAAAGTTGTTCACGAACAGGTAGTGCCGGGCCTTAACGGCAAAAAAGTCTGGCTACAAATTACTGCTATTCCAATCAGAGACAAAAATGGAAACATAATAGCAATATCGGAAATGGCTATAGACGTCACTGAACAGAAGAAGGCTGAGGAGGCGTTGAGGGAGAGTGAGGAGAAGTATAGAGAGTTGCTTAATGGGATGAATGATACGGCTTGGGTGATTGATTTTGATGGGAACATTATCGATGTGAATGATTCTGCTGTTGATGTTTTAGGTTATTCTAGGGAAGAATTTCGTTCTATAGGGCTTACGGGTATTGATTCTAATCTGGATCCGGAAGAAATTAAAGGTCTTGTTGAAGGTATGCCTGCTGATGAAATACAGGTTTTCGAAACAGTACACACCACCAAAGATGGGAAGAAGATTCCAGTGGAGATATCATCCAGTCTTGTGACTTACAGGGGAAAACAGGCGATTTTGAGCATTGCAAGGAACATCACCGAGCGGAAGCGGGCAGAGAAGAAGTTGAGGCAGTCGGAGGAGAGGTATAGAACTGTTTTTGAGAATACTGGTACCGCGATGTGCATTATTGAGGAGGATAAGACGATTTCCATGGTCAACTGGCGGTTTGAAGAGTTGAGCGGGTACTCCCAGAAAGAGATAGAGGGGAAAAAGTGGACTGAATTTGTCACCAAAGAGTATTTGGAACGAATGAAAAGATACCACGAAGCAAGGAGAAAGAAAAGTGGAAAACCACCCACGCATTACAATTTCGACTTCGTCAACAAAAAGGGGCAGATAAAGAATTGCCTGCTCACAGCCAACCTGATACCTGGAACAAAAAAGTCAGTAGCTTCTATCCTAGACATCACCGAGCAGAAAAAACTGAATGATGAACTTCGGATGTCAGAACAGAGGTTTAGAGATCTAGTTGAAGCTACTACTGATTGGATATGGGAGACCGATAAAAATGGGGTGTACGTTTATGTCAGTCCTAAAGTTAAGGAGTTGTTAGGTTATGAAGTTAGTGAGGTGTTAGGTAAAATCCCATTTGATTTTATGTCTAAAGAAGAGGCGAAAAGAGTATGGAAAAATTTCAGAGAGCAAATAATTAATAAGGAGCCAAGTTTCAAGCTGGAAAAGGTAAGTCGCCATAAGGATGGACATTTAGTAATCGCAGAGTCAAGTTCAATTGCCATTTTTGATGAAAAAGGTCAATTGACCGGATATAGAGGTATAGACAGAGACATCACCGAACGCAAACAGGCTGAGAAAGCGCTGCGGGAAGCTGAGGAGAAATATCGGGAAACTATTGTAAATGCTAATGTTGGAATTATCGGTTATGATCCAGAAGGTGAAGTTAAGGTTCTTAATCCGAAAATGGAGCAGATGACCGGCTTCAAGAGATCGGAAATTCCAACTTTGCAGGATTGGTTCAAGAAGCTTTATCCCAACGAGGAGGAAAGACATAAAATTAGGGACAAATGGTTCAAAAGAATGTCAGAGGAAGGCGAAGTCAAAGAAGGACATGCCATAATCACCACGAAGGACGGAAAACGCCGTAATTTCTTGTTTAACGCTGTTCGCCTAGAATCAGGAGACTCCATCGCCATCGCTGAAGACATCACCGAACGCAAGGAAGCAGAGGAAAAGTTGGACGGGATGATGAATGAACTGGTGACGATTAATGAAAAGTTAGGTGTTGTTGGCAAGTTGACCCGACATGACGCCCGAAACAAACTCTCTGTTATGGCAAACAACGTTTACTTGGCTAAACAGAAACTAGCAGCCAATCATAGTTCCTTAGAATATTTGGGTGAAATTGAATCTGCTATTGATCAGATGGAGAAAATTTTTGATTTCGCAAGAACCTACGAAATGTTGGGCGTAGAAGAACTATCCTACATGAATGTAGAGAAAAGCGTTGACGAAGCAGCCATACTGTTTCCAGGCTTAGCGGGTGCGAAACTCATGAATGAGTGCCAGGGCTTGACGGTGATGGCTGATTCATTGCTGAGACAACTCTTCTATAATCTTATTGATAACACATTGAAGTACGGAGAGAAGGTCAGCCAAATCAGAGTTTACCACGAAGAAGTGGGAAAAGATCAGCTGAAACTGGTTTATGAGGATGACGGTGTTGGCATACCAGAGGATGAGAAAGAAAAGATTTTCAAGGAAGGGTACGGGAAAAGCACAGGATACGGACTCTACCTAATAAAGAAAATCTGTGAAGCGTACGGCTGGACCATCCGAGAAACAGGCAAGCTAGGGAAAGGAGCCCAATTCACAATGACCATCCCCAAAACTAACAAAAACGGAAAAATAAGTTACATAATCAATTAGATTCGTAACATACCTGACTGCAGAATAATGGAATTGTGTAAGGTAAAAAAGAGAACTGTCTTCTGCCAAAATTTTTAGGTGACCAGCTTCACGCTCTCGGCGACAGTTTCGGCTCTCTTCAGGTTGTTAAGTAAAACATTGAATCTATAGGAACTTGTGCCGATTCTAAACAATTGCTTCACGACATAATCTGGACGAATAAAAAATCTTTGATAACTATCATGGATCATCTGTTCAATCTCTTCGCAGGGCACAGCGTCGGGCGAGACTTCAGGCACCAAAACTCCGGTCTCCCAGTGTTTTTCTTCATCCAAGACGCCCTGCATTTTGAGTTCCTCCCAAATATCGGTTCCTGGGAAAGTGGCTAAAATGTTGAATTGGGGAATGTCCACCTGAATCTTCTGCGCAAACTTTAGGGTGTTCTGAATTTCTTTTCTTGTTTCGTTGGGAGCCCCCAAAATAAACGATGCCACTATTACATCTATGCCTGCTTTCCTAGCTTTTTTAGTTGCGTCTTCTGCCTGTTTTGGGGTTGTCCGTTTATCGTAATAATCCAAAACCTTCTGAGTGGCGTTTTCGATTCCAAAGTAAATCATTTTACAGTTAGCCCTTACCATCTCTTGCAGCATGTCTTGGGGGCAATTGTCAACTCTGCCTTCGGCAAAAAATTCTACATCCACCCTCTCTTTCTTTAACCTCTGGCATAGTTTGATCACTCTTTTGGTGTTCAAGGTGAAGTTGTCATCTACAAAAAGAAACTGTTTGTAACCTTGACTGGACAGAAGATGCAGTTCCTCAAGTATGTTCTCCACAGATCTGGATCGCCAGAGGTTTCGCGCTAATCTTCGGCATCCACAGAAACGGCATTTAAAAACGCAACCTCTGGAGGAGACGAAGCTGCTGAACTTTTTTGGTGCAACAACTAATCCAGCGGTGGTGTTATGATATTCTACGTCCAGCATTTCCCTGTCTGGAAAAGGTAGGGAGTCAATGTCCTTGATTAATGGTCTATCAGGGGTTGAAATTATCTGATCATTCTTTCTGAAGTTGATCCCCAAAACTTTCTTTAAGTCTCGTTTTTTCTCTAGGCACTTTGCCAGTTCAAGGCTGGTGTGTTCTCCTTCTCCCCGAACAATCACATCCACAAAAGGATACTTTCTCAGAATCCGTTCAGCATTGAATGTAGCATAGAAATTGCCGAAAACAGTGACGATGTTCGGATTCTCCTTTTTCACTCTCTCTGCGATAAGCGCTGCTTTGCGGCATGAACTGCTGCATGTGGAAAAACCTAGAATGTCTGGGTCCTCTTTTTTCACCCAGTCAACTGTGCCTTTCAAGGAATAGCCCTGTGCCGCCTCGTCAATAATAGAAACATCTATTCCATTTTCTCTGAGGTAGGTTGCTATGTAAAGCATGCCGAGGGGAGGGGCTGCTCCCACCATCTTCTTAACATCTTCGATAGGCAGTTCAGGATTTGGACCCGGATTTATGAACGAGAACTTCATGCTGTACCCTTTTTCCAGTCCGTAACTTTTCTGCAGACGCATTTAAGTTTACTGTCAAAAAGACACATAAACATCTGGCAACCTCTAACCTTGTCCTTTGAAAGCTGATGCACAAGAGGTTCTTCCGGTTTTCATGGGAAATCAATCTGACGTCAATGCCTTGGTTGAAATCTGTTCTCACTCTTTAATTCTGCTAAAATCTGCCAACTATTCGTCAACTTTGCCAATAGGGATTTTACAATATATCGCTATCCCACAAAATTATTCGTGATGATTAGGATAAATTTTTAATAGCATATTTATAGGAGCTAATCTGTATTCAATTTGCCAAACGGCACAATTGTCCATTCCTATTACTTTCTCTTGATTTTTGTAATGTTTTTAATTCCGTTTTGGAACCCGATCAGCATATATGCAGGCATCTTTTCCTCTGAATCTTTGAATCCCCTCTGTAAACGTAATTTACAACAGACGAAATGGAATATGCGCCTAGAGGAAGCGGAGATCTTTGACTACTCATATGCAGACATCGAACGCCAAAGGAATCTTGATAAGCTCTGGCTATGTGACGAAAGTTTGAAGTAGAACGGGATGTTTACTATAGAAAATAGCTATCTGTGCACAGAGGACACTTTCAATCTGGCTTTGGAAAAAAGATTTTCATGCGTGTGAGATAGTGCTAAATACATTCCAAAATATTTCTTCTTTTTCGCCAAAAACAAACTTCTTTGAATATCGCGAGCAATCATTTCTGCTTTTTTGAAGAATTCCTTGCTAGTAATTTCGTACTCAAATGGTAATTGAGAAATCCAACGAATTACATGAACAAATATAAATCTCAGATATGCATCTGCTTTTCGTAATCGCTTGAAATCCCATTGTCCAAACAAATCTAATTCAGTAGAAGAACGAGTGACAGATTCTTTATTTTTCAAATACTCTGCACATATTAGGAGAGTATCCTCCAAATCTCTACTAACTTTTGGATGTTCCTCAGCTTTAGGATATTCAAAAAGAATGCACGATAAGTCAAATGCGAACTGGGCGAGCTTTTCTTTGCTATCTTGTTGGAAAGCCGTTTTAAGTACAACCATCTCCTCTTGAAATAGTTTAATCATCTTTTTTTCAAAAAGATGTTCCTTTTTAAACTCCTGCCTTAATAGTGTATGATAATTCATGAGACATGAACCGAGCATCATTGAAGCAGGGTCATCATCCATGCGCATTTCAATACCAAGATTCCATAGAAAGTGTCCAAATTCTGGATTTGGCTTTTCTTCCAATAGAGGTATGGTTTTTTCAATTTCTTTTATTCTACGCCGAATTCTTTTTCTATGATTAGATGCGTCATGTACAACTTTGATCAAAAGAGATGCTTGAACCGTTATAGCTATTGCCAATGACAAGTATATAATCACTATATTTTCCCCTCTTCAGGTTTGGCGAGAATCAAGACGAGGAATGTTCCAACCACCCACCAAGTATAAAGCATTACACCAAATGTAGCTGAGAACTGGAAAACATTCGCAGATTGCACGCTTTTGTAGCAATAAGCAATAACACCCATGATTGCGCTGAAAATAATAACCGAACTAAAATTCAATGCATATAGCTTGAAAGCTTTACCCACTTCGGTTGTGTAAAATAGGTTTCTGCTTCTCCATAGACCAGCTATATGAAGAGATACCGCAAGCATTATGCTCAAAGTTACAAGGATTACTTCAAACCAGTCACCCGCTGTAACTTCAAGTAACGGATCCAAAATAGATTTGCTCCAAAAACCAAAAAAAGCTCCAAAGAATGCATTCGAATAATTTATTATGTTTAGTCGTCTATCCAAAATCTTTTTCCCTCTTTAATTGAACTGCCTTTTTCATGTCATTCCAAGATATAATAGCCTCAATTGGGACACCCGTATTCTCTTTAACGAATTCTAATCCCCCATGTTCGTGACTTAAAATGGACAATATCCCTAATATCATACACTGATTTTTTCCTCGAATGGAACGTTTTACATCATCTATTTCTTTTATTGGTGTTGCTCCATAGTTTATCACATCGTGTAGAATAAGCAATTTGTCACCGTTTTCAATTAATCCATAAATCCCAGAATTACCCGTTGCAGGTCTTGCCCATTCTTTCCAAATGATGAAAGGAATTTTACTTTTTGCTGAACAGACAGCGAAAATGGGAAGGACGCCAAACGGACCGAAAACCTTGTTTGCAAGAATGACCTTATTGAATTGTACTTTTTCTTTATAGACTAAGAGATATTCAGTAAGTCGGTGAAACTGTCGAGACTGTTTGGATCTTGCCAGATGGGGTCCAAATCTAACCAGTTTTCTTTCTCATTGAAGCACCCACGCTTAAGTATCATTAGCAACATTTTTGAAGCAAGAGTGCGCAAATTTACAATCTCGGACATTTTTCTAACGTCTAGTTCAACCTTTAAGCTTAAATAACTTTCCACAGGTTGCTCGCAACTTATTCGCCGTGGCTTAGCTTTTGCCAACTTCTGGTGGGCTTAAGCACAACTCTAGGGCGTTACAACCGCTTTTGACACTTATGCTAAAGTTTATTCGAAAGTTTAGATGTGTTGAACGTTACTTGTGTATCAAATCACTTTGTGCGCAGTCACAAGACTTTGACATAAACTCTCATTCATATATTGGTTGGAACATACCGTGAATTATGCGGATTTTCATGGGTGATGCCAGTTTTCTATCATTTCTTTTGATGCCCCAGTTTTTTCTCTTCCGTATCGGCAATGGGGCTTTGTTAGATGCCTCTGAGACCTTAGCGATGTAATGTAAAGTCCCCTCTCTAGTTCACGTTCTTCATTGACTTCCAGCTTTTTCAGTTGTGAGGAACGAAAGCCACACTTGTCACACCTGAAACCTTGATTCTTTCCCATGGACTTCATTCTCCTCCCACATTCAGGACAGCTTGGATTAACAAAAGATATTCTGGGAGCCAATTCCAGCACCCTCATCTTCTCAACATTGATGGTCAACTGATGTTTTGAAGAAGAGGGGCGAACACCCCCGAAGACTTTCACGATGTCTCCAGCCATCAGTTTTCTTGATGTTTTGCAGAGATTTCCTGTAGGCTCATAGGCGGCACAATCTACTTCTCCTGTCTTATCCTTAATCACAAAGATTACATGACCGCCTTGGATTACTCGAGGTTCCTTGGATAGCACTCCCTGAGCAACCACCGGATTGTAGGGCTGTATCTCCTTAACTGCGCTGACCTTTCGCAGGTGAGCGTCAGTTCCTTGGTTTGTGCGGAAAATTATCCACCTTTCAATCGGTTCTTTTCGGAGAATCATTTCGTGGGCTTGTTTAACAGCCTCTGGATTCTCGCCTCTGATTCCGTAAAGGATGGGGTCGGGTCCTCTAGGCGTAATCAGGATTCTGCCCGTTTCAGGGTCTATGTTGCTGAAGGTGAGCGACGAATTTGCATCCATCGTTTTCACGGAAGAAGCTTGTACCCGACGAGGTTCACCGCAATTTTCTGGCATTCTATAAGATATAAGCTCAAAAGTGTGGTCTCCGCTCAAGTCCTCTCCGATGGCGGCTAAGCCTCCGATGATTCCTCTTCCCTTCTTGAATCCCACAGCCTCAGCATCAAACCGCTTAACGAGGCTTAAGGTTTCCTCCATTTTCACTATGCACTGCTCGGCTTTTTTTGCGAAGTCATTGATTTCTTGGGGAACGTCGTCGAAAAGGAAGACAACCCCAGGGTCAGTTCCGCCGTAACTTAGCTTAGCGTTTGCCTCGATTGCGTCTAAGGCTGTCTCCTTGATTCTGTCTACGGTGTCTTCCGGGCAGTTGATTCTTAAGCAGAGGGCTCCGTTGCCTCGGGTTTTCCATGGGACATTGGGGTTAAGCCTGATTAGGTTTGGGTAATCCGTGAAGGAGACGCTCATGAGGCTCAATTTTTCGACGAGGAGGGCGGCTATGTGGGTGGTGCAGCCTCCTTTGGGGGAATCGGTGTCGTCGAATCCTATGTGCAGCTTAACCATTAGCTTCCGCTCGTTGCCTGTAATTAGG
>Ga0307427_1001047_pt1 | contig 15043 bp, 14 predicted proteins | sample SalMarWE160190MG_FD_202162 | JGI IMG/M metagenome (GOLD analysis project Ga0307427, IMG submission 202162) | Salt marsh sediment microbial communities from the Plum Island Ecosystem LTER, Massachusetts, United States - WE1603-190 | ecosystem: Environmental > Aquatic > Marine > Intertidal zone >... | reverse complement strand
CGCAGATTTTATGGATTTTAAAACCCATCCCGCAACCCAAATATTTAGACAGGATAAAAAAAGGATTTACAGGATTTTTTTGTTATTCGATTTGGCTGATTACATAAGATAAATTTCGGTTTTTTAGCCGAAAAAACATCCCCAGGGATCTCCTTCTACCTCTCTAATACAATCATTGATAGTATATATCGGTTCACCAGGGATATAAGGCCACCATATATGGAATTTTCTCATCCAATATAAGTGCCAGCGATCATCAAAATCAGTGTAACGAACATGGAATGTTTCGGTGCGGGTTAACTTAGAAGGATCCATAAAATGGGGTCTTTTCTCATAAGCTGTAATTCGATTACTCTCCGTTTTTACCTCAAAATCTATTTCGGAACGAATATGAGGGGGATATTTTTCAGAAAGAAATTTGTTGATTTTCTCCAGCGCTTTTTTTTGAATACCAAGAGGCATTTTTTTTCGATATGTAAGCGCTTTTATACCGGATTCTCCGGCTGCTTCATAAGCATTTGAATAATAAGCAAGCCATCTTATCCCTAAGCCACTTTCCTTCGCTAATTTATAAATTTCTTCATCAGAACCTGCCATCAAAGCTTTCTTAGCCCACTCACATTTCTCTGAAAAACTCATTTCATTTTTTTATCTCCACAATTTTGATGTTTTGGGGTCGCTTCGCAGGCTTGTAAATGCGCCTTCCGAAATTATTACATGGTCATCAATATCAATTCCCATGATTTTTGCGGCTTCGAGAAGTCGTTCGGTCATTTTTATATCATCATTACTCGGAGTCGGGTCGCCCGATGGGTGATTGTGAACCAATATTATAGAAGCGGCAGAATTTTGTATAGCCGGTTTAAAAATTTCCCTCGGATGTGCAATACTGCTGTCCAGAATACCGATCGATATATCATCTATACCAATAAGTTTCTTTCTTGTAGTCAAAGACAATATTTTAAAATGTTCTTTCTTTTTATTTCCCAAGTCATTTTTAAGTAATTCAAATACTTCTTTCGGTGTGGTAATCTTATAATCATATTTATTATGTTTACTTAACGCCTTCTCCCCCAACTTCAAAGCCGCTTTTAATTTACACGCGGTCGCGAAACCAATTCCATCAACTTCCTGTAATTCCTCGACTGATGCTTCCTTCATTTTCGCAAGATTCCCGAACTTTGCCAATAGATTTTGAGAAATAGTTAAGACACTCTTTCCCTTTTTGCCTTTTTCAATAACCAGGGCTAAAAGTTCCTGAATAGAAAGATTATCCACCCCAACCTTTTTTAATCTTTCCCTTGGTCTATCTTCCTGCGGTAAATCGTGAAGAGTAAATGATTTATCACACATTAATGAAAGTCAAAACTACAAGGAAGACAGGAAATTCTTTATATCTTCCTCAAATCTTTCTGTAACTTCAGGTAATTTATTAACAAGATGTCGAAACCTTTCCCATTTTAATTCAAACCCATAAACATTCCTAAAAATATGTCTAAAAGCCAATATCTCTCTCAAATTTTCCAGAGATTCACTATTAATAACCGATTGTCGAATCCCCCCGATTGGAATAGCCATTCTTTCCAATAATTGTATATGCCAATCATTACCACGAGGCAATTCACTATCAATATTACTTCCGATTCTTTCAAAAATCCTTTCAACAGCACAGTAGAAATCATGTAAAACACTTCCCATTGCTCTCATTTCCATCTTTCTCGGAGAATCTTTTGCTTCTTTCAGAATATCTTTCATTTCCAGTTCTAATTCCCGTAAGTTCTTTATCTCTCTATTTATGTCTGCTTTCAACACATTTAAGTGCTTATCAGTCAATTAGAACCTCTCCATAATCGATTATTTTTTTCTGAAATTCTTTACTACAATCTTCAAAGGGAATAAGATCGATTTTTGTCAAAGAAAAATACCGGCGCATTAAAACGGCTAAAGCTTTGAAATATAAAGAGGGGGAAAGTCCAACTACAGCTAAATCAATATCTGAATACTCGGTGTATCTTTCCTCATCTGCCAACGAACCAATCAGGTAAACCTTTTCGGCTCCATATTCATGTTTCAGTAATTTAGCACATTCTCCAGCTATACTATGCGCGTCAACCTTTAATAATGTTTTATCCATGATTATTAATTAATAATAGAATATACAATAAAAGTCAAGGAGAGATAGGACGCAGATGAACTCAAATTTTTACTTTTTGCACTAACTTTACATTTTTGTTCCGGACAAAAGTGTAAAGTTAGGTCCTCTTTTAAATGCGGGAGAGTTCAGGTACATGGTGGTACAGTTTTTATTTTATTCTTCTTTAATTTCCGGGTTTTTCTAAGATAGCAAAAATTTACAATCACAATTCCGAATATTTAACATTTCGCAATACCTGATTTAACAATTTTCTCCTGCGGCAAATCGTGGAGAGTAAATGATTTATTACTCATATTTCAAAATCCTTTTGATATCATTCCTCTTTTAAATTTTTGTATGTTCCGGATCACCAGGTTTTTCTGTTTTACAACCTCAACAAATAACCGTTCTTCTTCAACCAATCTTTATGTTTTTTGTAGTTAGGCATCAATGTCTTAACCATATTCCAGAATTCTTTTGTATGATTTTTCACTCTCAAATGAACAAGTTCATGTATAACAACATAATCTATCACCGATAAAGGTGCCATAATAATACGCCATGAAAAATTCAAGTTTCCACTAGAAGAAGCGGATCCCCATCTTTTCATAGCATTAGTAATACTTACCTTATTGTATTTCAGACCATTTTTACGAGCATACCACTCAACTCTATCTGAAATTTTTTCATGGGTCATATTTTTGTACCATTGGATAAAAACTTCTCTTGCATTCGATAATACATTTCTTGACAAATAAAATCCATCATCTAATCTTAATGGTATCTCATTATCTTCCACTATTTTTAATTTGTAATATCGACCTAAACAAAGGAAACCTTCACCATTTACAAATTCCTTAGGAGAAAATTTCGGATCTCTATCTTCTATATATTGTTTCTTTTTCTCAATCCATTTCTTATGTTTTAAAACAACTCCCATTATTTTTTTGTCACTCACATTAAAAGGAGCTCTTACAATTAGCGTAGCATCATCTGTTATCTGCAAAGCGATAGTTTTTCTTTTCGTTCTCACTATTTTTTCAATTTCGATATTCATAAAATTACTTGCCATAATTATGATATGCAAGTTCTATTAACTTTTGGGCTATTTCGTTCCTTTTTCCAAATAAGCCATCTTTTGTAATCGGCAAATACTGATCCTTACCATCGCCTAATCTAAATTCTTCCTTTTGAGATTTTGGAAGTGATTTAATAGATTCCAACAGATGAGATGCAATGTAGGATCTCAATTTCTTTTGCTTCGTATAGTTTTCCCAGAAGTCTACTATTTTAATTTCTCTCTTAATAACTTCAATAATATCCCTGGTTAGACTAACAAGAAAATTTATTTTTTCATCGCCAAGTTCTTCAATAGGGTTTTTGCCGTATAACTCACGTTTCAATAAACCTAAAAATGGCATTTCTTTTTGGGGCTCAAAACCGAAAGTTGCTTCAGATTCTCTTCCTTTTTTCATCTCCTCTCTAGTCTTCCCATACTCAATGGCAAGAGCATCCCAGTTATCTTTGTATTCTTCGAGAATTCTCTTTAATCGATCAGAAAACCTTTCGTAAAACTCAGGGTCTTCCTCATAATGTTTCTCAATATGTTCTATAATAGCATGTTCAAGTTCATGAGCTTTTGCTTTACTTGATTTTTCCTTTCTTAATTTGCTAATAAATTCATCATCAAAAAGAGGAAATGGAGCTATTTTAGGATTAACCCCTTTTGATATAAGGTACTCTTCAACAATCTCTCTTATTTTTTTACTTGCATCCTTTATGCTTAACTTGTCATCTCTGTATCTATTTCTCGCAGACTCTTTAATGAAACTCAAGATTTTTAAATCTTTAAAATATTTAAGGGCTTCCGGATCAGGGAGCACAGTATCCATTGCTTTGTTGAATCTTCTTATCAGCATTATAAATTCATTTCTTATTTCTTCGTCAACCAGAAGATCTATACACTCCTCTATATCATCTCTCCAGTTCTCAATTTTATATTTTTCAAAGAAATTGTTAATAAGACTATAAGTGAATTTTAAACCATCAATGCTTTTTGCTTTATCCTTAACAACCTGTGTAATTTCTTCTATATCTTCATCAGCGTAGATGGCGAGAGATTCTCTTAAATGTTTTAAAACTCCAACATAATCCACAACAAAACCACAACTCTTATTTGCGTAAACCCTGTTCACTCTTGCAATTGCCTGCAAAAGATTGTGTTCTTTTATGACATTATCCAAGTACATAACTTGCTCAATAGGAGCATCAAAACCAGTAATAAGCATACTTTGAACAATTAAGATACCAAAATCGCCTGATATGCCACTGTCATCAATTCTATCAAAAGGAAGCATAAAGCTCTGAATTATTGTTTCATGCTCATTAGGATCGGTGTAGGAATGATATTCAGGTGGATCATTGGCTGAACCAGATATAACGACACCAACTTTTAGTTTCTCAAGCAAACTTATATCTATGTTGTTAGGATTATTATTTTTCAAATCATCTATTTTTTCAATTAATGCTTTTTCAAATGCTTTCTTGTATCTAATGGCAGCGAGCCTTGAAACCGATACAACCTGAGCCTTAAACCCATTGGGAAACACATGTGAGACATAGTGATCCACCATGTCCTTAGCCTTATCTCTTATTACATTTTCATCCTCAAGATATGCACTCCAAGTGTATCTACCCATAATTTTAGCTTTTTGATCGGCATCAAGTATGGAGAAGACATCTTCAAATTTTGCGTTTGCCGCTTCCTCATCGGAAAGTTCCGCGTGATGAACTCGTCCTTCATATATAATCTCGACAGTGACATCATCATCAACAGACTGCCTTATGCTGTATTTGTCTATATATTCACCAAAAGTCGTTTCTGTCTTTTCGATAGGGGTACCGGTAAAGGCTACTTTTACAGCATTTGGTAGAGCTTTTCTTAGGTTTGCCCCTAAGAGTTTGTATTGTGTTCTATGTGCTTCATCAATCATTATAAGAATATTTGGAGATTTATTAAGCAAAGGAAACTCTATTTTTAGTTCTCTTTCATGGAATTTATGGATCATACCCATAACAAGGTCCGGAGTATCAGTCAAGAATTTCTGTAGTTTTTTAATACTTTTTGCTGGATTAACAGAAAAACCTACACTTTTTGATGTTTCTTTCAATTGTTTCTCCAAATATTTCCTATCGGTAACGAAAACAATTTTGAAGTTTCCAAAATCAGGATTATGATACATTTCCCTAACCGTAAACATCATTGTTATGGATTTACCGGAACCCTGGGTATGCCAAACTATTCCCCCTCTTTCTTCTGGTGTTTTTCCGTGCTTCAACTTTTCAACAATCTTTTTTGCCGCTCTAAATTGCTGATATCTTGCTACAACCTTTATAATTCCAGCCTTTGGATCCTCTTTAAAAAGCGTAAATGTATGAAGAATATCCAACAGATTAATTTTCGAAAGTACCCCTTGAACCAAAACCTGCTGGCTGGTTACATTCCTCTCAGGATTTATGTCTGAAAGAGAATAAGGATAGGGATCTTTCCATTCAACAAAGTGTTCATGCTCTGCGGTTATGGTACCGTACTTTACGCTCTGATTGGAGGTAGTAACCATTAAAAGATTATACCAGAAGAGTTTCTCATTTCCTTCTTTTGCCCCTCTCCTATTAGAGTATCTCATAAGTTGAATTATTCCCTCATTTATCGGGTCGGCAATTGTAGGAGATTTGCATTCTATAACAACCAATGGTATCCCGTTAAGAAAGAGAACTATATCAGGAATGATATGTTTTTCTGTACCCGGAATATTAACCTTAAACTGTGAAATAGCCATAAAGGAATTATTTTCCAGATTTTTATTTTTAAAATCTATAAATCTAACAGTTGGACTTTTTTCCTTTGTTTTTCGGTTTTCAGATACGGACGTATTTTCAAGGAGTAAATCATGAATTTCTCTGTTAGCTTCTAATAAAGTATTCGCTTGAGGCGTTGCAATCCTTCTTACAACCTCATTTATCTGGTCTTTTTCAATCCAGGGATTTATCTTTTTAATGGATTTTTTTAAAACATTTTCAAGAACTATTTCCCGGAAATTTTCTCTGAATTCTATGCTTTTACCATATTTAGGCTCAAAGGATGAATCGAAAGAAGTAATCTCTCTAATATCTTCGGGATTATCCCTATTCTGCCTGTAAATCTCCCACCCTAACCGCTGCAGGTGCTCAAGAAAAAGATTTTCAACATAAAACTCTTCGTCAAGTTTACGGTACATTTTCGGCCTTTTTAAAAAAATGATTAACTCTGACTTTACCAGTCAATAAATCTTCCATAAGACCCTGTTTTATTCTTTCAAGTTTTTCTTTATATTTTTGCTCTTTTTCAATGGTTTTGTCTGCCCGAGAAATAATAGAAATTATCCTCTTTTGCTCAGTTTTAGACATCTTAATAATTTTTACAGTCTTGAGCTCAGTCTTGTTAATTTTTGGTTGCCCACTACCTCCAATTACATTTCTGATCTCTTTTGCACCGATGTCTGAATTCAACAAATAGTACAGATACTTCTTTATACATTTATCATTTGTTTTCAATGCCAACATGTTCGGAGCTATTGTGGATGGCTTATTTACACTTGGCATAAGCCAAACCTCACCAACATAAGCCCCAATATTTGCGATAAGAATATCATTTGCCAATAAAAATGATTTCTTTAAGAAATGATAGCTTTTTTCATCAACATAAGTTTGATTCTTATGACCAAGCCCTAGTCTTAAATCAAAAAGCCTAACATAATAAGCAAAATTTTCTGTGTCATAAACCGTAACATGTTCTTTTAATGACGCAAAACTACCATTCGCCACATAGTCAGTCATTATTTCTAAATAATCTGTAATAAAACCAACTTCCCACTCAATGGGCATCCTTCCAAGAGTGGTATCTTTGAATGTGTGTGTTTCCTCACTTCTTATTTGTTCATTTTCGTCTATGCCTTTAGTGAATAAATCCTGCATCAAACCCTGCTTTATACGTTTATATTTTTCAATTATCTTGTCGGTTTCTTCTATGGCGTTGTCAACAGTTTTAATAATTTCGGCAATTTTGCGTTGTTCTGGGAGTGGAGGAATTGCAAATTTTAATTTGATTAAAGTTGGAGGTCTAATCTCTCTAAAACTTGTACCTTGTGAGAAACGTATTAATAAATTTTTATTATATATCAATTGATACCTAAAAAATATATTAAAAACTATCTTACGATCAAATACAATCCCCGTGATTCCCTGTTTAGTCGCCATTGGAATATCTGCGATTCCTACTTTACCTATTGTTGCTCCTGTAGATACAATTATTGAACCAGCGGGCCACAGTTTTGCACTGCTATTACATAATCCTTTTTTTGTCAAAGACTCCTTTGTTCTTTTTATTTGTGGTACTATATCTTCGATTACTACCCATGGTATAGAACCGCCAAAATTATCTGGATTATTCCTCGAAGGTGTTCCTCCATCACCAATACCGTTGATAAAAGCTCCCAATTCTTCCAATACCCATCCTTCAAGAATAGTTTTCTCTCTAATCACGGTCATATCCTAACTTCTCCAAAAAATCATCAACTTTTTTAACTTCTTTATCTCTTTTAATCCTTAGTTCATTAAAGGAAATTTTGTATTTACCCCAGAAATTTCCAAAAATCTTTACTAATTCCCTTTTTTCAGCATTAAGATATTTATTAAGTTGCTCATTCATGATTTCATAAAATTTCTCAAGAAGTAATTTTCTTGCTTCTTTTTCCTTCAAAGAATTTCTTTTTTCGTCAATCTTTCCTTCCTTTACCTTTACTAATTGTTTTGTGCTTTTTTCTTTCTTATAAACTCCTTCCAACTCATTAACTTTTACTTTTAATTCATTCTTTAATTTATCTGATTCCTTATACTTATTATAAACTTTCTCGTGTAGTAACCATAATTCATTAATAGTTCTTCTTGCCAAATCTGATAAAGGATTCCCATTAAATTTAGTTGGCGCTGAGACCAAATTATTATTCCATTTTTGATTTTTAGGGACAAGCAAAATATCACTTATCTGTTCTTTTAAATATTGTTTAACTTTATTGGCTGTTTTATTTCCTTGCCCTTCCTCATCCCAATCCTCAACCTCTCCCAAAAACTCACTTAGTTGCCCATCAATCTCTCCTACCTTGCTTTCCAATTCTTCGATTTCTTCTATCTCGATTTTAAAAAACTTCTCTTTTATTCTCTCATCCTCAATCAAATTTTTACTCCAGCCAGTGGACACTATCGTTTTAAAGTCATATCTCAATTCTTCCCACCAATTCACAAATATACCAGAAATTCTAAACTCCCCAAGACAACCAAGAGGTATAAGCAGCTCTTTTAATCTTTTCATAGCTCCATTTCTAAAAGACCACAAGTTATTATTGCCGTGAAATTCCTCAATTTCTCTCCTCTCCTCATTCCACCATTTTTGCAGTTTTTCTCTGTGTTTTGAAATCGTGGTTTTTACAGTATCAGTGTTTTCTATTAGTATTTTTATTGTGCTCTTTTCCTCTACATTCTCTTTGAATTCTGAATATTTATCATCTTTTTCTTTTAGAAGAATCTTTGGAGAAATGTCAAACTTCTGAAATTGTTCTTTATAAATTTCAACCTCTCTCTTCGGTATACCTCCAAGAAGATGAGCATGAATATCCTCAATTTCAGGGTCTGGGGAATTATCTACATAGCGTCTTATATTTAGATTAAAATCATTTTCTTCTATTTCCTTGACATCAACAAGCCTTGAATATTTTGGTAGTATCATCTTACCTTCAAACACTGTAACAATCTTTTCGATATCTTCTGGTCTTAAGTAATTCTGATTCCTGCCTTCACCATACTCCCGATCTACATTGATGAATAAAATCTTATTTTTTAAATGTTCCGATTTATTTTTGTTGATTACAATAATACATGCAGTAATACCTACATTGTAAAAGAGTTTAGATGGCAGCCCTATAATAGCTTCAAGTAAATCATCTCTCACTATCTCTTCTCTTATAATCTTCTCCTGCCCTCCTCTGAATAAAACACCATGAGGCATAACGGTTGCCATAATTCCATCATCTTTTAAACTGGCAACCATATGCTGCAAAAACATTAGATCCCCTCTTTTACTAGTTTCTGGAGTAAAACCGTACTTAAATCTTTCCTGAAATTGCATGTTCACACGGGTATAAGTCTGCGAAAAAGGTGGATTGGCTAAAACCCTGTCAAACCGCTTTATATAACTATTTTCCAAAAACATCGGCGTCGTTAATGTATCCTCATTTTCTATATGGGAGTCTGGAATACCATGTAGAATCATATTAATTTTGCAGATTGACCAAGTTAGTCCGTTTTGTTCTTGTCCGTAAAGGGCTAAATTTCGGGTGTCCTGCCCTTGCTCCTCAACATATCTTCTTGATTCTATAAGAAAGCCACCCGACCCTACAGTGGGATCGTAAACTGTCATGCCTTCCTGTGGTTTTAAAACCCTAACCATTAATTGTTTTACCTGTGTTGGAGTATAAAACTCGCCTCCCTTTTTTCCGGCTGAATCAGCAAATTCTTTAAGGAGATACTCATATGCAGCACCTAATAAATCCGGAAATTCAAAGTTTTCGTTTGTTAGAATGTATATATTAAAATGGTGAATAATATCTATAAGTTGTTTGTCTTTGAGCTTGGTTTTTCCCTTTACTGCATTAAAATCAATATGCTTTAATACGCCATCAAGCTCGGGATTAGATTCTTCTAAAGCTGCCAATCCCTTATTTAGATAGTTACCTACATCTTCTTTTAAATTAAGAACATTATCCCATCTTGATCTCTTAGGAACAAAGAAGGCCTCTCCATACGAATTAGGATCTTCCAAAAGCTCATTAATCTGCCCATCAGAAAAACTTTGAGTTTTGAACTTTTCTTTTAATTCTTGCCTTTTAATTCCAAAAACATCTGATACATGCTTCAAGAAGAGCATACCAAAAATATATTCTTTATATTCAGAGGCATCCATCTTACCTCTCAGAATATCGGCAGCTTTAAATAAATGAGTCTCTAGTTGTCTTAAGGTTATCTTTCCGTTGACCACATTATTATTCATCTTTTGTTATATATGTTTTTTGGAGACCTTCTGCAATCATCTAAAATAATAAAATTAAAATTCTTTTTCTTCATATGATATCTGGTGTTTCTGGGGTCAAATCTCAACCTTTGACAATTTTCTAACTTACTAATATCAAGATTCTTTTTCTTCATAAGATATTAAAAGGATAAGAAAAACACGTAAAATAGTCAAGGGTTTTTGTGAGCTATTTATAGTATATTTTGCATTTATCCATTGACATTTTATCTCGAACACATATTTTTTCAGTTATAAAAAATAAATTTTTGATTAGGGAGGAAAATATTAAGTGTAGCATATTATTTTATATAGATGATTGCGCAGTGAATGTTGGGTCTAAATTCAATAAAATTTCCCCCTTGACTTTTTTAACCTATAGGTTAAAATGATGTTTCAGGTTGAAAGTTTATATAAGGGGGAAATCAAAATAAGTGTTTTGAAGAAAATTAGGGCGAGCGGGAAAGAGGATTGTCAAGTGTTGGAATATTTGGATAGTAGGCCGTCAGAAGAAAAGAGGAAAGCAAGAGCTCTAATTGCTTTTGTTGGTGACCGAGGAATCAATATAAGAAATACAACAAAGGTAAGGAAAATAAAGGGTAAAAAATTTAATAATTTCTACGAGTTAAAACCAAAACCTTTACGAATTTTTGGAATCTATCAGGAAGAAAATAAGGAACTTATACTTGTTAAAGCTATAGAAAAGAGAAGGAATAGATTGCAACCTGGTTTTTATGAAAACCTATATAACAAATACAGGAGGATTTTAAATGAGCTTATCTGAAGAATTCCATGAATATCTTGAAGAAGACAAGAAGGATCCAGACTATCAAATAGAGCGACTCCTTTTAGAAATAAACGAGAAGATTCTCGAAATATTAGAGGAAAAAGGTCTTACCAGGAAAGCTTTTGCGGAAAAATTAGGTGTTTCTTCTGCATATATTACAAAACTATTAAACGGGAGACCCAATCTTACTTTAAAATCTCTTATAAAAATAGCTCTAACTTTGAATGTGAAACTTAGAGTTGAAATAAAAGATTATGCCAAAGTGTACGAGATTGAAATTCCATTTGATTCCTCTTATGAAAAAACTCAAATTCCTCTTGGATTAATAAAGACAACATCATACAAAGGAAAACATCGTGAAGCCATCGCCGCTTAAAATACTAGAATTTGTTATAAGTTCATTTGGCTATAAGATAAACGAAAAGGCTAAAGAGGATTATTTGCCCAACGCAAAGGATATAACATTCAAAGTAAAGGTCTACGAAAATAAAAAGCAGAAAAATAAATATAGAGTAGATTTTTCAATTATTGTTGGCAAAAAGAAATCTCCTGCAAGGCTTGAATTAAAAGGATTCGCAATCCTCGAATTGCCAAAAAATTTGGAAGATAAAAAAAATGACGAATGGCTAACATTAGCTGTATTTCCCATGATCTATTCAACTCTACGAGGGTACATTACTGCAGTAACATCGAATTTCCCTATAAATATACTTTTACCACTTTTAGACATGATTAAGAGTCTTGATGATATAGGATATATTGAGGAATCTACGTCCAAGAAGAAATCTAAAAAAAACAACAAATAAATCCTATAAATCCCTTTTTTATCCTGTCTAAATATTTGGGTTACGGGATGGGTTTTGAAATCCATAAAATCTGCGTTCATCTGCGTCCTAATCTCAGGATTTGGGATTTTGGGGTTGGGATTTAGTTAAAAAAACAACAAATAAATCCTGTAAATCCCTTTTTTATCCTGTCTAAATACTTGTGTTGTGGGATGGGTTTTGAAATCCATAAAATCTGCGTTCATCTACGTCCTAATCTCAGGATTTGGGATTTTGGGGTTGGGATTTAGTTAAAAAAACAAATAAAAAATCCTGTAAATCCCTTTTTTATCCTGTCTAAATATTTGGGTTGCGGGATGGGTTTTGAAATCCATAAAATCTGCGTTCATCTGCGTCCTAATCTCAGGATTTGGGATTTTGGGGTTGGGATTTAGTTAAACAAAAAATAAATAAAGGGGAGGTTGGGTAATCTGGTGGTAATCTCGTGTAATCTTGTGGTTAGATTCTTTCAGTTTCTTTCAAGTTTTGCCTTTATTTTTTCCCATCCCTTCAATGCGTTTTTGAAAATTTTATATCCTTTTATCGCATCTACAAGCATTCCTTCTTCCTCATAAAAAGGAATACCGGCAATTCTGGCTTTCCCGAAATCAAAAGTAATATCAGCACCCATAAGTCCTGTATCGATATGTGATTGAATGGAAAAAAACATCACTTTTGCAATCTCTGTCGCGTCATCCAAGGAATATTCGGCTCCTACCATATCTTTCGGAGAATCGCTTTTTAACTCCGGAGGGTTTATTGTGAACTGGAATCCCGGCTGGTCCATCAACTGGTAACGGTTTGTAACACCAAATGCGGGAACGAAAAACATCATTTTGTCTTTCGCTTTATCTTTATTGAACAGTCCCACAAAAAGACCGGCGAACCGCTCGTTGGTTAAAATTTCAGGTGGAAGCTGAGTTACATCTATACTATGTTTCTTATCAACAGAAATCTTGCTTAAAATCTGCCACATAGGCAGATAATATAATTTTTTGTTCTCAAATTCTTCCTCCGGTTTCACAAAAATAACATTCACTTTTTTAAACTTATCGAGAACGACCTCGAATCCCGAACCGCAATTAGAACAAAAATGTACAAGGTCATCTTCTCCGCTCTGGATGTCCTTTCCGCAATCCGGACAACGTAGGGGTATAAGCTTAATATCAGTCATTCCCATATTGTAACCACCAGAGGGCAAAACCCGCGAATAAAGCAAAAACAAAAGCAACTCCACCACCCAGCAGAGAAGAAATAAAAGAGGAAACAACGCCAAACAAGCCTATAATTCCGTATAACGCGTTTAATCCTAAAAAAACTTTCTTGCTCTCTTCTTTCTTCTTTTTTCCTTTATCTTTCACAAGAGCCTTACCATCAACAGCATCAAAAGAATATGTATAAAATTCTTCGTCTACTTTAACTCTCGCAAAGAATATGGGGTTAAAATAAATAATAGCTTTTTTCTTTATTGCTCTTAAGTAATATTCGAAATCATTAAAATCTCTATATTCTCTTATGATTTCATCGATAAGCATTCCCGAAGCTTTTTCGAGATATTCTTTTACCGGTAGAGGTAAATCAAAGACGTCCCCGTATCGATGAAGAAATTCATCGTCGTAAACCTCGAATCTTTTGCCTTTCGTACTAACTCTTTTTATCCCATAGCGGTAGAATTCTGAAGGGTCCAATTTTACTTCTAAAATACGTCGTATTCTTTTCTTAACTCTCTTTTCGCCGACAGTGCGAGTAGCGCCAACCGTATCTATATTCATACCGGAATCGTTATAAGTGGGTTCCTGGACCACAGTCCCTCTTTTATAGCCTCGTAACCAACCTATTATCTCAGAACTCACCTTTATAAAAGGAACGTAAATAAGAGAGACCTCAACAATCCGGACGTTCATCCCGAACCTTTCTCTCAAAATCTTCTTAGGCTTATTTATTTTCGGTTTTGCGAATACTCTCGGAGCCCCGATTTTACTCGTTATTAAAAGACTGCTATCGCAAAATTTGCATTTTGTATTGGTGTAACCCTCTACAACATCGATCTCGGATCCGCAATTCGGACAGGAAAAAGCAATTACCGTAAGCGTATCTTCAGCCATTTTGTTTTCCTCGATCGTAATACCATAACAGGAATGTAATCGCAACTACGGAAATTAGCTTAAATGGTAAAGTTGGGAAAAATAAGGCTACCATTATAATAATACTAAAGGAAAGTAAAGAAAAAGGGTGATGATTTCTAGCGCTTTCTTCTTTTTCAAGAAGTCTATTGGAAAGAATATTTCCCCTCGCCCCATCTACATAATAAACTATATCGATGTCTTTTACCGAGAAAAAAGGTAAGTATATAAGTCCGATAGATTCCGCCCCTTCTTCCTCTCCCATTGCCTCAAGTGCTTCGTCGATAGTTAAATCAGGCGTAGAAACTTTAATATCAAGAGTTATTCTATCTCCCTGAGGGATATAACTGTTGATTCCTATTAAGTCGGTTTTTTTCCCGGGTAAAAAGATTGTTTTTCCATCTGTTTGTATACGATAGAAAGGAAAATACTCAAGTTCTACCTTTAATTTTTTCCCTGTTCGCTCAAAAAGTAAACGCTCAGCAACCCGGGCTTCGAGTGTGGGTTTTATTGACTCCTTTGTAAGTACTTTATCTTTTTCGTAATATAAATTAGTGCTGCAATAAGGGCACTTTACAACTTTATTTTCTATCCCCGTTTTTATTACTGCGTCACATTGAGGGCATCTGATTTCCATTCAGATCTTTACTGTTTTTCACCGCACTCAGGACAGAATTTTGCTGCGGCAGGCATCTCCTTACCGCATTTTGTACAAAAAGCCTTTCCTTCCACCTTTGACCCGCAATTAGGACAGAATTTTGAGTTTTTCGGAATCAGCTCGCCGCATTTATGACAGGTTTCTCCGGAAGACGCTTCTCCCTGAGCACTTCCCTGTTCGGTGGTCTTTTGCATCATGCCGGGTATCATTGCTCCCATACCAATACCGGCTCCCACACCTACTCCTGTTCCTGCCGCACCGCCTTCCTGGGATGCGGCATCCCGCAGAGCCTTTGCTGCCTGGAATTGTGTGAACTTATTTAAATCGCCGACAACACCCATACCGGAACGTTCATCTAT
>Ga0307427_1001046_pt1 | contig 15045 bp, 1 predicted proteins | sample SalMarWE160190MG_FD_202162 | JGI IMG/M metagenome (GOLD analysis project Ga0307427, IMG submission 202162) | Salt marsh sediment microbial communities from the Plum Island Ecosystem LTER, Massachusetts, United States - WE1603-190 | ecosystem: Environmental > Aquatic > Marine > Intertidal zone >... | reverse complement strand
CGCCGGCGAGGCCAAACCGGCTGCGCCCGACCCGGCCAAGCCTGCGCCCACACCGACTAAGCCTGCGCCCGACCCGGCCAAGGCTGCGCCCGAGCCGGCGGCCGAGCCGGCGGCCGAGCCGGCACCCAAGCCGCCGGACAAGGCCGCCGCCAAGCCGGAGATTCGCTTCCAGTTCGACGGCATTCCGTACAACGATGTCATCCGCCGCTTTGCCGAGATGGCCGGCAAACCGATCCTCGGCGAGTACCACGTCGAGGGGACGCTGACGTTCTTCGACCCGCAGCCGTACACGTTCGAGGAGGCCTTCGACACCTTCAATCTGCTTCTGGCGATGCGCGGCTACACGATGGTGGACACGCGGCGTTTCCTGCGCGTCGTTGCCATGAAAGAGGCCACGAAGGCGCCGCTGCGGATCGTCAAGGGCTGGGACGAGGCCGAGAAACTGCGGCCCGGCGAACTCGTCACGATGATGCTGCCCCTGAAGTTTATGACGGCCGAGGATGCCGTCCGCGTCCTCATGCCGGTCGTCTCGACGTACGGCACCGTGGCCCCGCTGGGAAGCGGGCGAGGCATTATCATCACCGACCGCATCGAGAACATGCAGCGCATCCGCATCATCCTCGACGAGTTGGACACCGGCACGCTCTCGGCCGAGAACCAGGTGAAGACCTACAAACTCAAGCGCGCCTCGGCGCGCGACATCGCCAGCATCGTCAGCAACCTGTTCCCGCCCAGCCGTGCCGCGTCGGAGCCGAAGTACCTCCGCGACAAGGAAGGGCGGATGAGTCGTAACCCCAACTACGGCAAGCCGACCGCCCCCTCGGACTTGGGCGTCAAGGCCATGGCCGACCAGCGCACGAACACGCTGTTCCTTACCGGACCCGGCGAGAAACTTGCCCTGGCCGAGCAGATCATCGAGCAACTCGACGCCATTGAACCCGGCGCCACCGGTGACATGCGGGTCTTCGAACTGAAGAACGCACGCGCCGAGGACCTGGTCAACACCATCAAGCAGTTGCTGCCGCAGCAGTCGTCGAGTTCCTCAAGCCGGTATCGCTCGTCGGGTTCCCAGGACCTGCAGGCCCGCGTCGTGGCCGACGTCAATACGAACCGCCTCATCGTCACGGCACCCCTCGACGAGATGACCCGCATCGAGCAACTCATCAAGACGCTGGATCAGGCCAGCCAGCAGGTCGGCGGCATGCGGGTCTTCCGCCTCAAGGTGGCCGATGCCCAGCAACTGGAACGCATCATCGAAGGCGCCATCAGCCGCACCTCCGGCGACCCGCGCAGCCGCTACGGCAGCAGTCGCAGCGCCATGGGCACCCGCGTCTCCTCCGACGCGCGGACCAACACCCTCGTCATCACCGGTTCGGCCGCCGACATTCGGATTGCCGAGCAACTCATCGCCGAACTCGACCGACCGATCGAGGAGGGCGAGCAAACTCGCGAAATCCACGTCGTCCAACTCAAGACCGGCGATGCACGCGAACTGGCCTCCTCGCTCACGCGGATGATGAGCCAGGGCGACCCCAGAAACCCCTACGACCGCACCGCCACCAACGTGCGAATCGCCGCCGACGGCGGAACCAACAGCCTGCTCATCTCCGCCGCACCGGGCGACTGGCCCACCATCGAAAAACTTCTCGAACAACTCAAGGCCACGACCGTCCCGACGGCAACCGGCTCCATGCGAATCATCCCCCTCCAGCACGCCAAGGCCCGCGAACTGGCCGACGCGCTCAACAACATCTACCAGTGGCGCAACCGCAGTTACGGCTACAGCCGCAGCAGGTCGTCACAGCCCTTCGTACCCGTCATTATCTCCGCCAGCGACCGCAGCAACTGCCTGCTCGTCTCCGCCACCGACGACGACCAGAAGGCCATCGCCGAACTCGTCAAGACCATGGATACGCCGGACGCCGACAAGGCCGACGCCGTACGCATCATCCAGGTCACCGCCGGCGATCCCGTCAAGATCGCCGACACGGTGCGCGGCCTGATGCCATACTCGGACCGGGACCAGCGGCAGACCGTTTTTGTCCGCGGCGATGCCGCCAGCAACAGCATCTTCGTTCGTGCGCCGGACGCCGAGTTCAAGGCCATCGAGCAGATGGTCAAGCAACTCGACAAGGCCATGACCGAGAGCGGCAACATCCGGACCTTCCGCCTCAAGACGGCCGACGCCGAGCAACTGGCCCGCGTTATCCAGAATGCCCTCAGCAAGCGCGAGACCGACCGCTACGGCCGAACGTTCTCCCGGTCCCAGACCGTCGTCAACGCCGACGCCCGCACCAACAGCCTCATCGTGGCGGGGCCCGCCGGCGACATCCAGACGGCCGAGAAACTCATCACCGAACTCGACAAGCCCCTCGGCGAACAGGCACGAGAGATACACGTCGTCCAACTCAAGGTCGGCAACGCCAGGGAAGTGGCCCAGGCCCTGACGCGAATGCTCGCCCAGCAGACCACCACCGGCCGCTACGGCACCGTCTCGGCCGACAACATCCGTGTCGAGGCGGAGTCGGGAACCAACAGCCTGCTCATCTCAGCCGCGCCCGGCGACTGGCCGACCATCGAGAAGATCCTGGAGGAACTGAAGGCCTCGGTCGCTCCCAGCGCCACCGCCACGACGCGCCTCGTGCCCCTCAAACACGCCGACGCCCGCGAACTCGCCGAGACGCTCCGGCAGGTGTACGCGTCGCGCCGGTCCAGTTCCAGTTATTCGCGGTATTCATCAAGTTACAGTTACCGCCCCACGTCGGGGCCCGCCACCGTCCCGGTCGTGATTACCGCCAACGAGCGGACCAACAGTCTGCTCGTCTCCGCCGCCGACGACGATCAGGAAGCCATCGCCGAACTCATCAAGACGATGGACGTGCCGGCGGGCGAGGACGCCGAACCGATGCGGCTCATCCGCCTCCAGTCGGCCGACGCCGTTAAACTCGCCGACACGCTTAAAGCGATGGTGCCCCGGCCCAGAGAGGGCGAGACGCAGTCGGTCGTCATCCAGGCCGAGCCGCTCTCGAACTCCGTTCTCCTTCGCGGACCGGAAGCCGACCGCAAAATGTTCGAGGAGATGATCGCCACCCTCGACGAGGCCACGCAGGAGCAGGCCCGCGAGATCCGCAAAATCCCCTTGAAGCACGTCTCGGCGAGCCAACTCGCCCAGATGCTCGGCCAACTGTACCAGGCGTCGCCGGCGTCGAGTTCCTCCTATCGCAGCAGCCGGTATGGCTACAGCAGGTCGGGGCCGACCACCGGCAGGGATGAGCGAGTCGTCATCGCCGCCGCGCCCGGCGACCGCATGCTCGTCGTCGATGGCCCGCGCGACAAGGTCGAGGAGATCGCCAACCTGGTGGCGTCGCTCGACGTGGCCGATGCGCCCGGTCAGATCGAGGTCCGCACCTACCGGCTCAGCAGCGCGAAGGCGGGCGAACTTGCCCCCTCGCTCGCCCGGCTCTTCGCCGAGCAACGCTCGCGCACCGGCACACCCGCCGACAACGAGCCGGCGCCCCGCTTCGAGCCCGACGTGGGCACCAACCAGATCATGGTGTCCGCCACCCCTACGCAGTTCACGACCATTGAGGAACTCATCAAGAAACTGGAGGTCGACACGAGCCTGGCCCGCGAAACGCGGACGTTCCACCTCAAGAACGCCAAGGCCGCCGACATCGTCGGCGTCCTCCAGACCATGCTCGTCGATGCGCCCGCGCCGACCAGCCGCTACGGCCAGCCGGCCGAGCGGACGCCCGGCACCGACGTCCGCGTTGCCGCCATGCCCGACACCAACGACGTCGTGGTCCAGGGCCCGCCCGAGAAGATCGCCCTGGCCGAGGAACTCATCAAGACGTTCGACGCCGAGGGCGCCACGCGGCAGTCGGCCATCTTCATCGTTAAACTGAAGAACGCCCAAGCCGCCAGCCTCGCCGAGGCCGTCAACGCCGCCCTGGCCGCCGGGACGGTCCGGTTCTCCTACCGATCGCGGTACGGGTCGCCGCAGCCCTCGTCCTCCGGCCGAGAGGACCGCGTAACGGTAACGCCGGAACTGAACTCCAACAGCATCCTCGTGCGCGGTCCGGTGGCCAAGATCGCGGCGGTCGTCGAGATGATCGAGTCCCTGGACAAAGGATCCACCGGCACGGGGGCCGAGGTCCGCGTCTATCCGCTTGAGAACGGCGAACCGTCGGTCCTGGCGGCATCGCTCGGCAGGCTGTTCGAAGACATGCTCCGTCAGCAGGCGGCGGGCGGCCGAAGCGCGCCGACCGTGCCGTTCAGCATCGCCGCCGACGACCGGACCCAGAGCCTCGTTATCTCGACCACGCCGGCGCACTTCACCCTCGTCGAGGAGATTCTCCTCAACCTCGACAAGGCGCCTGCCGAGCCCGAGGCCGACGTCCAGTACATCTGGCTCGAAAACGCCGACGCCACCGAGGTCGCCGCCCAACTGGAGGATATGTACAGCACCCGCAAGGGCGAGAAGCCCGTCATCTCGGCCGATGCGTTCTCCAACGCCATCACCATCATCGCCAAGGACGCCGACCTGAAGGTCATCGAGCCGATCATCACCAAACTCGACAACGCCGCCAAAGACAACTCGTACCGCGTCCGCGTCATTCCGCTCACGAGCGTCAAGGCCGAGAAGATGGCCCAGGTCCTCAGTTCCGTCTACGAGGCGATGACCGGCAACAAGGTTAAAGTGACAGAGGAAACGCCCAAGGAGTCGGAGGGATCCAAAGGCGAATCGGGCCCTGTCGGTGTGGAAGGCCCTGCCAATCTCCCGGCGCCCCATGCCGGGGCAGGTACGCAAGAGGCCGGGGACGCGGACGCCGGGGAGGAGGCGCCCCCTGTTACCATCGCGGTGGACAAGAACTCCAACTCGCTCATCATCTCCGGCAACCGCCAGGAACTCGACTATATCGAGGACCTCGTGGACGAACTGATGCTGAGTTCCATGGACTTGGAAGCCGAGTTCCGCGTCTTCAAGATCGAGAAGGCCGACCCGGTGTCGGTCGCCCGGACGCTCGACGAACTGTTCAACCCGAAACCCAGAACCCAACGGCGCAGCCCGCAACGAGACCAGCAGCCGACCCCCCCGGCCCCTGCACCGCCGCCTGTGATCAGCGTCGTGGCCGACCTCCGAACGCGGACGGTCATCGTCCGCGCGAAGCCGACCGACTTCGAAGACGTCGAGATGCTCATCAAGCAACTCGACCAGGTGCCGACGGTCGTCAGCGAGGTCCGGATCTTCGCCCTCAAGAATACCGACGCGACCGAGGTGGCCGCCAACCTCAAGGAACTGTTCCAACGGGCCAGCCAGCGGTCGTCCGCGCCGAAGCCCCAGCCCAGGCCGAGTTCGAGCAGCCAGTCGAAAGGCCGCCCGACGCCCCAACAGCCGCAGCAGCAGCGCGTCGAGATGATTCGCCAGATGGTCGAACTGCGGACCAAGCAGGGCATCACCCAGGTCGATATCGCCTCGATGGTCAACGTGTCCGCCAACAGGCAGACCAACTCTGTCATTGTGACGGCGCCGGCCGACGCCATGGAGATCGTCGCCGACATCATCGAGGAACTTGACCAGTCGGGCATGGCCGCCGCCACCTCCGTCCGCATGTATCCCGTCGTGAACGCCGAGGTCAAGCCGATGGTCACGGCGCTGCGCGAAGTGTTCGGCGGCGCCACCCGGGCCACAAGCAAGGCGGGAAGCCGCTCGACCAGGACGGTTCTCGACGCCGAGATCGTCATCAGCGGCGACGAGGCCGGACGCCTCGTCATCGTCTCCGCGCCGGCCGAAGAACACAAACTCATCGAGTCCGTCATCAAGGAGATGGACCAGGCCCAGGGGGTCGGCGACGTGACGGTCAAGGTCTATCGCCTCGCGACCGCCGACGCCACCACCGTGGCGACCGCCCTGTCGGGCACCGTTGAACGCTCGCCGGGAGGGGCGGCTCGGGGAAGTGCCACCGGACGGGCCGGCGGGGGACGCGTTCAGATCAGCGCCGACCGGAGCAGCAACTCCATCGTCGTCCGCGCGCCGGCCGAGGAGCACCTCAAGATCGCCAAACTCATCGAGGAGATGGACCAGGCGCCCGACGCACTCGTCAAGACCTACCCCGTCAAGAACGCCAACGTGCAGACGGTCGTCACGGCCGTGAAGGACATCTTCACGGCCCGGTCGGGCGCCGGCGGCCGGACGGGCACCTCGAGCGGGGCGGGGCGGTCTCGCATCAGCGTCACGGGTGATGAGATCGGGCGGCTGGTCGTGGTGAGCGCGTCGGCCGAGCAGCACGAACTCATTGCCAAGGTCATCGACGAGATCGACAGCGCCCAGAGCGAAGAGGAGGTCAGCGTCAAGGTGTATCGCCTCAAGCACGCCGCCGCCGGGGACGTGGAAGGCGCGCTCCAGAACACGTTCCAGAAGGCCTCGTCCTCGTCGCGCGGCGGGTACGGCGGGTACGGCCGCTCCAGCCGACCGCAAGCGACCGGCCAGGTCCGGATCAGCGCCGACGAGTCGTCGAACTCGCTCGTGGTGCGGGCCAACGTCGAGGACCACAAGCGGATCGCGGCCCTCATCGCGGAACTCGACGTGGCGCCCACCGAGACGTTCGCCGTCCGAATGATCCCCCTCAAGCACGCCGACCCCGGGCGCGTCGAAGACCTCCTGGACCTGGTGTTCCTTGAGAGTTCGCGGCGGCGAAGCCAGTGGGGATCGCGGTCCAGCCGGGTGGCCCCGACGCTGGTCATCCAGGCCGACACCGATGCCCGCATGCTGGTCGTGCACGCCGACGATGAAACCTTCGAGAAGGTCAAGGCCTTGGCCGAGCAGTTGGACGCCGCCAGCGCCGGCGCCCGAGGCGAGCCCACGCTCATCCCGTTGAAGTTCGCCCAGGCCGCCGGTGTGGCCGAGGCCGTGGGTCAGGCCTTCGAACCGCCGCGCGGACGCCGCTCCAGCCAGGGCCAGTCCGTGACGGTAGCCGCCGAGCCCGCCTCGAACAGCCTCATCGTGACGGCCGGCGCCGAGAACCTTCAGAAGGTCCGCGACCTGGTCGCGAAACTCGACACCGAGCAGACCGCCGGCGTCCGGACGGAACTGATGCTCCTCAAAAACGCCCGGGCGGTCGAGGTGGCACCGGTCCTTCAGCAGATGGTCCGCGCCGAGTCCCCGTCGTCTCCTAGAACCTCGGCATCGAGCGGGATGGGCCGAGCGGGTAGAACCGTGGGCCAACCGACCGTCACCGTGGGCGCCGACGCCGGGTCCAACGGCCTGGTCATCAGTGGTCCGTCGGCCCAGGTCGAGAAGGTCAAGAAGATGGCGGCCGACCTCGACAACGCCACCGGCGAGGTCGGCACGCCGCTCGTCAAGACGTACCCGATCAAGAACGCCGAGGTCCAGGTCGTTGTGACGGCGCTGAAGGAGATCTTCGCGTCGTCGTCCGGATCGGGGTCCGCGAGCCGCTACAGCCGGCCCGCCGCCTCCGGCACAACCGACGCCTCCCGCGTCACGATAACCGGCGACGAGGCCGGCCGGCTGGTCATCGTCGCCGCCCCGGCTGAGAAGCACGCCCTCATCGCCAAGGTCATCGACGAGATCGACAAGGCGCAGACCGAAGACCAGGTGACGGTCAAGGTGTACCGCCTGGAGTACGCCAATGCGACCGACCTGGCGACCGCGCTCCAGGCGACGGTCCAGAAACGGACCTCGTCGTCGGGCAGCAGCAGTTACTGGAGCCGCTGGTCGCGCCAATCGACCACGACCGGGCAGGTCCGGATCAACGCCGACAGCAGTTCCAACTCGCTCATCGTCCGCGCCAGCGCCGAGGACCACAAGCGGATCGCGGAACTCATCGAGCAACTCGATGCGGCCCCGTCCGAACAGTACGCCGTCAGGCTGATCCCGCTGGCCAACGCCGATCCGACCACGGTGGCACAGGTCCTGAACAGCGTGTTCGGTTCCGGTCAGCGCAGCAGCCGAAGCAGCCGGTACGGCGGCTACGGCTTCTTCGGCATGAGCAGCAGCGGGCCACGGTCGAACGTTGTCATCGAGGCCGACCGCGACGCCCGGATGCTCATGGTCCGGGCCGATGACGAGACCTTCGACAAGATTCGCGAACTGGCCACGCAACTCGACACGGCCAGCCCGGGTAGCGTGACCGAGCCCGTGCTGATTCCGCTGAAGTTCGCCCAGGCCGCCGGCGTCGCACTGGCCGTCAGCCAGGCCTTCCAGCCACCGCGGGGCACCGGCCGCACCATCGACCCGAACGACGTGGTCACGGTGGTGGCCGAACCCGTCTCGAACAGCATCATCGTCACGGCAAGCGCCAAGAACCTCCAGAAGGTCAAAGACCTTCTGGGAAAACTCGACTCCGAGGCGACGGCCGGCATACGGTCCGAGATGTTCATCCTCGAGAACGCCAAGGCCGAAGACCTGGCGCCCGTGCTGACGAAGATGGCCCAGGCGTCGACCGCAACGGCGGGGGCTTCGAGCCCGTCGAGCCGCTACGGCGCGACGGCCCGCCAACAGGGCGTGTCCGTCTCAGCCGAGAAGGGCTCCAACGCGCTGGTCATCAGCGGCCCGTCGAACGACGTCGACAAGATCGTCGCGATGGCCAAGGACCTTGACAAGGCGACGACCTCGTCGGCGGCGACGGTCCGCGTGATTCAACTTGCCAACGGCGACGCGCCGGAGGTCGCCGGCATGGTCCAGGACCTGTACCGTCAGCAGTACATGCTGGCGATACGAGAGAAACGCAGCATCGACCCGCTGGCCGTCTCGTCCGACGTCCGCGCCAACGCCATCGTCCTGGCCACCAGCGACGACATGTACAAGCAGGTCTCCGAGTGGGTGGCGCAGATCGAGCAGATGCAGCCGCAACGCGGGGCGCTGAAGATCATCACCCTCAAGCACGCCGACCCGTCGGAGGTGGAGCAGGCCATCCGGCAGATCTTCGGCGAAGCGGCCGGTCGCTCCGTCACCCCGGTCCGGCGCAGCAGCAGTGGCGTCCGGACGTCCCGCCCCAGCGGCTCGCGCGGCGAGGCCGGCGCCGCCGGCCGGCAAGGGCCGACGGGGGGCAAGGTCGAGACAACCGTTTTGCCGCAGCAACGCGCGATCCTCATCAACGCCTCCGACGCCGATTACGAGATCATCAAGCAACTGGCCGAGGCCCTCGACGCCGCTGCCGCCGACACCAAGCGGCAGTTCAAGGTCTTCTCCCTCAAGAACACGAGCAACACACGCGTGGCCCTGGCCCTGACGACGCTCTACCGCGCGGTGCCCGGCGTGATCGCACGCCCCGAGGACCAGGTCACGGTCACGGCGCTTCCCGATACGAATGCGGTGGTCGTGTCGGCGGCGGCTGCGAAACTGGAGGAAGTCGAACACCTCATCGAGCAACTCGACAAGGAGGAGATCGCCCCGCAACTGGAGTTCCGCATCTACCCGCTCGAAAACGCCCAGCCGACGAAAGTCATGCCCGTTCTGCTGCAGATGCTTGCCCAGGTCCAGAAGATCCGGCCCGACGAGCCGATCAGCGCCCAGGCCGACGAGCGGACGCGGTCGATCATTGTGACCGCGCGCGGCCCGGTGTTCGACCAGGTCGAGAAGATTATCAAGACGCTCGACCGGAAACCCGCCTACGCCGAGGCCGAAGTGCTCATCATTCCACTCAAGCACGCCGACGCCACACGGTTGGCCACCGTGCTGACCGACATGCTGCGGCCGAGTGCGACCGCCCAGGTGACGCCCGAGGCCCGGGCCATCCAGGAACAGGTCCGCCTGCTTAAGGTCCGCAGCGCCGACGGACGCATCATCCCCGAACTCGACCTCACGAAGCCGATCAAGATCACGGCCGACCCGACGCTGGTCAACACGCAGGGCGCCAACGTGCTGCTCATCTCCTCGACGCCCGACAATCTGGTGGCGATGGCGGCCATCGTCGACCTGCTGGACCGCTTCCCCCTGGTTGAGGGTACGAAGGTTCGCGTGGTCCACCTCAAGAACGCCGACGCCGAGTCCGTCACCGAGATTCTCAAAGATATCTTCACCCAGGGCCAGGAACTGGGCGGCAAAGTGGGAACCAGCGTCGAAGGCAAGGCCGAACCCGACAGCGTGAGCGGCAAGGCCCTCGTCAATCCGCTGAGCGTCTCGGCCGACCTCCGGACCAACTCGCTCGTGCTCAGCGGCCAGGAGGAATCCCTCGCCCTGGCCGACCTCATCATCCAGGACCTCGACCGCGACACCGGCAAGATCGTCACCGAGGTCCGCGTCTTCTACCTCCAGTACGCCGACGTGACGCGCCTGGCCCCCATGCTCGAGGCCGTCTTTGCCGAGAGTACGCCAACGCCCGGCAGCGAAGGACTCAAGACACAGGTCACGCGCCTTCGCACGGTCCTGGAGAAGAAGAAGGACGGCAAGGAGACCGACCTCCCGAAGGCTCGCGCCGCGCTGACCATCCAGGCCGACCCCACGACAAGCGCCATCGTCGTGGCGGCCCGCAGCGACGTCATGCCGCTCATCGCCGACGTTATCAAGACGATGGACATCCCCGGCGCCGGCTCGCTGAACGTCGTGCGGATCGTCCCGCTCGTCAACGCCGACGCCACACGTCTGAAGAACGTGATCGACGGCCTCTTCACGGGCCCGAACGCCGAGTTCGTGCGCGCCGAAGACGTGCCGACCGTCCAGGTCGATACGCGGACGAACGCCCTGGTTCTTTCGGCCTCCGAGAAGACCTTCGCCATGATCGGCACGCTGCTGAAGGGTCTCGACGCCAAGCAACCGATTGAGTTTCGCGACATCCGCATCGTGCCGCTCAAGAACGCCGAGGCGATCACCATCGGCCCCGTCCTGCAGGAACTGATGGACGCCCGCGTCCAGCGGTTCGCGACCCTCGGTGCGGCCGACGCGGAGGCCTTGCGCATCATTATTATGGCCGACGCACGGAGCAACAGCCTCCTGATCGGCGGGTCGGCCGAGGGGTTCCAACTCGCCAAGTCCCTCGCCGAGCAACTTGACGGGGCCAGCCCGGCCCTCAGCGGCCAGATTCAACTCTTCCCACTCGAACACGCCAACGCCGGGACCATCGGCACCACCATGCAGAACCTGTTCGACCAGCGTTACCAGGCCGCACGCACGACCGACGTTCAGCGTCAGCGGCCGATCATCCTGCCCGACGTCCGCGTCAACGCCCTGCTGGTGGCCGCCAACGCCGACGACACGAAGGTCATCCAGAGCCTGCTGAAGAAACTCGACGTCGAACTCAAGGACCCGTCGGTGCAGTTGGTCGTGATTCCGCTCGAACACAACGACTCGGGCATCGTCGGGCCGACGCTTCAGCGTCTGTTCGCGGCGCGGCTGCAGAGCATGACGCTGCCGGGCCAGACGCCCGTGCCGCAGGACCGCGTGGACGTCGAGGTCGATGTCCTCTCGAACGCGCTCATCATCTCGGCGAGCAAGGAGAACCTGACGCTCATCAAGGGGCTGCTGGCGAAGGTGGACGTGCCCCCGCCGGAGGAGACCGGCGTCGTTCGGATGTACCCGCTCGAGAACTCCGACGCCCAGCGCATCGCCACGATGCTCCAGGGCCTGGTCGCCCAGGGCCTCTACAAACCGGGCATGCTGGCGGCCGGCACGAATCAGGCTCTGGCCGACCGCGAGAAGGTCTCCATTGCCGTCGATATCCGGACGAACAGCCTGATCGTCTCGGCCAGCAAAGAGAACTTCGCCGTCCTCGAGGAGATCATCCGCAAGATCGACTCCAGCGAGGATTTCTCGGTCCTCGGCGACCTCCGGATGTTCACCCTGAAGAACGCCAACGCCACACGGCTGGCGCCGACGCTCCAGCAACTGTTCGACGCCAAACGGGCCGCCGAACAGGCCGCCGGAGGCACCGGGCGGATGCTGCCCGTCAGCGTCATCTCCGACCCCCGGACCAACACGCTCCTGGTGGCCGGCAGCCGCGAAAGTTTCAACGCCATCGAGGCGATGATCCGCGAACTCGACACCGACCAGGTCCTGGCCGCCAACGAGTTCCGCATCTTCCATCTCCAGCAGGCCACCGCCACCGTGCTCCAGCCGACGATCGAGCAACTGTTCGCGCAACGGGCGACGCGCGGCGAACCGAGCGACCCCGTGATGGTCGTGACCGAAGCCCGGACCAACTCGCTGATCGTGTCGGCCACCCCCGAAGACATGAAACTGGTCGAGTCGCTCGTCGACCGCCTCGACGCCGAACCCGACAGGCCGGGCACCACGGTCCAGATCTTCCCGCTCGCCAAGGCCGATGCGACCCAGGTGGCCAGTACGCTGACGAGCCTTTACCAGTTGCCGGGGGCGGCGGCGGGCCCGACCGTCGGCATCAGCGTCGATGAGCGGATCAACGCCGTTGTTGTCCAGGCCGGCCCGTCGGACATCAAACGCGTCGGCGAACTGGTCAAGGAACTCGATAGCGACACCGTGCCGCGCGTCACCGAGATACGTGTCTTCACCCTCGAAAACGCCGACGCGACGGAACTGGCCGCCATCCTCAACGACGCGCTGAACCAGAAACCCACAGCCCTGACCGCCACCAGTCCGAATCGCCAGGCGTTGCTGCAGTTCGTCACGCATTCGGATGACGGCGGCAAACTGATCACGTCCGCCCTCCAGGAAGGCGTGCTGATTACACCCGACCGGCGGTCGAACTCGCTGGTCATCTCGGCGCCCCTGGAGAACATGCCGCTCCTGGAGAGTCTTATCAACGCCATGGACTCGACCAGCCCGCGGACGGCCGAGATCCGCGTCTTCAGCCTCGTCAACTCCGACGCCCGGGCCATGGCCCAGGTGCTCAACGAACTGTTTCGGATGCAACAGACGACCGCAGCCGCCGGCGGCAAGCAGGCCATTGAGTACAGGCTCGTTCCGGACGAGGGCGGCGAGAGCGGGACCGCCGCCGTCGTCGGGTCCGCCGAGGACGTCGCCCTGACCGTCACGGTGGATATCCGAACCAACAGTCTGCTGGTGGGCGGCACGAAACACTACGTCGAACTGGCCAGCGAGGTCGTCCAGGAATTGGATGAGAGCACGGCGGCCGAACGCCTGACCGAAATCTACCGGCTCCGCAACGCCCAGGCCGCCGACATCGAGACCGCCCTGACGAACTTCCTGGATCAGGAACGCGCTCTCCTTGAGGAGCAACTGGGAGGCGCCGGCGCGGGTACGTCGCAGTACATCCTGGAGCGCGAGGTCGCGATCGTGGCCGAGTCGACCACGAACACGCTGCTCCTGTCGGCCAGTCCGCGGTACTACGACGTCGTCGCCCAGATGATCGAGGAACTCGACCAGCCCCCGCCGCAAGTCCTCATTCAGGTGCTCCTGGCCGAGGTCACCATCGACGACGTCAACGAGTTCGGCATCGAGTGGCAGGTCATGGAGGCTTGGCGGAACCACGACATGGTCGGCGGCACGGCGCCGGCCTTTGCCGCATCGGCCGGCCTGACGCTGAACCCGGGGTTCCAGGTTTCGGTGACCGGCGGCGACGTCAATTTTCTGCTTCGGGCCCTTGAAAGCCAGGGTCGGCTGGAAATGCTGAGCCGCCCACAGATCCTCGCCTCCGACAACCAGACGGCCACCATCAACGTCGGCCAGCGCGTCCCGTTCATCACCAACAGCCGCGTGACCGAAGACGGGACGACCATCAACACGATTCAGTACGAGGACGTCGGTATTCTGCTCGACGTGATCCCGCGCATCAATCCCGACGGCTTCGTCAACCTGGAAGTGCATCCCGAAATCAGTGCGCTCGACGACTCGACCGTTCCGATCAGCGAGGGCGTTAACGCGATTATCGTCAACAGCCGGTCGGCCGAAACCACCGTCACGGTGCAGGACGGGCACACCATCATCATCGGCGGCCTGATTACCACCACCGACCGTGACCGGCTCAACAAGGTGCCCATCCTCGGTGACATCCCCCTGCTCGGGGGGCTGTTCCAGTCAATCCGCAAGGTCAAGGAGCGGACCGAACTGTTGATCATCCTGACGCCCACCGTCCTGCGAAACATCGAAGAGGCCGACGTTGAGACCGCCGGCCAGGTCAAGCGATTGAACCTCCTCAGGGGAACCGGGGCGGAACAGATGAAAGACCGGCCCTTCAAGGAGTTCAGCGACGGCGTCTGGCGCGAGATGGAACCACGCACGAACGGCGAGACGTCCAAGAAACCGGCCGCACGGCCGAGCAAACGCATCCAGATGCCGGACCGGGTCGAAAAGGGGCAGAAAACGCCATGACACGCGTGTGCGGTTTGGTGGCCCTGTGCGTTGTGTGCCTCGCGGCCGGTTGCGGCGGCCCGGCGTCGGGCGCCAAGGAACTGAAGTCGGTCAGCCCGACGCCTCCCTGGCCGGTCGACGTCGTGGACCGCGTCGATTTCTGGGCGGCGCCCCCGGCCGCCATCAACTGGGACCAGGTGCCGGGGCCCGACGGCGTTAACGCCCGCGTGTTCCTGTTCAAGTCGGACCGCCCCGACACCGTTCTGGCGAAGGGCACGCTGGAGTTCATGATGTACGCGGGCAGGGTCCGCCGGGGGACCGCGGCGCCCGCCGAACCGCTCCGCGTCTGGACGTTCGCCGGCGACGAACTCCCGGCCCACCGCATGCGCAGCCTGGTGGGATGGGGTTACGCCACCCAACTGGGATGGGGCGAGGACGTTCCGACCGCAGCGGTCATTACCCTCTCGGCCCGGTACCAACCCGTGAATGGGCCGGTCGTTTATTCGGCCCCCATCTCGATCTCGATGCCCGCCAAGGTCCGCGCCGGCCCCGTCAAGACCGTTCTCGGCGACCCGGTCACCGGAAAACGCCCCGACGAAAGCGGGCAGGGGGGTGACGGTGCCCCGCCTGCTCCCGTGCCGCCACAGAAGACGGATTGAACCTCAACCCGCGCCGACGGGGCCTGCCGGCCCTTCTCCGGGGGAATAACCGTGCCGATACGCTGGGGCATTATCGGTTGCGGCAACGCCCTACAGCGCCACTTCGCCATTTCGCGCGGTGGGTCTCCGGACCCACCGCGCTCG
>Ga0307427_1001045_pt1 | contig 15047 bp, 24 predicted proteins | sample SalMarWE160190MG_FD_202162 | JGI IMG/M metagenome (GOLD analysis project Ga0307427, IMG submission 202162) | Salt marsh sediment microbial communities from the Plum Island Ecosystem LTER, Massachusetts, United States - WE1603-190 | ecosystem: Environmental > Aquatic > Marine > Intertidal zone >... | reverse complement strand
AAGGCAACAGCTACTGATTTGTGGATTTGGGCGGAGTGTGTTATAATGAGCATGTCATGCAGAAAAAAAGGGGGGGGTTGACAAAAAAAACAGGGTGTTTTATAATTAATGTGCCTGCTAGAAACGGCAGAGTAAACAGCAAAAGGAGGGAATAGCTTATGAACGAACAAAAGTTGACACACGCAACACTATACCTAGACCCGAACAGGGGATTCATCGAAATAAGGGTGGCGTATCTTGAGGACGACTGGTTAAAAGACCATGCTGATGAGATAGTCGCCAGTAGCGACCATTTCACCCCCAGTAACAGAGACACTAAAGGGGGCGAGACCCACTACTTCCTGACTGCCCGTGAGGTTCTCAATATGATTAACGTGGAACGGGTTGGGCTTGAGAATCTAGGCGACCTTGTAGAATACGAGAAGGATATGGGGGCTTGGTTCTGGATAAGACCTGAGCCCAAACTACCCGACAGGCTTGAACCTATCGAAAATTACCTGCACAGGGATTGGGAAATAGAGGGTAGAGATGGTGTGGGTGCAGACGGATGGAGTATTGCCACTGTTTATGATGGCATTGCCACAGATGGGATAGGCATGAAAGAAATGTTTAAGGGTAACCGCAGCCTGATAAAAAATGCAGCACGCACCTACGAGGCTATGATTGCACTCTATAATCAGTACATAGATACCTACGAGGACTTCGACCCTGATGAATTAGAGGTTCTACAGTCAGTCGCCAGCCTAGCCAGTGACATACAGGCAGAGGGTGAATAGCGGTATCCATGTACTCCATACAGCACTCAACAGGCTGGCTAGTCTAGGCAGGAACGCAAGCCTACAAGACTACAATCCTGACTGGGTAGAGATGAGAATAAACGCTTGCTGTAAGCGACACCCCCACTGTAGGGATAACGACATGTGCGTAGAACTCTGGGACAGGTGGAGTGAGATAGCACCTGTCAGGTATTCTCCCGCTGCCTTTGAGCGATACGTTGAGGGTATCCCGACCCTGTTCTGGCTACCAGTGTTGGTGCTCGGTATCAAGAAGGAGTCATGGGAATTACCACAGTCGAGATTAACGGAGGAAATATGAGGGCAATTAAGTTTAGAGCGTGGGATAAAAAAGAGAAAACGATGGAGAAACCATTTGACCTATATTCAGTAGGCTACCTGAATGGTGAGAATGGCTATGAGGCAAGATATTATATTCTGCTTCAGTTTACAGGACTCCACGACAAGAACGGCAAGGAGATTTATGAGGGGGATATAGTTAAAGATTCTACAGATATTCCAGCAAGAATTGAATATGATGATGGGGCTTTTATATTGCGTATTCTAACTGGTCAATTTGCAAATAGCACAGATATGGCAGGTGAAGGCAATAACCAATTTTATGAAGTCATCGGGAATATCTATGAAAACCCTGAACTATTAAAATAAAGGAGGTGTGAGTATGAACACAAAGATTGGAGTATACGAAGGGTACGATATGTACTACGACTCTGCACATAAGCAGTTCTTGGCTTACGATGGGAACGATGAGATTACCGATTCGGCATCTCAGGAAGGACTTGAACGCAAGCTAAAGAGCATGAACAAGAAAACGTTTAAGCGTATACCAGTCATTGACATAGGGGGGTATGGATACAACGGGAAGAAGGTTATGGCTGGCGAGATAACCAGCATCAATCACGAGGATAGGGATATATGGTACGTCCTAGACGGGCATAGACGCAAGACGGGTATTAGTTACTGTGGGCTCAGCCCTAACACTCCTGAGAATAGGGCGATTGCCGAACAGGTGGTGGCAAAGCTCAAAGAGGCACAAAGGATAGAGGTGGAAGCCAAAGCCCTAGAGGAGACTATGACGAAGATTGACCATGCCTACTTGGGGGTGTCGAAATGACGGTTAAAAAAGACAATGCACTAATGACGCTACAACAAGCTCTGGATATGTACGAGAAGCCTGACCTTGAGCTTATCAAGAACACTGTAGCGAAGGGGGCTACTGATGCAGAACTGGGACTGTTCATCTGGACAGCACAGATGCGTGGGCTGAACCCTTTAACACGACAGATACATCTAGTTAAACGCAAGCAAAGAGTAGGAGGAGTGGAAAAGGAAGTTGCTGTTATACAGACAGGCATTGACGGCTTCCGCCTGATAGCTGACAGGACAGGAAGGTATGCACCTAGCCCTAAGCCAACCCTGTTTGAGTATGAGAAGGGAACTGACGGCAAGCGATACCTAGTACGGGCTACCGTATGGGGCATGAAGATTGTCAGCGGGCAAGCCTTCGAGTTCTCAGCTACGGCTAAATTCCGAGAGTATGCTCAGAGCTTTGGTGGTAAGCTCGGGAATATGTGGCAAAAAATGCCCGAGACTATGCTTGAGAAATGTGCCGAAGCCAAGCTACTGCGCAAGGGTTTCCCCGAAGAACTATCAGGACTGTATACCGATGAGGAGATGGCACAGGCTGACAGCACAGGGGCTCAAATACCTATTCACCATGCAGAAGTAGGGACAGCCGAGAAAGACCCCGTCAGCGAGCAGGAAACCACCACTGAGGGGGAATCTGAAATACTTGAGGGTGAGTTTACAGAAGAATCACCGCTTGGGGATAATCCCTACGCCTATCTACTTGAGAAGTGTGAGGAGCATGACGAGACATGGGGAATCAACAAGTTTGATAAGCACTTCCATAAACAGGGCAACGGCTTCTGCAACTTCGGTACTAGCAAGGGAGTCAAAGATGTGCTCAAGGCGAAAGCTCTTGTCATTGACTTCTATGACGAGCAAGGTAAACAGCTTAACGCTTATTGTAAAAGTAAGTTTGGAGCAGGGAAAACTTGGTCGCAGATTTCCGATGAGGAAAAACTAGATGTCATCTGGGATTTCGAGAAGATGGCAGAGAACCCCGTACTGCTGGAAGCTGCCAAGATAGCCATTGGTAAGAAGGAGGAGGTGGCAGAATGATATACCATTGTGATTGTAGACACCTACCACAAGACGAATTATATGGCAAGGGAAACCGAGTTCATAATCGGTGTAAGTCAAAAGCTACGGGAAAATTCTCTGCGATAAGATGTACTGTTTGCCTTAACGAAAAGGAGGTTGGAGAGGCAGAATGAAAATCACCAACCGACATAATTTACCCGAGGCACTGGTATCCATCCTGTCTCGTGAGAGACCACCTACCAAGGGTGGGTTCTCGGTGTCAACACTACTCACTCCGCCTCGCATATCACAGTTGACCCAGAGACATGACAAGGAAATCGAGAAGGACATAAGTGAGATGATATGGATGCTACTTGGCACAAGTGTCCACTATGTAGTGGAGCAAGCAAAGCTACCCGATAGCTTGGTCGAGGAAAAACTGTTCACTGTAATAGACGGTGAGCAGATAAGGGGCAGGGCTGACCTGTGGAAAGATGAAGTCCTTGATGACTGGAAGGTTACCTCTGTCTGGACTGTTATCTATAACCCAGACGGAAGACCCGAGTGGCATGCACAACTTAACATATACGCATGGCTCTATAGCTTACAGGGGTTTAACACGAAACAATTGCGTGTACCTGCTATCCTCCGAGACTGGCAGAAAAGCAAGGCTATGCAGGGCGGTGACTACCCTCCGATAAACGTACACGTATTCGACATCCCTTTATGGTCAACCCAAGACACTGTAGCCTACGTCAAGGAAAGGATGCGGCTGCACAAGGAAGCTGCAATTCTACCTGATAAAGACCTGCCCCTATGCACAGACGAGGAGAGGTGGATTAGGGCTGGCAAGTTCGCTCTGATGAAAGAGGGTCGCAAGTCTGCTGTCAAACTATATGATAGCAAGGGGGAGGCGATGAAGGAACTGTCTTCCTATGATAGTAAGCACTATGTCGAGGAACGCAAGGGCGAGGCTGTTCGCTGTAAGGACTACTGTGACGCTGCCCAATTTTGCAGCCAATGGAAGGAGGCGAGTCCTAGTGACTGAAACAGAAGTCCCCAAGGGATATGAGGAAATTTACTCCTTGGCAGGGATAAAGCAACTCGCCCACAGGCTCAGGGGTGCTAACTGTGAGCTTAAAGAGGCTTGGGCTATTGCTTATTCTCTATGGAAAACCTCACGCCTAGATGAAAGGCTAGGGGATAGAGCAGATGAGGAGCAGCGCAAACTCGATAAGTACATCGAGGAGATTTGGGAAACCACTGCGGGGTTGCCCATAATAGACCGCATTGGGGAATTTGTCGCCGTGACACAAGGGTATTTTTCCGTGACAGAATGTGACAAAGAGTGCCAAATCGTGACTCAGCGTGACAAGGCTAATCGCAGGCAGGTCTTGCATAGATTGGTGGACAAGGGTATTTTAGAGAAGCACCCTGACAAGAATGGGTTGTTCCGCAAGTTAATAAGTGAAGCCCCCGAGATTGAATGGGTGAACGCAGACATCTCTAACGTGTATCGTATGAAGTTCCCGTTTGAACTTGAGAAGTATGTATCACTGTACCCCAAGAACATTGTTGTGTGTGCAGGTTGTGGCAATGCGGGAAAGACTGCCTTTATGCTTAATGTAATCAAGCTCAATATGAACCAGTTTAAGATTCACTACTTTAACTCAGAGATGGGGGCAGAGGAACTCAAGGTTAGGCTGTCCAAGTTTGATGATGTAGCAGAGAACGAATGGATATTCGACCCCCGTGAGCGCTCGTTTAACTTCGCAGAGGTTATCTATCCTGACGACCTCAATATCATAGACTACCTAGAATTAACCGAAGGCAACTTTTACAAGGTGGCACATGAGATAAGGGGAATACACGACAAGCTACACAAGGGGGTTGCCATCATCGCGCTACAGAAGAAAGAAGGGGCGGAGTTCGGGCGAGGCGCAGACCTAAGCGCAGAGAAGTCTCGGCTCTACGTCACCATGGATAGCAATATTCTCAAGATTAAGAAGGGTAAGAACTGGGCACAGCAGGGTCTTAACCCGAACAATATGGAGTTCCCATACAAGCTAGTAAACGGTGCAAAATTTTATCACGAAGGAGGCATAAATGATTAAGAAATATGGTGCAGTTATAGTAAAACAGGAAGTAATAGGGGTAACGGAGTTTACATTTATAGAGCCGTATGCAGATTTACCTGCGAGGGAAGCCATAAAGTGGGCAATTGAAAGACTTAAACAAGAACTTGAACAGGAGGGATAGAATGAAAGAGAAGATGGCATTGGAGTTCAATAGAATTTGGTACAAGCACGATACTGGCGAGGCATGGATAATTACGGCTAATAAAGCTGTGGAAATAATAAGCGCGGAGATAGAGAAGGTGGAGAATCCTTACAAGGCACATGAGGAAAAGTCATTGCACACAAAGTTCCACTCACAAGGCTTTGAAGATTGTCGCCATAAGATTCTCACCCTGCTTCAAGGAGGTTAATTATGAGAGAAAGGATGGCAAGGTATCTTAAAGACTTCGTGATAGGAGAAAGCATATATATAGATAACCATACTACCCAAATCCTCACCCTAATAGCCGAGGAGATAGAGAAGGGGCTATTGACGGATGAGGAGATAGAGGTGGCATATTGGAAGTACAGTTGGGATGAATTAGCTGACATATTCCCTGACACATCTGGGCGAATGATTGACCTAAAAAGAAAGGCAGTAGCCCAAGCCCAACTAGATAAGATTCTTGCCCTATTAAGGGGAAGGAAACAACCCAAGAACGTCATCGGGAGCGTAGAATTGTGAAGCCAGATGTATTGCTTGATGAAGATGTAGCAAGATGGATGCAAGGCAAATTTGGCAAAATCGTAGCATATACTAGAAGTCGTGAGAGGGAAGCCCAGCGAGATGCCGATTATGAGCATGAGCAGAATACAATAAGGGAGATATTTGAGGAGATTGAGAAGTGGGAAGAAGATGTCGCGGATGGAAGAAGTAGCCGTATCCGCATACCGTATATGGATTGGCAATCCCTCAAAGACAAATATCCAAAGGAGTCAGCATGAAAGCATTAAGTATTAAACAACCCTGGGCATGGCTAATCTGTAAGGGTATTAAGGATATTGAGAACCGTGACTGGCGTACTGAGCTCAGAGGAAGAATCTACGTTCACGCCCCTAAGTTCTGGGATGCCGTTTTCCCAGAGGAGATATTCGAGATAATGGTCGATGCTGGCCAGAGAGAGCAAATCATCAACCTTCGGGATTGGTGGCCAAAAGAGGCTGTCCGCACAGATGGAATTATCAGTCAAATTATAGGCGAGGTAGATATTGTTGACTGCATCACCAAGAGCAAATCGACTTGGTTTGCTGGCAGATATGGCTTCGTCTTAGCGAATCCTATTCTCTATGATAAGCCGATACCATGTAAAGGAAAGCTGGGATTCTTTGAACCTGTCTATTCCTTCAAAAGAGTAGAGGTTGAGAAATGAAATCCATTCAGAAGCGGGCACAATATCGTGGAAAGTGGTTTGAGTATGAGGTGGCAAAACTGGTACACGGCAAGGTAGTAGGTCGAAGCAAGGCTATTGTGGTCGGCAATAGCACCTTCGAGTGTGACCCTAACCATCCCCTCGATGTGATAAACGAGTGGGCTGGCTATGAAACCAAGTACCTAAAGTCATTACCAAAGACTGTGACGAAGGCTGTAGAACAGGCGGTAAAGAATGCCTCGAAGACCCGCCCAGTTGGAAACACTAACCCTACACCACTTACTCCTATAACAATTATGGGCGACAGAGAGGGGCATAGGATTGTAGTCATGCCATTAAATGTATATCTGGGCTTGCATGAATAAGGAGGCGAAAATGACATCAGAAGAAGCTATTGAGATACTAAAGGGTAAAAATAATTCCTTAACATTATTACGAAAGCAAGCGGAACAACTAGGCATTGAAGCATTGGAACGAGTGAAGCGAGACAGAGATAGGGATATGGCGATTGGTTTTATTCCAGATAGGATTGACTTGCTGCCTAGTGAAACTAGGAAAAAGTAGATGGGAAAAACAGTCAAGATAGATATATGTAGGTTCTTTACCACAGAAGGGTATCCCCACTTCAAGCCAATATGCTTGAAGGGGCTGCATGCTAGTATTAAATGTCACGACAACAGTGATAACTGCCCACAGTATAAGCCTTCAGAGATAGCGGACAGGAGAGTAACGGGTATTAAGCCCAGACCAAGGAAGGTAAATTTATTATAAGGAGGTACAAGTATGGAAATAGCAGAAATTATAGTTGATACCGTTCAAGCGGTGAAGCTACCATGGCAGGAAACAATAGTTATACCCACAGGGGATGTCCAATATGGATCAGAGGGATGTGATGCTGACCGCTTTCAGCGTACTATTGAGTGGGGGATGAAGAACAACGCTTACTTTCTGGGCATGGGGGAATACCTTGATATAGCATCACCATCCAACCGCAGGAAGATACAAGAGGCAGGGCTCTATGACAGCACTCTGGATGTACTAGAGGAAATAGTGCAACAGAAGTCAGAGGACTTTCTGAAACTCGCCAAGGGTAGCGAAGGTCGATGGCTAGGGCTACTTGAAGGACACCACATGTATGAATACAGGGATGGGACTACTTGTGATACCAGAATAGCGAAGGCTCTGAATGCACCGTTCCTTGGGTCTTGTGCCTTTGTACGCTTGCGCTTTGGACGAAACAAGCACTCTCGTTTAACCTGTACTATCTGGTGTCATCACGGACAGGGTGGGGGAAGTAAGGTAAGTGCGCCATTAAACAAGTTGGAGAACCTGATGCCTTACTTTGATGCCGATATTTACCTTATCGGTCACCAACACAAAAAGGTCGGAGCACCTGTTGACCAACTCTACATGACCAAGAAAAGACCATATGACATCAAACACCGCACTAAACTGTTAGCGTGTACTGGCGGTTACCTAAAAGGTTACTGGAGAAATTCCATGGTTGGTGGAGGGCACTTCCCGAGGGGTAATTACGTGGAACGAGCCATGCACACACCCGTAGCATTGGGTTGCCCTATCCTGTATGTTCGTCCTGTTCACACGGAACACGAGGACAGGCTGGACTTAAATATATCACTGTAAAGGAGGTAATGATTATGAAAAAAGAAAAGCTAACAAAAACTGAGATAAAGGCGGTGGAGAACTCCCTGGAACTATGGGAATGGCTAAGTGATACAGGAGGGGACAAGTGGGAATGGTCGGGGTGGCAGATAAATGGGGGAAGTTACCCTAGGGTAAGGGACAGCTGTTTTTTGTGCCAGATGGTGAGACCTAATAGTGGATTCGATAACTGCGATACCTTGTGCCCGTATGCAAGGGTCTTTGGGCACTGTTGTAATGTAGGCTCTCCTTATAAAAACTGGGAGATTTCAAAGGAAAAAAGGGATTTGACTAAACAGAAATTCTATGCAGGGCAATTCTGCAAACAGTTAAAGAGCCTACTACCTATCGGGAAATCCCTAGTAAAGAGAGTCTACATTGCAGGAGCATTAAGTACCCTGCCACCCTTCGAGGTCGACAATCGCTCCCCGTCCAAGGTTGTGACAGACTATATTGCCAACTGTGCAAAGATGGCTGGCGAGGCTACCGAGGTACTGAGAATGAGTGACGGTAACCTCATCCCCTATGTGCCAATGCTGGACTTCCTGTTGGGCTTTTGGGATGGGGCACTAACCGAGGAGCAATACCGCACCATGAGTGCAGGCTTCCTTGAGGTATGCGATGCCGTATATGTAACCTCAATGAGTCAAGGAGTACAGGCAAAAATTGAAAAAGCAAAAGAACTGGGCATCCCTGTCTTTATGACAATACAAGACCTACTCGGTCACTATGAAACCTTTAAGGGGGTAAGTTAATGAACGGACACCCAGGATTCTACGAGCTTACCAAGAAGATGAACAGTACCCATAGTGCAAAGAACCACGACTACGCCAAGGGCGGTGACGCACTCGGGAACTTCAAGCGAGTGTCTGCTATCAAGAGACTCTACCCTAATATGGATTGGTCGAGTCCTGTTGGGGTATGCTTAGGGTATTTACTCAAACAATTGGATTGCGGTATGTGGATGGTTAGCGAGGGGTATGAGCCAGAGGTCGAAAACTATAAGGCTCGAATGATTGATGTGGCTGTCTATAGCCTCATCTCAATAATACTTAACGAGGAGGAATAGGTTATGAAATATAAAGTAGGAGACAAGGTAAGAATTACCAGGGTGGGTGGACAAACTGACCCCAAGGTGAATGATTGGATAGGCAAGGTCAGCAAGATTAAAGGGGTAAAGCCCTATGACCACTATACTCCCTATATATTGGAAAACGGATTCCCTGCCTATGAGGATGAGCTAGAGCCCGTGCCAGAGTTCAAGGTCGGTGATAGGGTAAGGGTAACCACAACTGCTATCCCTTCTAGTAGTAGTGGGATGATTGGATATATCTATGAAATACAAGACAATGACACAAGCTATCCTTTCAAGGTAAGGCTCGATGACTGGGTGCATAACGATGATAGATGGGATTTTGGCTACAGCGACACCGAGATTGAGAAGGTTGAACCAGTATTCACATCGGGACTACTGGGTAAAATTATGAATAGTTCGATATGGTTTGATTTTGGTAGTGTTGCCCCTCAGCCCAAGCAGGAAGCCAAGCCCAAGGCTACTACGACATTCGCCTTACTAGGCATGGACGGGTACTACTACGATGCTGAGTTCGTGAATGTTGGCTATGAACTATTCCGTTCCTATCTGTTCCCTGCCGAGAACATTACTGACGGGAGAGTAAAGCAGGCAAGCATCATTCGGATAGACAATCCACGCTGGCTCTATGTTGCTCCCAGCGGTAGCCACCGCATTATTGACAAGTACGGTCGTTCCCATTATATACCCTGTGGATGGAAGCATCTATGGTGGCTAGCCGAAGAAGGGAAACCAGAGCCCGTGAAATAAGCAGGTCAAGGACGCAAAAAGGATTGCCCCCGAAAGGGGGCTTTTCTTTGTTAAAAATGGGGGTGAATTCTTTAATCCGATAAATCACACAGGCTTACCCCTTTAATGCCACTTCTCGGTCATTTTAGGGGCATCTGAGGGGATTTGAGGGATTCAGGGATGCCTACTTTATGGCATACATTACCACAATCGCCAAGGTATATTAAACATTAGACAAGAGATAGATACTAAGACCAACCATCCCGCTTCCCATTATGCCCACCGCCCAACAGAGGGCTTTGCGCCATGCGGTGTTTGACTTGACCGTGCCGTTTAACATATTAAGATGGTGCTCTATCTTTTTGACGGTGTATACCATCCCCTTTTCATCTGTATTATTTACCCCCAAAATCACGGTGTATAATTCCCTTACCATCTGGTCGGTTGTTTTTTCCATCAGTACTCCTTTCTATACCTGGTCTCTGTTCCAGCACACTATGTCAATATTATAGTGTGTGAGTCTCCCGGTCTCGTCTAATATACTCTCGGCTCTAATGGGTGCTCGGTCAAACAGCACATAGTAGGTTATGCCATCAAATCCGCTTAACGTAATATCTGACGTTTCATCAGCCAAGATTCTAAGCTCTGCCATCACAGTTGATATGGTTCTGGTAGTGATAATAGTCCCGCTGGTCTGTTGCCTCATCCGTGCAGCAACCGAGATGGTCATCTCAATCTTATCAAGGATAACCGAAGGTGGTGCGTTATATTGCTTCTCAACCATCCATCTTTTCTTTCCCTCTGCGTCCTGAGCCAGCATATAATTGTAATCAGTGCTGCCCGCTGTTGTAAATTGTACGTCCCCTGTTTTAGCCATTTATTCTCCTAGTGATGCAGCCCATAACAAGCCACCTTAATCTGGTACTCGGGGTCTCTCCCTGTTTCATGCACCACCGCCGCTAAGGCGTGATACCGAATAAGAACATGGCGAGTTACCCCGTCTATCCCAACCATCGTTGAGGCAGTGGTCTCATCGGCAACCCGCTGTATCTGTGTCAAAATATCATTAACCCTCGCAAGCTCTGATTGTGCCCCAAGGGGTTGTTCCTCATCTCGGGCAGTGAGTATCATTTCTATTTCTTCCTCTACCATAGAAGGCGGTTCTCGTGGTATCTTCCTGCATTCCCATGCCTTCTTACCATCCACTAGGGCAAGGGTAAAGCCATACTCCTCACCATTATAAGTACCTGAGTTTAACACAATGACTACATCGTTGATTTGTTCTGCCATTAAACCTCCAATAATTTCAACGAAACCCACCATACATACTTGTGCATGGTTTCGTCATAAGCTGCATCTTCTCTATATGATTCCCTGTCAAATGTAACATTGTACTCCGTATCATCTGGGGCAACTATTGTCTCTTTATCATTGGCTGTATAGTATGCCCTGAGATTAGTAAGGTCGGTTGATACAGTTCTTGCCAGCGTGGTTCGGGTTCTCTCATTGATTCTGTCAGCGATAAGAAGCTGTGCGTTTATCTGTCTGGTTCTATCTGATTGCAACCGTCCACGTACTGAAATGCCCCCACCTTGACCAAGTAATATCGGGGTGTATTCATCAACAGCAGCAGCCATAACGAGCTTGAATTGTATTCTTTCAGATGAAACTCCTATGGTTCTATTATCTGTGGTCTCATCAGGATACCCTCCATCATAGGCACTCGTAGTACAAGTAGTTAAGGCTACCCATTCTCCACCCTTTACCCTATACGACAACTGGGCGGAGGTTTTATCAGTGCAGCAGATGGTGGTAATGTCTACATCATCCCAGTATTTCTCCTCGGTAGGAAACCCACCGTCCAGCCACGGAGTATAGAAAATACCAGATGCCTCACACTCGTAGCCCGTTTCCGTATACGGCTCTGTGTAACTTACTGAGAGGAAATAAGGTTGAACCCCGTCTGTGTAAGTATCAGTACCAACATACAGCCTTTTACTACCTGACAATGCAGATACCGCCATAAAGGTTATATCATTATGGTCGGCTAGTGTGTATAACGGATGCCAGTACCAGTCTGTAGAGCCTGCAACTGTCTCCCATCTACCTGAGAGAATCTTAATATCATCGCCGTTATCTATGGCACAGTATAGATATGTTTCATCACCAGCCATAGCGATAATGTCTCCGTCATAATCGGCATCACCAATTGCGTAGCGGGTAGGCGAAATAACTGTTGCTACACCAGTGCCGATATTGTACTCATACAATGAATTAACTCCCGAAGGGATATACAGATTGCCACCCCATGTATATACAGGGTAGGTGTATGTAGTAGATGCTTCTGTCTTTAAGTCTAACAGCGACCAAACATCGCTGCCACTAAGATAGTAAAGGTCATCCTCTTTTCGGCAAAACACCATATCCGCATGGTTGACCAGTCCCGTTATATCGTGGTCATCACTACCAATCTGGTAAGCAGTAGAGAACGCCGTTCCGCTATTGATAGGGTTACCAGAAACCCTCATAGTGCTGTTAGAATCAGAAATCCAGAACTGCGAACCCCCAACATTAGCCATGTGCTTTGCCCCAGCCGTGGCAGATAGTTCCGTAATATCCGTTCCTGTGGCATGTGCTGCTGCCGTTGAGCCTAGTTGCGCCCTAATTGCAGTGATGGTATCACCATCAACTATGGCATCTACCTCGATAATCTCGTCTCCCCATGTGGCAAATACACCCGCTGCGCTAAACACCGAGCTATCTACTACGTCTATGGCGGTAGCATCCGCAGCATAGGCTGACCTTGTTGCCGTTACATTGGCTGCTATCTCACCCGTGAGTGTGCTTTCAGTGAAAGTAATTAAATCAGATGTATACCAATAGGCTGCGCTCCATCCCTGTGCTATGTATAGTCTGTCCTCGAATACGCAGAGGTCAGTAATATCATAAGGAAAGGTATATAAGGCAACAGCAGAACCACTAGCAATATTCCATAGGACATTTCCCATTGACACAACTATATCATCACCAATTTCAATGGTCTTAGTAACTGCGCCAAACTCAGGCTCAATATCGCAGGTAAAATCATCAGCATAAAGATAATCCCCTACACCCCCCGTATAATCTATTGTTAATTGTAATTTGGTGGCACTACTGGAAACTGTATGCCATACACTAACCTGTTCCCACGCATCATTTCCAGTGGCAGAAGCATCACTTGTGGTGTCCCCATCATCTACAGTGAATTTCGCCACAGAAGGACTACTATGGGGATACATCCATACAGAGAATTTGTAGGTATGGGTTTTGTAATTGGCATTATAAGAACTTAGGCTTTGGTAGATACCACAGGTGTTACCGCCATCAAAGTGGCAACTGTGCGAACCGCCATGAGTTACTCCCGTTTCATCTTCTATGGCAGTTGTTGTTCCTGTTCTAGTCCACTCATTGGGTATGTCCCCAGTCCATAATTCTATGCCTGCATCTGTGATAGACACAGCCGTAGGTGCAGTACCAAAACTAATAGCACTTAACCTCTTGGGTGGCAATGTCACCTGCCCTTTGAGCCTAGCATCACAGTTCTCAGAATCATAGTATTTATAGGCATCCTCCAATAGATACTGCTGGAATCCCTTACGCCAGTCCTTCATGGTGGTGATAATCCCACGTTCAGGTTGAATGTTATCTGTTGAAGCTGTCCCTGTAATCAGTGTTGGGGGTAGCAATGGAGAGTCTGTAACAGAGAACATCTTTCTATCCCCCTCTGACCTGCACATATAGGCATTGTAACTCTTGACAGCATTGCCAGCATCGGCAGCACTTGGTATGCCAGTAGTAATGACAATGGTATCACCGTCAGTCACAGAGGCTATTATATCCCAGTGAACATTAGTATCGTTCAAGGTAATAGCGACAGCATCACCCGCAGCCATACCCGTAGATGTAGTAACATCAATGGTTTTGGCTGAGGCAGCAGCGTTTACCTTAACCGTTGTGGTTATGTCTAGAAAGCTTAAATCGAAATCGACACCAACCGTTGCCATTAGCGTACCCTCCACGTTAAAGGCTTAGGGTTAAAGACAGGCGGGAACATAGACTTCATCTTATCGAGGTACTCAAACCCGTCCTTCTCCTTATCAGTAAAGCTATCTATCACACTATCCTTTTCTTCAGGGGTAAACTTGTCCCACTCCTGAGCAGAAAGATACACAGCCTTGTCATCCCCCTTGGGGAATATTTTACCCTGAACCTTGGTCTTTGCGTTCTCTTTACTCATAGGTTGTACTTTCCTCGCTTGTAAGCCAAGTCCAGTCCAGCTTAGGTTGAACCAGTCTGGGCTCTGCCAGCTTGTTCCGCTGCTCCTCGTACATATTCTCATACCTCTGGGCTAAGCTGTCATATCGACCTGCATCACTGGCATTAACGGTAGACGACATCATCCTGCAAAAGATGGATGCAGCCAGCATAGCCACTACGTTTGCCTGTGAGTCGTCCAGTTCTGTAGTCGATGTATCTGGGGACGTAAACTGAGTGAGGTATGTTTTCCCAACCAGCAAGATAGGCTCACCCAAAGTGATGTCGGCGTAGAAATACATTGTGCCAGCAGCCTTTCGTGTCTCGAAGTTTAATATCTCCCTGTAATCAACAACACTGCCAGACTCATACTTCTCAAAGATTTGCTCGGGAAACTCCGTGAACGTAGCGGGAACTATATATTCCGTGGCACTCGAACCTGTCCCTGTTAGGGTAGCTTCATCCTCTACCTGACTGTAAAACCAAGGATAGACCATGCTTAGAGCCTGATTAGAGGCTGCTATCTTCTTATCCCTATCATAGCGATGTAACTCATAGGCTACGCCTGAGCCTACCTGTGCAGTAAGTGCCGTAATCCACTCTACTGTTCCTGATGTAGAGGTAAAATCCGAGACACGCCTAAGCTGTGATGCCACATAAACCCACCAACCATTAAAGTAATTGTCCTTATAGTGGGCAAGTTCCGAGTCCAACAAGTCCTTCTTGTCTGCGTTACCAGCAGAGGTTGTCGTGCTAGCCCAGTTGTCATTCAGTAGGTCATTCACCTTTGTCATAAAGTTCGCTTTTGTTATAGTTACCTGTGCCATATTTTACCTCACTCATC
>Ga0307427_1001044_pt1 | contig 15058 bp, 15 predicted proteins | sample SalMarWE160190MG_FD_202162 | JGI IMG/M metagenome (GOLD analysis project Ga0307427, IMG submission 202162) | Salt marsh sediment microbial communities from the Plum Island Ecosystem LTER, Massachusetts, United States - WE1603-190 | ecosystem: Environmental > Aquatic > Marine > Intertidal zone >... | reverse complement strand
GAGAGAAAGAAAAAAACGGCTCAAAAGTAAAAAGATATTATGAAAAGCCTCTAACACCCTGCGAGCGGCTTTTAAGGCATTCTGCCTTTCCCGGTGACGTAAAAAAGATGCTTAAATTGCAAGGCAAATCTCTTGATCCGATTGGTTTGCTTCATAGAATTCGGGATCAGCAAACCGCGTTGGCATCCATATCTCGCCGTGAAAATAACATAACAAGACCGGGCCAAGGTAATCTGAAGCAGTTCATGAAACAGTTAGGAAACATGTGGCGACAGGGTGAAGTCCGCCCCACACATCGAACCCCTCCCAAAAATGCTCGTTATTGGCGCACTCGTAAAGATCCTTTTGAGATAGTCTGGCCAGATATTCTTCTTTGGCTCCAAGAGACTCCGGATTCTACAGCAAAGGAACTCTTCGAACGGCTCCAAAAAAACCATCCGGGCTCCTTTCCGGATGGGCAACTGCGAACACTTCAACGAAGAATTCGGGCTTGGCGTCAGGTCATGGCGAGAAGCCTTGTCTATGGCAACTTAGATGCATCCGAATTACCTTCCGATGTTACTCCCATAGGCATAGACAGAACAAGTTTTATTCGGTAACATTTCTGCTTGAGGCAACGCGGCCCGGAAAAACTATTGTCGCTGATCATCTCTAAGCTTTGAAAATGTTTTCATTATGCCAGGTGAGAAATTCCTTAGAGGGATAGTCCAGCCTGTTTAAAGGCAGATTGACTCCTTTGCCATGAAAAGTAAAATAGTATTCGCCGTTATGGAATTCTTCCCTAATGCGGCGGCTCACTTCGATGTGGTGCTGCGGAGTTATTGTCATGTATCCCTTATCAAACAGCCTGTGCATATCGCTGCGGAGAAGCAGGCCGTTCTTTACAGCATGAGGTCCACCATCAGTATAGGATTTAATATGCGCTGCTTCCAGGACCGGAAGCGCCCTTTCATGTGTGATCGCACAGGCACGATCATATGCATCGGTAACCATGACTCTGATTATTATCTGTTACACCGATGTAAAGCTTCATTTGAGGAGTTTTTGAATTAATCTTATAATATTTTATTATCTTGAGATGAAGATGAAAGGAGAATTCTGTTTCTCCAGATCATGTTTTTCCCGATCATCTATGATCCCATTAAATATAAATATTAGATAAAATAGTATCTCTACATTATAAATAAGTCAATCACCTTTTGAGATGAAGAGGAGGGTGATGGTGATGGCAAGGACTTTTCCTATAGTGGTGGAAATTCAGCTTACTATTTACAAGGAGGGTGATTGTGAAAAATTTGAGCTGAGGAATTGCTGAGGGTTAGGGTGAACTTATATACTCTATTTGACTTGCTAGAGGTTGGTTTGGTGGAGGTTGATTTGCTAGATGTTGATTCGCTGCATTTTATACATTGGATGTGAATGTGAGATATTTTTTATAACTCTAAGTCATTGAAACATCAAAATTTGGCTATTTTTATGACTAATAGTTATAGGAGAGTCTAAAATCTGTTGTTTTTATGACTTTAAGTCATAGAAGCATAAGGAATTTGCTGTTTTTATGACTATAAGTTATTAAATATCAAAGATTGGCTAATTTGATGACCCTGATTTAAGGCTCATTGCAATAATGAGTACCTTTCCTCAAGCGTCTCTAAAATTCCTGCGTAAGACTTTTCTGGCCTATTTCTTGAATTACAATCCCTGTCATGTACAAGGTCCATAGTCAGCCTCAGCTAAATATGTCAGTTGAGAAAAGATCAGAATACGTATGAAAGTCAGAAGTCCTAGATCAGCAATTAATAGTGATCTTTACTCTTAATACGCTTTATACAGGCCAATTCTATGAAATTCTCTATTTCTTGCGGATTTCTCGGGCTCTATGACAAAAAGTGTGAAGTTAGTGGGAGTAAAGTTATTGGAATAAAAGACAATGCGACCTTTCTGACATAGACATCCACATTTCGGAATCAATAGCTCACTCTTTTGATTTTTTTAATTTTGGTATGGACTCCCTCGGTAAATGCATTTGTTGTCCGGTTATCAAAATAATTGAGTATATGGTCCTTCCATCTCCGCAACATATTCCGCCAACAGAGTATTTCGCCATCATCTGAAACTCTCATCGACATTATCACCATATCCAATATCTTTTTCCCTTCCTTGCGATCCTTTGCCCTATACATATCTCTCAACTTCTCTTTGACCCAGTAAAATTCTTTAAGGCTGGGATAGAGTTTAAAATACTCTTCCAACTGCTATTTTTCTTTGTCTTTTAGATCTTCCTCGTTTCTTAAAAATATTCTCCTCTTTATCTCCTTTTTTGTTGCTTCCTGTTCTATCCTTCGTGCCTCATCTATCTTCATATTGGCATCTCTTATCAAATGGAATTTATCAACAACCATCTTCGCATGGGGTATTTCCTCTTTTGCCAGTTTTACATACATCCATTTCATATCTCCACAGAGTTCTCGAATCTTTTCCTTTATCTCAGGGGGAATGGCTCTGAAAAATTGTTTAATCGTCTCTTTCCTGTAATCTTTTAACACGGCTAATAATCTGTGATTGGCAATATCTGTTATCGTTGTGACCATCCGCTGTCCCCGGAAACTGTGCTCATCAATCCCGATTATCATTTGCTCTTCCTGCTGGTATATCTCTTTCCAGTCAATCTCTCCACTCTTTATCACCCGACAAAGCTCACGTCTCAAGGAAAAATAGCTTGTCCCTGTAATATCACAACAAGTCCGTAAACTCAGATGCCGCAACAGCTCAAAAGCCATTAACCACAACAAGTCACTCCTTCTGGCCCATTTCTTTACCCCAGGCATGGTCTCAGTAAATACACGATCACACTCACTACAGCGAAACCGTCTCTTGGTTAAATGAAGAAAAACTCGCCTCCCCAAAAAAAAGAAGTGAAACACTCTTTATGTCTTCATCACCTGATGGACTCTTCTCGTCAAACTCTTGCAATAGGGACACCAGGCTTCTTTCTTCGGCCTTCCTACGTGAATCACCACATCATGGCCTTCAAACCATATTCGGTAGATTAAATAGCCTTCTAGTTTAAAAAATTTTCTGATAAAATCTTTCATAGGTGGTAGGTTCTCCAAAAAAAATTTAGGGAATATCGTTTGCTCCCTAAAATCCTACCACCTATTTTTTAAAACTCATACTCCCCCCTTAAATTAGCTTTTCTATGTCAAATTGTATCTTCTCCCTTTCTATTCAGTAACTTCCATAATATATCTTCACACTTTTTGTCATAGAGCCGATTTCTCGTTGACTTGATATGTTTGTTCTATATAGTATTGTTAATAACGCAGTCCCCTGAAAATCATTGGCTTATAATACGTTGTATAATGAACAAAAAAGCCAAGAGCATAGCTATTAAATTGGAATGCCAAGAATAAATAAGGTTACCTTAGGGATCGCATTCCAAATTTTAACAATTTGTAATCATACCTAAAATTAAATTCATGCATTTTTCTTATTATCCTCATTTCAAAAGCAATGCCATATTTTTTAAGGAGTGAAAATGGAAAAATTTAATGAAATCAAAGAGATTGAAAAATTAGATAAGTCACTAAATGATATAAAAACAGCCTGCAAAAAGTGTGGCCGAGCTATTAAAGATGATAAGGTAACTTGCCCTTATTGTGGCTATACACAATGGATTGAGCACATGATTGGAGTAACAGTTATTGCGCTTTTATCTGTTGGAGCTTATTTTTTGAAGTTTCTTGGAATATTTCGTTATATTATTGGGGGAATAGGCATTCTCGCTATTTTTTTGGGTACCATTGACGTTTTATATAAAGCTATAAAAACCCCTAAACAGAAGAATCGATATATCCTTTCAGCTTTAAAGAAACTTAAGAAAAATTCAAAAAATGTTAAAGCAATGAATATCTTAATCAAATCTCTAAAAGATGATGATCCCTATTACAGAATTTATGCTATGGATTATTTAGGAGAAATTGGGCTTCCGAAAATTGCTAAATTTCTTATTGAAAGATTAAAGGACAACGATAAAAGAGTGAGGATGAAAGCTGCAGAAACTCTAGGGAAAATTAAAGATTCACTTGCAGTGGATCCTTTGATTTTTGCCTTAAAAGATAAGAATTGGATGGTTAGAAAAAATGCTGCCTCGGCCCTAGGAGAAATATTAGATACCAAAAGCACAAAACCGCTAATCAATAGCTTAAAAGACGACAATAAAGCCGTCCGGATTTCCGCAGCAGATGCATTAGAAAAAATAAAGGATCCTAATTCTGCAGAATTTTTAGTCGATTTTTTGGATGTAAAAGATAATCATTTAAGAAAAAAGATTATAAATATTCTATCCAAAATCGGAAGACAGGAATTACTATTAAGTAAAACTGAATATGGAGATATATTAAAAAATGAATTCAATAAATTTTTAGATGATGAAGGATATGAGATCAGCTTTGACAACTGGGAGGAATTGCGAGAAGTCAACAAACCAGCGTTCGATATTTCCACACGGAAAAAAGCTATTAAAGAACTAACGAAATTAAAGGAAAAACAACCAAATTGTGCACATATTTATACAAGTCTTGCTCAGGCTCTCTGGTTGGAAGAGGATTACAAAAGTGCGGAAGATGTTTTGATGGAAGGCCTAACAAAAGTATTCAGGAAAAGTTCAATTGCCGATTCTCTGGGCTATCTTTCGTGACATCTATAAGTTAGCATGGTCCGACCCCCCTTTCACATCCTATTTCTTTCTATATATGTGATGCAAAGCCGAAAGAGGTGACTGCCTGGCTACGCAGAGAAAAAAACTGAATCTAAATAAATAAAGCGTAATGATTTTGTGGATACATTAAAAATTTCGGGAATACTATTATATGATGTTGAAGATTTAATTCATAAGGCAGTTGATTGGATGCTCAGAGAAGTTGGTAAACAATTCTTTTATAGATCTTATTGGGGGCGGACTGGAGATAAGAATTGCTTTTACTATTTTATTGCTTAAATTATTTATACCCACCTTTTCATCGGATTTTACTAATAATGCCGTTCCATTATTAATAATTGTTTTTTTATCTTTAGAAGTAACTTCTAGTTCCCCTTCCAAGCAATACAAAATTCCTTCGGCAGGATGCCCGTGAGGAGGAATATTGAAATTAGGTGGTATTTCAAGATGAAAGAGGCATAAATTTTCACCAAATATTAATGGTGTCATAATGCCTTCAACAGTTTCTAATTTTTCAACATCATTTATACTTTTTATCTCCATTTTTATGCCTCCTTTTTAGCAACTATGATTACTGAAGGGTCTGGTGGGATTGAAATATCGATTGCATGTGTTATTAATAAATTCTGCTCTCTTAATAGTTCTGTATATTCGTTTACTGTATAGACATAATGAGGATATTTAAGAAGCGAAAGCCAGAGATCCCAAAACACTACAGTAGGTTTTTCTGTTTTGTCCTCATTTACAACCCAATGTTTTGATATTAGTAGCCCGCCATCATTCAGCGAGTTGTATATTTTTTTAAGTAGAATCTGAAGAATTTTTCTTGGCTGATAAAATGTATCTGAAGCAAAGATAATATCATATTTACCGCTTAAGTCATCTTTCATATAATCACCTGCTAGCGTGTCAACACGATCATGCATGCCATATTGTTCAATAAAATCCTTAGCCACTCCTATAACTGGGGGGAGATCAAAAACGGTGGTTTCTATGCTGGGATTTTCTTGCGCAAATCCTATGGCGTAAAGACCATGTCCACCACCAATATCAAGAAGGGTTTTAGCTTTGTTAAATTCCTCAAGATCTGAAACGGATTTTATGGTCCTTTGTAATGGTCCCCGAATCCCTCCTTCTGCCATTGCCAAGATAAAACTTTTATCAAATACTGCTTCTTGCTTTCCATTTGGTTGCTTGGGTGTATTTTCTTCTTTTAATGCTTTTCCTAAATTAAACCAAATATTATTGCCTTGTTCTATAATTTTAAGAAGATTTCCTTGGTAAAAAGGGCTATCTTTTACAAGATAAGTTTGTGCTGTTTCAGTATTTATATATTTCCCATTATTCTTAGAAATAAGTTTCAAACTAACCAGGACGTTTAAAAACTTCTTTGTGATAACAAGATTAGTTTTTAATTTTTCTGAGAGTTCTTCTGCTGTTTTTTCATGTTTTAAGCAGTCAAACAAACAATATTCCATGCCTGTAAATAATACTTGACTTAATTGAAATCCCCGAGCTATTTCATCAATCAAATTTGAATCAATTTTTGGTTCCTCAATCTTTTTCATTTCAACCTCCTTGTGGAATTTTTGAAAAGTTCTTTTTTAATCTGTATTTATTCTAACTTGTATCTTTCTCCTGGTTTTGGTTTTTAAGCTTGCTGTGGTTTACTCTCATTTTTATCCGATTTTCACCTGCTGACATCCATAATCTTACAAATTATAGCGAAAATTTGTGAGAAGTCAAAAAGGTTGATCAGCTGCTTATGAAGAAGCAGAGAGAATACCTCCCGGGTAAAGACCTCTCGTAAAAGATCATCATTAAAACGGGAAACACTGTGGAAACGCCCATCCTGGTCTGAACCGTCCTCGGAAACAAGAAAATGAAGGTGCGGATGAAAATTCATTCGGGACCCAAACGACTGTATCACGGCAATAATGCCTGGTACAATCTCTTTGCCTGTTACGGTCTTGAGGTATTTCAGGATGGCCTCTTTTCCGCAGAGACAAAGAGCTGAGAGGAACGAGCGGTTGTACTTAAAGAATATTCTCAGCATCTTGGGGATGGTGAAGACCACCTGGCGGTGAACTAAATAAAAAAGATCTACTGAAAAAAGGCTTAAGGATCATTGTCAAAGTTATCCTGTTTTTATATATCCAACAGAAGTTAACAAATATTATTATGGTTTTATAAATAGAACCATCTGGCCTCTTTTTCATTATTTTTCGACCTATTGTGTTCATGAGAAATCGGAGTGGGGGGAATATAAAAAAGTTAATCAAAAATTTTTTCAGAAGATCTATAAATTAGTTAGTCCAGATGATGTCTTCTGGATTCATGATTATCATCCTATGCTTCTTCCTGATATGATCAGAAAAGCATTCCTCCAAAGTTCGATTGGTTTTTTCTTCATATCCCTTTTCCATCTTCTGAAATATTTCGCATATTACCCTGGCGAAAAGCAATTCTATAGGGCCTCCTTGGAGCTGACTTCATAGGATTTCATGCTTATGAATATGTACAGCACTTTTTAAGCAGCGTATTGAGATTGCTGGGATATGAACATGAGTTTGGAGTAATCAGTGTGAATAACAAAATTGTAAAGGTAGAGAATTCTCCCATGGGAATCGACTCTCTGGGCCTGGGAAAGCCTCTGGAAAAACCTTTTGAGAAACTTTTTCCCCTCTATTCTGTTGCTGATGTCGCTCTTGTTACACCTTTGCGAGATGGAATGAATTTGGTGGCTAAAGAGTTTGTTGCTTCTAAAAAAAAATAATAAAGGTATGCTTGTACTCAGCAAGACAGCTGGGGCATCGTCTGAACTGGGAGAGGCCTTGCTGGTTAATGTGAATAATAAAGAGAAGTTGGCAGAAGCCCTAGCCCGGGCTCTCAATATGAAAGAAGATGAGCAGACGGGCAGGATGGAATTAATGAGAAATCGCCTTTTTGAATATGACGTGTTCCAATGGGCCAGGGGTTTTGTGGAGATAATCAAGGAACTAAAACGCATTCAGGCTCAACACAAACATCAGAAGCTTGATAAAAACATGGCAATAAAGTTATTGAGATGAGATTTTCTGGGATAAATAAAGATAATGGAGTAAAGTCCTGGTTATCCAAGAGAAAATGGGACTTTATTCTTGCTTTAAGGAATGATTGGACTGATGAAGATTTATTTAAAATTTTACCTGAAAAAGCTTATTCTATTCTCTTTTTTGAAAATCATCTTTTATTCTAATTTCTCCTTAAAATCGAAAATATTTTTAACTTGTCAAAAATACCTAACTTGCAGAGATGATAAAAAATATTCTAAAATTATATAGAATAAAAAGAATTACTCCTTTGTCTAATATATTGTAAAGAGATCAATCAGCCGTTATCACAAGACAAAAGAAGTTGCTTCTATTGAGAGATAAAAACTGAACGACCGAGAACTTGTTATAGATGCCCGGAACGGGGATGACAATGCATTTAAAAAGCTTATAAAGAAATATGAAGGTAGGGTGGCAGCAACTGTGATTGGAATTTTAGGATATTGCACTGAGGCAGAGGATATCGGACAGCAAACCTTTATTCAGTTTTATAAATCTTTAGATAAATTCAGAGGAGATGCCAGTATAGGAACTTACCTTACTCGAATTGCAATCAATCTTTCTATAAATGAAATCAGGCGGCGCAAACGCCGGAGAAGATTCTTTATATCAAACTCTGAGAATAAGATTGAAAATATTCCTGACAAAAAAGATACAATAGGTCATAAGGAAGCAAAGGAAATTGTCAAGAAAGGAATTCAAAAACTTGAGCCAAAATTCCGGGCAGTCATTGTTTTACGTCTTATCAACGGATATTCAACTCAGGAGACGGCCCAGATTTTAAAAATTCCAGTTGGAACCGTGTTGTCGCGTCTGAGCAGAGCACAAATGAAACTTAAAGGAATTATTAAACTATGATTCACATTATATAGGAGAGAGATATGAATAAGAAGGGGATGGATAAAAAAATTTTGGATCTTCTTTATCGCTCATTTGATAGCGATTTGGATGAAGAAAAAAAGAAGCAATTGGAAGAGGCACTGAAGGAATCTGAAGAACTCCGTCAGGAAAAAGAACAATTATTGACAAAGCGCAATGCAATTGCAGATAGTGCCGAGACATCCTTTAAACCATTCTTTGCTGAGCGGATTATTGAACAAATTAATGCCTTTAGAGAAAAGGAAAATACTCTAGAAACTTTTTACACTGCATCTAAAGCTATGTACTGGCGCTTCGCTGCTGTTGGAGCAATCGCATTGATTGCATTGATTGCGTACAATATAGGAGTTGGGGAAAACTTACCAATGAAAGAAGCTTTCTTCATTTCAGACATAACATTTGAAGAAATTCTTCAACTGCCTCTATTTTAAAACCGGAGATAGCAGGATGAAAATAAAAACAAAAATAACTTTTTCAGTGGTCATTACGCTAGCAATCGGAGCCCTTCTCGGGGCTATGCTGAATAGGACTCTGTCACAAACAAGGATTAAAAGGATTTTATCCAGGAGAACCCCCCCTGTTTTTGTCTCTTTTTATGAGGATATTATTGAGCCAGATGCCAATCAGCGTAAAGAAATTGAAAAAATTTTGGATAAACATGCTAAACAGCTTTCAGAAATTCATGCAAATTTCAGACAAAAATTGGAATCATCAATAGAATCCTTGACCGCTGAACTAGATCCTATTTTAACACCCAAACAAAAAAAACGCCTCGAAAAAGGATTTCCAGGCCCTCCACAGTTTCCGAAGCACTTCATACCAGGAATAACCGCAAATAAATATCTCATGATACTGAAGGAAAAGCTTGGACTTTCCGAGGATCAAGCATCTAAGATCAAACACATCCTGGAAGAATGGGAAGATAAAACAAGAATGATGAGAAGGAACAGAGGACCATTCAATCATTTTGAGCAATTTATACAAAGCGAAAAAGAGAAAGAGAAAGCGATTGAAAAGATATTAACAAAAGACCAAATGAAACTACATGAAAAAATGAAGAAGGAAAGACTTAAAAAAATCGAAGAAGAAATGCGCATACCTCGCAAAATAATAAAGTAATAAGATTTTCCTAGACTTTAATATCATCATAGCAACCATCTCCCCCCCAGACTTTTTTTTGCTTTAATTTGAAAGGGTTTAGCGATTATATATCTTCTATGACACTCCATTTTTTTTGAATAGCCTCAAATTCATTTTTCTAAAAATTATTCTACTTTTTTTCATCTCGTTGAATAAAACGAATTGTTCAATTGTCTAATCAATTTAAAGCAGAACACCAAAGTATGAAAAAAAGGAGCGCATAATGTCTAAGGTTTATTCTGTTTTCACGTTTTTTATCTTTGTTTTTCTGCTCATATCTCTCAATGTACAAGAAGTTAATGCGACAGGAGATTAGGGATCTACTATGGAAACCCCAAGGATACTTGTTGATGTTAATGGATAAGTTATTTTGGAATATAACATGAAAAGCAATCCAAAATTTTTAGGAATAGAAAAAAGTGTGAAAAAATTTTTCATATAAAAACATGACAAGAAAAATGAAAGAAGCTCAGCATGTCATTTCAGGTGTGTTGTCTGAAAATGAAAGTATAAATGACAGTGATTTCGTGGGAAGGATAATGATATGGAGTAAAAAATGGATATATTAAAAACAATTCGTATTTCATTAAGGGCATTGAGCCGGAGCAAGAGGCGATTGTGTTAAGTGTACCTGGAGGCCTGATAGAAATCGGTGCAGCCATTGCTTCCTCAAAACTAATATCTTTATTTGCCGGATGGCAAACTTTTGTATCTATAAGTGCCATCGCAGTAGCATTTCTTTTTTCTGGCTCTGTTGGAATATCCTTCGGATTTTATCCTGCTCGTAAAGCCTCAAAGCTGGATCCTATCGAAGGCATTAAGATACGAATAAAACGGTTCAACACAAACATAAGGATAAACAAAATGAAAAAAATATGTATATTTTCTTTACTAATTCTACTGCTTTCAGGAATTAACTATGTTTTTGCTCAGGGAGGGAGAATTGAAGGAATAGTTCAAATGGCTGATGGTACAAAATTGCCGGGTGTCACTATTTCGATTAAACACACGTCTGAAAGTACTACAACGGACGCAAAGGGAAGTTATTCCCTTAAGGTTTACGGAACTGGTCCGGTGCTTATATGCGCCTCGAATGAAGGTTTTGAGGAAAGTCAGAAGACAATTGTTATCAAAGAAGGTGTTACTATTACGGTCAATTTCACACTTGAAATGACAATAATTTCAGAAGAAAGAGCCGTAGTGGCGGAGATACCACTATTGACCACGGAGGAAAGAGTTAGCGAAGTTACCCTGACTCCCAGCCAGATCGAGACTCTCCCCAGTCTTGGGGAAAAAGACATCTTCCGGGCTTTCCAGCTGCTGCCCGGTATCAGCGGAAGCCAGGAATCCTCCTCCGGTCTATATATCCGTGGCGGGACGCCTGACCAGAACCTGATCCTGTATGACGGTTTCACAATCTACCATGTTGATCACCTCTTCGGTTATTTCAGTGCCTTTAACATGGAAGCAGTACGCGAGGTTCATCTAAGCAAGGGAGGATACGAATCCAAATACGGGGGTCGGCTCTCCAGCATCATGGAGCTGACAGGCAAATCCAGAAGCGGCGAGGGTATTCATGGCAGCGGAGGATTGAGTCTTCTCAGCCTAAACGGTCTGATGGAGATTTCCCTGTTCGATAAGGGTTCGTTTATCCTGGCGGGCCGCCGCTCTTTTCAGAGTCCCCTTTATGACAGCATCCTCGGGATGTTCACGGATAACACATCAAACCAGGGACGCTGGAAGGGTGGAGGCGGCAGCAGGATGATGGGATCCTTTGAAGCTCAGCCCAAATCTTATTTTTACGATCTCAACTCCAAACTAACCTTCAGACCCGGATCCCAGGATACTTTGTTCGTCAGCTTCTACAACGGCCTGGATAACATGGACAACTCCCGAGTGCAGGAGTTTCCATCTTTTTTTGCCGAGAGAATGGCCGAGGAGGGAATTTCGGTCTCTGGCAGCACCGACATCCAGGACATCCGCAAATGGGGCAATACAGGAATCAGCGCCAACTGGATCCGCAAGTGGCATGAGTCGTTCCAGAGCCACATCTTGGTCAGTTATTCCAATTATTCGAGCAAGAGCGACATGAGTCGTTCCAGCAGCCTAGTATGGGCATCTGAGGATCTGGACTGGGAGCCTCCCCCCTTCTTTCAAAACCGTGGCTTTTCCCGCGGGATGGTTGAGGACAATGACCTGGATGACCTCACATTCCGTTGGGACAACACCCTGCATCTCCACAAGACCAACCAGGTTGAATTCGGGGTGCAGATCACCAAAAACAAAGTCACCTATAATTACGATGTCGAGGAGATCCAGGAAGAGGAAGACAGCGAACAGCAAACAGCTCCCCGCAACTTTTTAAACATTCTCAACCGCGACAGTTCCGGTACACAATACTCCGCTTATCTTCAGGACCGCTGGACACTCTTCAACCGATTCACACTGGCACCTGGGATCCGGGTCAATCATTTCGACACTACGGGCGACACCTACACCGAACCCAGGCTGGCCTTCAGCCTGAGTTTGACCGACGCCATAAAGTTAAAAGGAGCCTGGGGCCGCTATTCCCAGATTATAAACCGCATAACCCGGGAAGACATCCAAGAGGGCAACCGCGAATTCTGGACTCTTTCCGACGGTGAGCTTATCCCCATCGGCAAGGCCACGCACTACATCTTAGGCCTCAGTTACGAGACCCAGGATTTTATTTTCGATGTCGAAGCTTTCCATAAAGACCTCAGCGGTCTTTCGGAATTTGCCCTGCGCTTCACTCCATGGAGCGAAGAAGTCAATTATAATCAGTTTTTTTATACCGGGACGGGTAAAGCCAGGGGACTTGAGTTTCTGCTGCAGAAAAAATACGGCAATTACACCGGATGGATCAGCTACACCCTGAGCAAGACGAAACACATTTTCCCTGAGCTAGAAGCCAATCCTTTCCCGGCTCTTCATGACCAGACCAACGAATTCAAATTAGTTAACAGTTATGACTGGAATGATTGGACTTTCTCAGGAACCTGGATCTATGCCTCGGGCCGGCCCTATACAGAACCCGTAGGCATAGAAGAAGAAGATATATTTGAGGGAAGACGCATCATCGAGAGGGTCGTGTTTGGGACAAAGAACGGAGCGCGGCTACCAGCCTACCACCGCCTCGACCTCTCCGTCAGCTACCGTTTCCGGATGGCCGGCAACCAATCCATCATCGGTGCCACAGTGTTCAACCTCTACAACCGGAAAAATGTCTGGTACAAAGAGTTCGATGTGGTGGAAGGCGAGATTTTCGAGAGCAACATCCTGTATATGGGAATGACCTTCAATTTATTCTTTACTCTCAGGTTCTGAGCAGAAATCGGCACCTCTATGAGGCGGTGACAATCCCCCAAGCTCTACCTGTATAATTCATCGGCCATAGCTACGCATAACATTCCCTTTTGGAATAAAATCATTCCTCTGTTTTTAAAACGAGTTTAAAGAATTTAAATAAATAGATCCTCTCGGAGATAACATGAAAGAAAGCAGAATTACTGTTTACAAGCTTGAAATTCAACTTATTATTCGATTTCAAGTTTCATAAATCATGATGTGCCAAAGATATCAATTCGAATTTTTGGCAAGTTTGACCTTTGCCCATATATTCAAGTGTTTCGGCATTTGTGACCTTCTGTCACCGCTCATTTCTTTGCTTCCGGGCATTCTGCCCATTCCTCCTCCGATTCTATCACCACCAGGCATTCCCATACTTCCAGGTTTTCTGCCTTTCATTTTTTCTTTTGTCGCGTTCATATCTATTTTAGGTGTCTCCATTCCTATGCCGATCAAATCGCCTGCTTTTACCCCGACAGCATAAGGATTTTGCTCGCTATAATGAAGTGGAACTTTAAGTTCATAGACAAGCAGTCCCCCTGAGACATCTAAAACAATTTCAATTCCTTTTATATCTTTAACCTGTATTCTCTTTTTCTCATCTTTCCCGGGTCCAAGAATCTCTAATTCTGTCAAAGATTTTTCACTATATTCTCGAATTTTTTCCTGATCCGCTGCTTCTTCTCTAAATCTCATCATCATTTCTTTCCTCTGGTTGTTTTGTCTTCCCAAAGGAAATCCAATTCCAAATGTTTTTTCCCTGTTGCCATCCGGGTCAAACCATAGCTTAAAGCCCTGGCCCATAACCTGAGTTCGAATGAAATTATTCTCAGCAATCATGCATATATAAATATAATTGTCATCATTGAGTAAACCAACAGAGATGTTTTCATCTTCAAGATAATACATTGCACCAAGCCAATCAGTATTTCCCCCATCGACAGTGATTTCCCGTTCCCTCCAATTACTGTTTAGCTCAAGCGTGCTGCACCCAAACATAAATAAAGTGATGATGAGTAGGATGAGCAATGAAATAGTTAATCTAGGGATATGAGTGTTTTCGTCCTCTTCAGTTAAATCCTTCATTTATTCTTCCTTTGAAATTTTTTTCTGATTTCTCGGAAATTCTTGTCTTATATGAATTAGACAGCACAATTTATTTATTTATTCCTGGGAGAATAAAAAATCTTAGAAATTCAGCACATATTGTGAAATAGAGTTATAATTTCACGATAAATCCTTTAAATTAATCTTAATAATTTTAATATGGTGGATTTTACTTATATTTCGGCCTTAAAACAATGGTTTTGGTAGTAAAAATGTACATTTAAGCAGATCATCAGATAGTATTTTTGTAGCCTTTGCCTTAAAGTGCCTTTTTGGGGGCCAAACAGGTTGATCAGAGAATACCACTTTTGTCTTTTGTTTTTTTGCAACCATTTTTATATTTTCAAGTGATATAATTAGTAGTAATGGTTAGAGTGCACAATTGAGCCCCTGGCTGAATTGCAGAAAGTGGATATTTAAAGAAATGCATTATTGGAGTTAATTTGTTCTCAGACGTTGAATTGATGTTAAAAGTACATGAAGGACAGACAGATAAACTGGCTCTTCTCTTTGAAAGATATAATAAATCGCTGTTTTCCTATTTTTACCGTTATTGCGGCAGGCAGGACGTTAGTGAGGATCTGGCGCAGAATGTCTTTTACCGCATACTCAAGTACAGACCGGATGACTGAATCTTTTTACAAAATGCTGAGGTCTGAACAATCCTCAACCAAAAATAAAACTGCTCCGACAAAACGGTTCCTTACCTGGTGGCAGCAGGCTGAAAAAAGACTAGTTCCGAAAATGAGCT
>Ga0307427_1001040_pt1 | contig 15072 bp, 13 predicted proteins | sample SalMarWE160190MG_FD_202162 | JGI IMG/M metagenome (GOLD analysis project Ga0307427, IMG submission 202162) | Salt marsh sediment microbial communities from the Plum Island Ecosystem LTER, Massachusetts, United States - WE1603-190 | ecosystem: Environmental > Aquatic > Marine > Intertidal zone >... | reverse complement strand
ATCTTTGTGACAATAATCCTTTTTATCTTGGTTTCACCAAGAACACTAACTACATATCCAAAGTTAGTATCAGCACAAGCAACAGTTTCTGAGCCACTATCGTTTACGATATATTTAAGATCGTAAGGTGTATATATTGGTGTTATTGGTACAGATATCCCGCCTGCTCTTAAGATGCCCAGCCAAACTACAACCCATTGGATACTGTTGGGGATATAAATAATTATTCTATCCCCGTAATTCACCCCAATATCGGATAGGGATGCGGCAAATCTCTCGGACATATCTTTTAGCCTGTTATAAGAGTATTTAGCACCTAAATATATAACAGCAGTTTGCTGCCCCTGTTTCTTTGCCATAGCATCAAAAGAGGCAAATATGTTGTTTGATTTTTTCTCTTCCATGAAATCAGATCCCGAAGTAGGCGGCTTTTATCTCTGGATTTTCCATTAATTCAGCTCCTGTACCTGTCAGGGTAAGCATCCCATTTTCGATTATATATCCCCTATCTATTATTGGCAAAACCGGTCTGGCAAATTGCTCACTTATCAGGATAGTAATCCCGGATTCACTCCTTAAATTCTTAATTGCCCCTACAAGGGCGGTTTGCAGATGTGGACTTAAGCCCAGGAGAGGTTCATCAAGGAGCAGCAGGGCTGGTTTAACAATGAGAGCCATCCCTATTGCAAGCATCTGCTGCTCTCCCCCGCTTAGAAATCCTGCCCTCCGCTTTTTAAGATCAAATAGGGTAGGGAAAAGATGGAAGACATACTCTATCATTTCCCTTAGTTCTGACATTTTCTTCATATGACCGGCTATCTTTAAATTCTCCATGACATCACTCTCTGGAAATATTGGATGTCTTTCCCGGGAAAGAACAATTCCCCTTTTCACCCTATCGTTAGGTTTAGCATTTGTAATATCTTCACCCTGGAAGATTATTTGACCATATATAGTTATTCTCTCTCCGCCTTTCCTTTGCTCTTTTATCTTCATATCTATGATCAAACCAGAAACTGTATTCATCAAAGTGGTTTTACCAGCGCTATTGGAGCCGATAACTCCAACTATTTCACCTTCATTTACCATCATGGAAAGGTCATTTAAGGCCAAAGCATTTTCGAAGAAAACCATGAGATTCTTAATATCAAGCACCTTAATCCTCCTCACTCCCTAAGTAGGCCTTTTTGACCTCATCACTCTCCATAACCTCTTTTGATAATCCATCAGCAATCTTTTCTCCAAAATTAAGTACAATCACCCTGTCAGCGATCCTGAAAAGCTCTTTCAGCCGGTGCTCGATCATAATGATTGTCATCCCACCATAACGTAGTTTTTCAATTATAGGCACAATACTGGCCACTTCAGCCAGACTTAGGCCTGAGAAAAGCTCATCTAATATCAGGAGATCGGGTTGCAATGCGATCCCTTTTGCCAATTCCAGTCTCTTAAGGTATCCCTGGGGAAGAACACTGGCTATCTTATATGCAACAAAAGAGTCTCTCTCAAAACCTACTTCTTCCAGGAGATCTAAGGCAATAGCGTCCCGGTCCCCGTATTTCCCTCCTGCTATCCCTTTGACTCTGGGTGAATACAAGGGGATGATCATATTTTTGAAGGCAGGGAGTTGGTAAAAGGGCCTGACCATTTGAAAAGTCCTCGCAATACCCAGCCTGACTATCTTATATGGGGGCCAACCAGTTATATTTTGGCCCCTATATAAAACCTCTCCATCTGTTGGTTTTACAAAACCACTTATAAGATTAACAACTGTTGTCTTTCCAGAGCCATTGGGCCCAATAAAACCCAAGAGTTCTCCCTGCATAAGCTCAAAACTAAAAGCATTCACTGCCCTCACACCACCAAAATATTTGGAAAGTTTAGACACCTTAAGCAAAGGAAAAGTACTCATTTTTCCACCTCAACCCATCTTTCAAATTGATGATATTTCCTCTGAATATAGTGAAAAATGCCTTCAGGTAATGCAACGATAAATACTACAAGAAATAATCCATATAATACTATCCTTAACCCACCAAACCCCCTTAAAACCTCTGATAGAGGTACCAGTATAAAGGCTCCAAACATAGAGCCGGCAAATGTTCCTGCTCCCCCCACAACAGCAGCTGCAATAGGAAGGATAGAATAATCAAGGGCAAAAACAGGCATTCCAACAAACATATAGACATGGGTCATATAGGCACCGGCAAAGGCCCCAACAGAGCCGGCAATAAATAAAGCCTGGGCCTTAAACCAGTAAATATTGATCCCTGCGTTCATAACAGATCGATCATTATCGTTTATGCCCTTTAAAACCAGACCGAAATCTGAACCCATAAGGCGTCTAAATCCAAAAAAGGCAGCCAAAAGGGCAACAATAATAATATATAGCTCGAGCCATCTTGATGGAAGGGGAGTCAGACCACTTATCCCCTCTGTTCCTCCAAAGATCTTTGTAGCCTCAATTACACGAACGAGCATAACTGGTAATATTAAAGTAACCATAGCAAAGTAGATTCCTCGCAATCTTAAAACGGGAAGAAGAAGCACAGTACAGAAAATGCCGCCTAAAATAGTAGCCATAGGGATAGTTAGAAACGGAGACAAGCCCCAGTAATGATTCATAATACCAGCTAAATAGGCACCCATCCCAAAAAAGAGTGCCTGCCCTAAGGATACCATCCCGCTTTGAGCCAAAAGATCCCAACTGATGGCTAAAAGGGCAATTACAGATACAGAGAGCAATACCTTTTGCCAATAAAGGCTCAACAGAAATGACAACACTAATAAACCTACTATTGGTAATAGTCTTGGGGTAGATAGATAGAGCATCTCTTTCCAGGAGCAAAGGGCAAATATATCCTCTGATCTTACCTTGATGCCTCTATCTATCCTCTCCTTGCGTTTTTTCAACATTATATCCTTTCCTCCAGCTCCTTCTGTTCTCCGAAGAGACCTGATGGTTTGATAACCAATATAGCCAGTATTGCAACTAATGGAACTACCATTACCCAGTGGCTCTCTATGTAGGTTGCTGTAAATGTTTGAGCATAGCCAAGCAGAAAAGAGGCAATTACTACTCCTCCGGTGGAGCCTAAACCGCCAACAATACATACAGCCAGGGCATTTATAAGAACTTCATAACCATGATCCACCGTTATAGTGCCTAAGGGCAAAATAACAATGGCTGCTATTGCTGCATAAGCTGCCCCAAAGGAAACACTCAGAGTAGCTACCAAGTCAGAGTTGATGCCCAGACTCAATGCTGTTCTCTCATCCTGGGCAATACCTCTGAAGCGGAGACCTGTCTTGGTATAGTGAGTAAAAAACCAGAGAAAAACTGCCAGGGCAATACCTATAATCACGATAAATATCCTCTGCATATCAATAGTGACCTGGCCAATATCTATGCTGTAATCTATAAAAACTGGTAGGGTATATTCAAAACCAATAAAACCAAGATATTTAAATAATTCCAGGATGGACAGCCCAATGCCAAAGGTAGCTATTACCTCGGATAACACCATGCCCCTGATTCTTAACAGGATAAAACGATACATCAGGGCCCCTGCAATAGCTGTTAATAGGACTGATAAAATGGCGGCAAAAACATAAGGAAGGCCAACTGAATTGAATAAGACCCAGCTTAAAAATCCAGCAAGAATGTATAGGGCACCATAGGCAAAATTTGCAACCCCACTGATTCCAAAGGTTAGGTTAAACCCAAGAGCCACCAGGGCCAGTATTATGCTATTGACAAAACCGTATATTAAGGTGCCGAATAACATAGATAAAAAGATTAAGGAATTGAGAATTTGGGAATTGAGGAATTCCTCAATTCCCAAATTCTATTTGATCTTTTTTACCCAGGATGGCAGGACTATCTCACCCTCAGCCAAGGTCTTTGGGTAGACGATAACCCGTTTTCCATCTTTCGTCCATTGGAAAAAACATGCGGTTGCTGTTTGGGCAGGATCGGTGCCATAGATAACCTGGTGTCCTTTATCAAACTTTACTCTACCCATGACGCCCATCTTATCAGTCTTCTCTATAGCTGCCACAATAGCATCTGACTCAAGTGAGCCTGCCCTTTCAATGGCCTCCTTCAAGATATAAACAGACTCATATGAAGGCGCAGGACCATGTCCTGACTGAATCCCCTTTCCATATTTTTTCATATATGCATCATAGAATTTTTTGGCTGGAGGGTATTTTGCTGAGGGCATATTTCCAATTTCAAAAATTGCATTCATAAGTCCACTGATCTTTCTATCAAAGGTCTTCCAGGCTACCTCTCCAGCCATAGGAGATATAAACCCGGCGATCAATGCTGGCACCTTCATACTCTTCCACTGTTTGACCAAGACCCCGCTTTCAGGCATATCAAAACAGGTAAATAAAACATTGGCTCCCTTGCCCTTGGCCTTCATCAATGCTGAAGAGAAATCGGATGACCCTGTAGGATACTGGTCATGACCTAAAACTTCCCAGCCAGTTTTCACGAAAAATCTGTTCTTCATGGCATTAGCAGTACCCCGGGCCCAGAGTATATCCTGATTCATCAGGTAAACCTTATTGAACCCGAATTGATTTTTTAGAGATGCCATTGTTCCCCCTAAAAGTTTGGCCCAGTAAATTACATTAAGGGAAACCCTGAAGACATACTTGTACTTTTCAGGATCCTTTTTAATCTTGGCCTCAGAGCCAGGGGTCATAGCGATAGTGCCTAACATTGGTACCTTATACTTAGCAATAATATCCATACCTGCTAATAGTGCCTCAGAGCGAAAAGGACCGACTACAATAGCTACAGGCTTTTTTTCCAGGATAATTTTTTCCAGTCCCAAAAGGGCCTCAGGTACAGGTACACCTGGCGCTGCATCACGGATATCTATTGACTCTATCTTAAACGGTCTTTTCACAGATCCGACCATGACGCCACCTTCAGCATTAATCTCATCTACAGCCATCTCAACAGCCTTAAGGGACTCCTTGCCTTCCAAAAACCCTATAGAGGTAGGTACCCCAATGACTATAGGTTTGGCAGCTAAGGCATAACTGCCTGGAAAGGCAATAAAAGGGGTAAGAATAAGTAATAAAATTGACAAAAAAAGACTCTTTTTCATAATGAACCTCCTTTTTAAAATTATATAAAAGATTTTAATAACTTACAAAATTTCTACCAAAGCTTATTTTGTTAGTCAACTAAATAGAATTGATGAACTCGTAAAAACTCAATATTGGGACGGCAAAGTAAAAAGCTCCAAATGCAAGGCTTGCGAATCTTGAGGAATGAGGTGTACTTACCAGTACTCCGCAATGACGAAAGATGAAGCGTAACGCAGCAGTTGGGCTTTTTACGAAGCCGTCAAATAGAATTGATTTGTCATATTTATTTCAGTAGAAAGTATGCCTCAATCTTATTTCTTTTTCTCCCCCAACACCTCCCTTATTGCCTTTGATACCTCTCCTAAGGTAAATGGCTTTTGTATAAACCCATCACACCCTCTCTTGATTATCTCTTTTGCCTGGCCATTTATGCTATAGCCGCTGGAAAGCAGCACCTTGATCGTGGGATGTATCTCCCTCATTCTGTCATAGGTCTCTCCTCCTCCCATACCCGGCATGATCATATCAAGGATGACCATGTCAGGAGGAGACGACTCATGTATGCCACTCGTAAAAATATTATTGATTAGTTGCTTAAACTGACTCTCGCTTGTTTTCATTTTGTTCCTCTACAATATATGGGTATAGTTAGACTGTTTTTTCTAAATTAGAAAAAATGCTGATATGCTTTCTGCTTTATGTATAACATTCCGGATGTAAGAAGTTATTACAATATCTAAAATTGACAAACTCGTAAAAAGGCTCAACAACATGTCATTTCGAGCGAAGCGAGAAATCTTATCAGTATAATCCCGACAAGTCGGGATAAACACAAGATTTCTCCCTACAGTCGAAATGACAGACCCGCCTGCCAGACGGCGGGCAGGTTCATCCAATACGACTTTTTACGAGAACATCAAAATTGACCGCAAGAAATTTCTTGCAATCTATGTAACTTTACGTCAAATTTATTTTATTCAGCTTTACTTAATCTACCACTGATTTACAGCCGAATCCAGCACGTTTTAATTAAAGGAGGCAGTAAAAAATGCGTAAGCTAAAATGGATGATTTTAATCCAACTTTGTGTCATATTACTCAAACCGTTACCCAATGCAGCATCCCAGGAGAAACTAATTGCGCCCACCATACAGGGTAAAGACTTAAACCTCACCATAGTCTATGATAATAATCCTTACGACAATAGATTAGCGACCAGATGGGGTTTTTCTTGTTATATACAGGGGACAGAAAAGACAATCTTATTTGACGTCGGTGGTGAGGGTTCAGTCCTTTTAAACAATATGGAAAAGCTCAAGATCAACCCAAAAGGAGTAAATGCAATAGTTCTCTCACATGTTCATTATGATCATATTGGCGGTCTATCCTATTTTTTAAAGAAAAATCAAAATGTAACTGTTTATATGCCACAATCTTTGCCCCAAAGTGTTAAGGAAAGAGTCAGACAGGCAGGTGCTCTCGTAGCTGATGTTCACAAGCCAATAAAGATTTGCAAGGATGTCTACTCCACAGGTGAAATAGGAAGCTTCATAAAAGAGGAGTCACTTATAATAAAAACATCTAAAGGATTAATAGTAATTACAGGTTGTGCCCATCCAGGGATTGTAAACATAGTGAAAAAAGCAAAAGAGATGCTAAAATCCGATGTCTATTTGGTATTAGGGGGATTTCATCTTTGCTGGATGAATCTTTCGAAAGTAAAAAAAATAGTTAACGGTGCTAAAAAAGAAGGGGTAAAGAAGGTGGCCCCATGTCATTGTTCAGGTGATCTCGCCAGAAAGCAGTTTAAGAAAGCGTACGGAAAAAACTTTATCCTTGTAGGGGCAGGTAAGACTATAACAATAGAAGATGCCTTCTGATTCTATAAAATTACTAACAGCTGGTTTTGTCATGGGGTGGGGTCCATGCCTCACGTATACTGCTCCATTGCTTTTGCCTTATATTGGGGCAACCACAACAACGTGGCGGGATGGTTTAAAGGTTGGAGTCGTCTTTTCGATTGGACGACTTTTGGCGCTTGCCATTTTGGGTGGGCTTGTAACAGTGGTATTTAGCCGCATCAATCAATTTTTTCCGCCTCAAAAGTCCGGTTGGCTCTATGGAATCGCCTCTCTCTTCATGATTGTAATGGGTATTTTTATCATTTTAGGCAAAGGCCTTAAAATACCTATCGGAAATAAGATGTTAGATAGAGGAACTGGGGGCATGTTTCTCTTTGGCTTTCTTATGGGGGTTGCTCCCTGTGTGCCATATGTGGCAATCTTGACCTATATTGCCTGTATAGCAGAAAATGACATTTTGGCCGGTGTGTGGTATGCGACAGTTTTTGCTTTAGGCACAGCCATTGCCCCCATAGTATTAGCGACTTTCATGGGTTTTATCCCTAGCAAGGTATTGAAATCGGTGAAATTGCTTAAAATTTTTCAGGCAGTGTGCGGAGTAATCCTTATTCTTTTCGGATTTCAGCTTTTATATTATGTAGTACATGTGCTTATAAGAGGTTAAAAGGGTTTTAGAATATAGTAAAAGGACTTTCCATGCTTAGAAAAACTAAGGGCGTGAAAAACATCAACCCACTCGTCTCCATAGGGGAAAATACCATCATGGGTGAGCAGGTGTCCTTCGAAGGCATTATCCGAGGCAACGAAGATCTGATGATCAATGGCTCTGTAAAGGGCAGCATCGAACTGGAGAACTCCCATCTTACCGTCGCTCCCAAGGGGCAGGTGGTGGCCGAGATCCACGCCCAAAACGTGAGCATCAGGGGACATCTGATCGGCAATATCAAAGCCATTTCCAACGTGGAGATCACCAAGGAGGCTGACTTCATCGGCCAGATCAAGGCCAAACGAATTTTAATAGAGGATGGCGCCTCCATCAGAGCAGCTATCGAGTTGGAGCACGAGCCACAGCAAAAAACTCTACCCACTGACAAGATATCCGAAGAAGTGGCGTATGGATCTAATAATGAGTCCATCACAATGCCTCAAGAGGCCGAATCGTCAGCCATCTCCCCTCACCTGCTAAGAGAGGAGGACTCTCTTGAGTCCGATCCAGTTACACACACCAATAATGTCCTTCGACTGTTCATCGATGGCCTTGAGCGACAGCAAAAGGGGCAAGTACTGGATATAGGGCCGGTGTGCTCTGAAAACATAAACTTCTTAGCCCAGCACGTGATGAGGCTCTATGTCTGCGATATGTTTCTCCAGCTCGACCTCAAACGGCGCAATGATCTTCCCATCAGCAAACTCTGGCAACATCTGGACTATCAACCCGAAAGCTTCGACGGAATCTTGCTGTGGGACCTGATCGATCACCTGGAAGACCGTGAGGTGAGCAGGCTTGTGGAACTGTGTATCAAAATGCTAAGGCCAGGCGGTCTACTTATGGTATTCTCCCTGGGCGAGCAGGCGACCCAGACAGTGATAAACTCCTTTGTCATTGGGGAAGGCTTCCGGCTCGACCTACGTGCCCAGCCCCACCTGGACCTCCCCTTTCACCCTCGCCATAACCGGGAGATACTTTCCTTGCTTACTCCCTTCAGCCTTGCTAAATCATTCATTTACCACAACGGGCTCAGACAGTTCCTCTTTCAACGTGACTAAACTCCTGAAACTTCAAGAGTATCAATTTTTTTCTTCTCCATTTTTATAAAGAACATAAGGAGTGAAGGTATGATAAAGATCACAAAAACAGAAGATATGGCAAGCCCCCCAAGGATAACACTTCCAAGCCCCCTGTAAATCTCCGAACCAGGTCCCGGCGCTAAAACAAGGGGAAGCATGCCAAAGATACTTGTAAAGGTGCTCATATAAATTGGCCTTAGCCTTGTCCTTGTGGACTCAAGTATGGCCTCACGGTGCTCCATACCGTAATTCCTGATATTATTGAGGGCCTGGTAAACAATCAGTATTGCATTATTTACAACCACTCCGATAAGAATAACAAAACCGAGCATGGTCAATACATCAAGGGGTTGGGGCTGAAGGAATAGGTTCATTAATTTAAGACCAATAAACCCTCCTGCTGCTGCAAGAGGAAGAGTAAATAATACGACAAGGGGGTAGATGAAATTTCCGAACAAGCCGGACATCAAAAGATAGATAATTACTGCGGCCAGGATGAAATTCCACTGGATTGCCCCCCGTGTTTGCGTCAGCTTATCAGCTTCACCACTCAATTTGATATTCACATCCTGTAGCATTCCCTGACTCTTAAGAAGAGGTACAAGCTTATCACGAATTATATCCATTGCGACTTCAAGGGCTATGGTCTTGGGCGGTGTTACCTGAAGAGAAATTGTCCTCTGTCTTTCAAGGTGTCGTACTTGATCAAGGCCTGTTGATCTTTCCAGCCTTGCAAAAGAGGAAATTGGCACAATCTTGCCTTTTGGTGTCGCGACAAGGACGTTATAGAGTTCTTCAGGTGTGGAAAAATTCTCATCCGATGCCTTGAGAACAAGATCAATCTTCTTCTGACCCTTCTGCTTGAAATCCCCCACTTTCCTGCCGTCCATGAGAACATCCAGCTGAATACCCAGGTCACTGGAGCTCATTCCAGCCGCCCTTAGACGATCCCTTGCAGGAATAATATTGATTTCTGGATAGAGAAGCTCAATGGATGGGACAGGTCTTACCTGGGCTCCAGGAATTTCTCTTCGTATCATTTCAAACATAGCGCCTGCAACCTGAACGATTGTGTTTAATTCTTCCGCGCTGATATCCACATCAATGGTTCTTCCACCGCCTGTCCGTGTCTGGAATATACCGGCCTGATTCGTCACACCAAATAGTCCCGGTATACTATTGATCGTTTTAGATAAAAGTGGCAGGAGTTCCCCGGCACGATGCTCATGTTTACTCATGGTACCGAGAAACATAAACCTATCCGCACCCACATAAAATATATCCTTTATCGCTGGCAGGCCTTTGTAATCCTTGTCTATGTTAGGATTAACAGAGCCAAATATAGTTTCTCCAATTTCTTTTCTCTCCTTGTAAGAAAGACCTGGAGGTGGAACCATTATGCTAAACACGAAGTTTCTGTTTCCCTGGGGTAAGTACTCCATTTTGGGTGTGAGAAATACAGCTAATGATATAGAAAAGATGGTCAAGATTGTGACAGTTGTTATCCTTGTTATCCAATTTCTTGTAGCCAATCCAACCAGACCCATTATTATATCAATCAGAGAAAATCCTATTCCTGTGAGGCGGTTCCCCTTAAAAGAATTTTTATTCTTCCCTAAGCTAAATAGTCTGTTGGCAAACATCGGGATAACCGATACAGCGATAAAGAGACTTAATATAATGGCACAGGTCACAGCTATTGCAATATCCCTGAATAATTGACCTGCTTCCTCCTCGATAAAGACAATGGGAAGAAAGACAGCCACTGTGGTAAGTGATGAGGCAAGTATTGCTCCCCACACCTCCCTTGTTCCTTCATAGGCAGACTGGAAGGGAGATTTGCCCATCTTTCTGTGACGGTCGATATTTTCGAGAACCACGATAGCGCTATCCATGAGCATTCCTACAGCAAATGCAATCCCTGCAAGAGAAACAACATTCAGGGTTCTTCCAAATGAGCTTAAGAAAATAAAGCTTCCAATGATACTGATGGGAATAGTAGTGGCAATAACAACGGTTGAAGAAAAGCTTCTCAAAAAGATTAAAAGAACCAGAATGGCGAGCGTTCCACCAATAAGTATATTTTTTTGCACCAGCTTGATTGCACCTCGGATATAAGGTCGCTGGTCATGTGACCAATGAATGTAGATATTTTTTGGCTTTAATTTTTCCGAATTGAGCCATTTAACAACCTCCTCAACTCTATCGGTTAACTCGAGTATGTTTGCTCCAGGCTCCGCTTTTATGCCCATCCCGATGCCATTACTCCCATTGTGGATAATCTCGGCATTCAGCCTTGCGTATCCAATTTTTACCGTGGCAATATCTGAAAGATAGATCCGCCTCTGTCCTGTTGACGTGATAACCATATTTTCAAGATCCTCGACTGATTGAAATTCAGCCACCGTCCTGATCCTGAAATTTCTTCTTCCCATATCCATGCTTCCTGCAGATATATTCACGTTTTCTGCATTCAAAACCATCACAACATGCCCAATTGTCAGGCCAAATGCAGCAAGTTTTTGAGGCTTTAGAATGATGTGCATCTCTTTCTCCGTCCCTCCACCAATAAAGAGATCAGCAACACCATCCACCCTTTCAAGATATTGCTTTATTTCATTTTCAAAAAATGTTCTATAAGTGTAGATAGAATTTGGATTACCTGCGGTCGTTTTTAGCATCATCCACACTATAGGGGATGTAGCAGCTCCTGTAGCGCTGATTACAGGTTTTTCCACATTTTGAGGGTATGACCTGACTTCGTTGAGTTTGTTCGAAACCCTGAGGAGTACATCATCAATGTTGGTGTCTAACTCGAATTTGAGTGTGACTGAACCCCTACTGTTTGATGATGTGCTTTCCATCTCGACAAGGTTGGGAATTCCTTTAAATACCTTTTCCTGTTCTTCGATGATTTCCCGCTCGATTTCATATGGGGTGGCCCCGCTCCAGACTGTTGTAACAGTAATCTGGGGTATCTCCAGACTTGGGCTTAACTGATAGGGTAGCCTATAAAGCCCGATAAATCCGAAAAGCAGAATTACGAGAACGCCGACGATAATTTTCACAGGATCATTTATAGAAAACTTAACAGGATCCATAGGCTATTTGACTTCTTTTATTATTGTAACAGGTTGTCCATCCCTTAGCCTTTCATTTCCCTTTACAACAATCTTCATACCCTCTGAAATCTTCTGTGCATTTACACCGGCCTTCATTCCCTTATATCCCACAACTTGTGTGGGTATGATCATTGCTTTTTCGTCAACTACGGCAAAAAGCACTGTTTTTCCGAACATATTTACAACAGCATCTCTTGGTACCAAAAGGGTGGTTATTTTTTTACCCACTGGCAATCTTACCCGTGCCTCCATGCCTTCAAAGATCGAAGAAAGGTTGCTGATTCTAATCTTAACAGGGAACGTTCTCGTTGCAACATTCCCTTTCGGTATGATGGCCATAATTATTCCACTCTTTTTCATCCCGGCTACTACTACCTTAGTAGTCATACCAGGTGTCAGATATTTGGCGACGTTTCCCGGAACCTCCACAACGATATCCACGGTATCATCCCTTGCTATCGTTGCTACGGTTTTTCCTGGCGAAACCCATTCTCCTCGTGCAACATGTTTTTTAATTATCACCCCGTAAAAAGGTGCCGTGATAATCGTTTTCTTAAGCTCTATTTCAAGGCGCTCAACCTCTGCTTTAAGGGCTGCTGACTTTTTTTCAAGGCCCTTTACCTGGTACCCCTGATCGTCATACTCTTTCTCTGCAACAATCTTTTTTTTGTAAAGATTCCCTATTCTTTCTAAATCATTTTGTGCCCTTTCGAGGTTTAAAAGGATTTCCTCATATGATGCCTCTTTTGCCTGAAGTTTCTTCTCTAAGAGCTCCGAATCGAGCTTGACCAGGGTCTCCCCATCTTTTATTCGCTGTCCCTCTTCAAACTTTGTAACCTCTACCCTTCCACTTACCTCAGCGGAAACATCCGAGACCTCTCGATAGTATACCGTTCCGATAAATTCCTGCTCGGGTTCGATTGTGCCATTAATAACTTTCGATACGACGACATTTGCAGGCGACATATGTTTCTTCTCGCTATTTTTGGCAGTTAAAAGAGCAGGCGATGCACATATCAAAATGAGGAGCATTAAGGTAGTTTGTAAAATTTTTTTAATCATTATTATTAACCTCTGGTTGATTCTCAAGCCAGTTCATTAATGAAAAAATCCGGTATTCAATTTATATTCATTTTTTTTCTTCGAGTCTTCGCGCAGCGCAGGCGCTTGCGCTGCGTGTGTGTCTTGGTGGCGGAATAGTTACGTTTTCAAAAGTGTTTCTACTAATTACTCCCACCTGTCTCCATCTTTCTTTTTCAAATCAATATATTCCATTCTTCCTTGCGCATTGATAAAAGAACTTAAAGCCCAGCTTACCAAACTGATGAGCAGGGACCCAAAAACAGCAGACCAAAAACCGTATACCTGAAACCCTGATATAACGCCCGAGGCCATCTTAAGCAACATAGCATTTATAATAAAGGTGAAGAGACCCAGACTAAGAATATTGATGGGGAGTGTCAAAATAATTAAGATAGGACGGAAAAAGGCGTTCAAGATACCCAGGATAGCTGCTGCTAACAAGGCAGTAAAGAAACCCTTTACCTGTATCCCATCTATTACGTATGAAGCAAACATGATGGCAGCTGTCAGTATCAACCATCGTATAAAAATCCCTTTCATTTTATTTTTCTCCTCTTTACTTTCCTTTTTAATTACTTCCTCGTAACCCTTGCATTTCTAAAACCCTTCCACAGTATCCGGGCCTTGAGAAGCACGGCATCATGGAAATTCGGATCTTCATCAAGTGCGCCGTCTATTATAATGAGAGCCTATAAAAATAGATCTGCTCTTTTAGGGAAGGAGAGTATAGATTAAAGGCGTTTACAGGTCAAAGGAAAAGGAATCGCAGGATACTGTACCTATGCCTGAAAACTTTGTGGCAGGATCATCGTATATAGGTTGTTTTTTCCTTTACATCCTTTCTACGTGTTTGGAGTGGTTCTCCGCTTGGTTTGCCAAGGCATACAAGGGCCAGCGGTGTTTTCTTTGGGTCAACACCAAGTATTTCCCTCATAGCCTTCTTATCAAAAAAAGTAAACCACAAGCTGCCAATACCTAATGCATGAGCTGCAAGATGCATATTTTGGATGGCTGCGGCACAGGCATGTTGATAGCCCACTCCACCCTCTTCAAGAAACATATCGACACCTGTTTTTTGAGGATCTCCTATCACAGCTATTATAACAGGTACAGATTGTAAGAAAGTGACCTGATAATTTTCCAGCCATTTCCAGCCACTTTTTTCAAGTACCCATTTAATACATCTTTCGGCCTCAGAAAATATTTTTCCCTTCACCTCTTCCGTTGTGATAATAATAAATTCCCAGGGCTGGGTGTTTAAGGGAGAAGGCGCCAAGATGGCAGCCTCCAGAATCTTTTCAATGGCCTCCTCACTGATTGAATCAGGCAAAAAAGTCCGGTAACTTCTTCTCTCTTTAATAGCCTTAAAAAGATCCATCGCTTTACTCCTTTTCTTTTAAAGGGAATCTCACAAAAACTGAACGTACAACATTTCGTGATATTTTAAAATCCCTATGTTTATCCTAACTTTGCAGGATCTGGGCGATTTCGTCCACAAGTAGCTTAGAACCCACATAGAGGGCTGTACGTTGGTGCTGGTTCTCTGGTTGAATTTCGAGAATCGGGGTACCTGTTTCATCAACAGCATCACCACCGGCCTCGCGGCACATGAATGCCACAACGGCTGCCTCATACATAAGGCGCAATTTCCCCTGCGGGCGATTCTTTTCAGGCTTTGGATGATTAACAATGGCAGGATACATAAACATACCGCCATTGGAAAGAATCCTGTGGAAATCTGCAGCCAGGGCGCCAAGGTATCTGAAGGTGTATTTTCTTTCCTTTTCTGCAATCCAGTCTTGAACCCTCTTAGAAAAGGTGTGTCGGTTTGCCTCATTAAATGACAGCTCCCAGGTCTTGCTATTCTCCGGAAGCATCATGCGAAAGGGTTTGACAAAGCTCATGGTCTCATCGATCTGGAACCGCCATGTGCCGGATTCCCTGAGCGCAAGGGTGAACGCGCCGGTGGGGATCACAAACATGCCGGCCGCTCTATATTCTTTCCCTGCCCGCAAATGACCATCCTCAGGTCCATCCAGGTTTCGCTTGGCAATACCAAATAAAAAACCGACCGGCAGTCCATGAGATACATTTGACGAGCCATCAAGG
>Ga0307427_1001039_pt1 | contig 15105 bp, 8 predicted proteins | sample SalMarWE160190MG_FD_202162 | JGI IMG/M metagenome (GOLD analysis project Ga0307427, IMG submission 202162) | Salt marsh sediment microbial communities from the Plum Island Ecosystem LTER, Massachusetts, United States - WE1603-190 | ecosystem: Environmental > Aquatic > Marine > Intertidal zone >... | reverse complement strand
GCGTTAGCCGCGGCGCTTGCGCGGCGCGTGGTGCTGACTCGGCCAGGGATGCGTTAGCCGCGGCGCTTGCGCGGCGCGTGGTGCTGATTCGGCCAGGGATGCGTTAGCCGCCGCGCTTGCGCGGCGCGTGGTGTTGACGTGACGCAGGTCTCGGGCACGCCTCACGTTGCCTGGCGTTTGCCGGGTGTGGGGTGGGCGCGGCGGCGGCGGCTTTCGGGGCGCATCCAGTTGGCGATGAGGGGTTCGCAGAAGGCGAGCAGGAGGCAGATCATGAGGAAATACTGCCAGAGTTCGCGTCGAGCGGTGTCCTCGAACCGCGAGACGAGGCCCGCGAGGCTGGCCGCCACGTGGGTCTCGGTGGCGCCGAAATCGAGGCGGAGTTTCTCGTCGCCGAACTCCATCAAGTCCGACTCGGCCCCGTCGGGATTGGTGGCGAAGATGCCGGGCGGCACGCGCCTCTGCGGCAGGCGGTAGGTGTAGTAGCCGAGGTTCCACGTCTTTTTGAAGCGTAGCCGGTTGAGGCCGCGCTCCGCGTCGAGGTCGGTCTCGGGCTGGTCGGAGGCCGTCTCGCCGGCGGGGCCGAGCGGGCCGGTGACCTCGACGATGGCCTTCTCCTTGACGGCGGGGTAGAAGTTGACCTCGTACGGCTGCCCCGCCAGGATGTTGTGCCGCCGGCCGTGACCCCGCGACGCCAGGTGCACGATCCGCATCATGAGCGGCAGGAAGAGGTTGCGGATGGGGAAGGTCGTCCAGTCGGTGGTGGCGGCGGTGGTGAACAGCAGCACCTGTCCGCGTCCGAACGCCTTGTGCAGCAGGAACGGGTCGCCGCCGGAGAGGCGGGCCAGGACGGAGTCGGCCTGGGCGGCGTCGGTCCGGATGTACTCGTAGACGAGGATATCCTGATAGATATCGGCCGATTCGACCAGGTCCTCCAGAAACGGCGACCCGCCCCGGACCTGGGTGACCTTCTCGACGGTGGTCTTGAGGACGGCGTCGCCGGTGCGTTCCTTGAGCCGGGCGGGCAGCAGGCCGCCTTGCCGGGGCACCTGCTCGACGAACGTCCGGTTGTAGGTTTGCGGGTCGACCTCCGGGCCGCAGAAGATGACGAGCGTCCGGCCGCGGGCCACGTAGTCGGCGAGGGCGGCGACGGCCGCAGGCCCGAGGTCGGCCACGTTGTTGAGGAAGACGGCGTCGTAAGAGTCGAGGGCGGCGGGGTCGAACTGGTCGGCGGTGGTCTCTTCGGGCCGGATGGCCCAGGGAAACTCCGAGCCCATGCCGACCGGGTCGAGTGCCCGGACCAGATAGAAACTGGCATCGTGGAACGGCACCTCGCTGGTCCGCTGCTTGACGACCAGAACGGGGATGCGGTCGGCGATGACCAGGGCCACGTGCCGCGAGTCATCCACGTCGAGGGCGTCGTCGCCTTCGAGTGCCACGAGGATCTTGTGCGGGCCGCTCTGCTCGAAGACGTGGGTCATGGAGACCCGCTGGCTGGCGCCGGGGGTTCCGGCGGCGGTGAGTTTGACGGGCAGTTTCTGCCGGGCCTGGCCGAAGTCGTCGGCGAAGAGCAGGAGGTTCCGCTCCTCCCGGGGCGTCTGGCCGGTGTTGCGGACCAGAAGATCGATACGGACGGGCACGCCGACGGTGCGGCTGGGCGAGACGATCTCGGCGCTGGTGACGGCGACGTTGGTCATCGACGGTTCGGTGGGCCGGATGATGGCGACGGGAATGTCGGGATGCCGGCGTGGTTCCTCGAGTTCCCGCAGGCCCTGCCACGAGAGGGCCTGGCGGTCGGTGATGATCCAGAGGCGTTTGTCGGCGGTGCGGGCCTCGTCGAGCAGGGCGTAGGCGTCGCGGACCTTGCCGACGAGGTCGGCCTTGCGGCTGGAGATGCGGGCGGCGTCGACCAGGCCGAACAGTCTGGCCCGATCGGCGATGAGCCCTTCGGAGCGGGCGGTGGAGGGCGCGCCGGGGACCGCGTCTGCGGCTTCCTCCGGGTCGGGCTTCGGTGCGGGGTTCGTCAGGAGGACGGCCGCCTGGGTGGGTCGCCAGGGGCTTTCGAGGATGGCCCGGGCCTCCTGTTTGGCTTTCGTGAAGCGTGTGCTGCCCTCGTGGCGGACGTTCATGGAGTAGGAGTTGTCGAGGATGATGACGGCGGCGCTGGAGGGCTGCTCGCCGAAGAGGTTGAAATCCTCCGAGAGGAAGGGGCGTGAGAGGGCGAATGCGAGCAGGGCGAACAGGAGCATCCGGAGGATCATGAGGAGGATGTTTTCGAGTTTGCGGCGGCGGGCGGTCTTCTCGGCGGCGCTCTTGAGGAACCGCAGCGTCGGGAACGGCAGTTCGGGCGCCTTCGCCATGTGAATCATGTGGATGACCACCGGTATCGACGCCGCTGCGGCGCCGGCGCCGACCCAGGCTACCCACCATGAACTGATGAAATCCATCGCGCTGCCTTACGGTTGATCGTCGCCGTGCCGGGTGCGGCCCAACGCGCCGGGCCGGCGGCTGACGCCCTAGCGCATGTGTTGTCGCCGCGTCAGGTAAGACCGCAGCAGAAAGTCGTACGGCACGCTCGTGTCGGTGAGGACGTACTCGGAGTCGGCGTCGGAGCAGGCTTTCTTGTAGCGGTCGATGAAGCCTCGCAGTTCCGTCAGGTACGCATCGCGCACGGCCTTGGGGTCGACCTGGTACCGCTCGCCCGTTTCGAGGTCGATGAACTGGGTGAGTTTTACAAAGGGGAACTCGAGTTCGGCCTCATCGAAGATGTGGAACAGGATGACGCCGTGCTTCTTGTGCCGGAAGTGGCGCAGGGCGCGGATGACCTCGTCCTCGTCGTCGTAGAGGTCGCTGATGATGACGATGAGGCCGCGGCGCTTGATCATCTCCGCCAGGTCGTGAAACGGCTTCGCGAGGCTGGTGACCTGCCCGGTCTGGAGTTCCTCGAGGCGTCGGCACATCTCGTTGAAGTGGGCGGGCGACCCGCCGGGCGGCATGTGCAGGCGGATCTCGTGGTCGAACGCGACCAGCCCGACGATGTCCTGCTGCCGCGTCATCAGGTACGCCATGGTGGCGGCCAGGAAGGAGCCGTACTGGAGTTTCGTGAGGCCCCGGCCGCTCGAGTAGTTCATCGACCCCGAGCAGTCCAGGAGGATGTAGCACCGCAGGTTCGTCTCCTGCTCGTACTGCTTGACGTAGAAGCGGTCGGTCTTGGCGTAGGTTACCCAGTCGAGGTGCCTCAGTTCGTCGCCGGGCGTGTAGGGACGGTGTTCGGAGAACTCGACGCTGAACCCGTGGTGCGGGCTGCGGTGCAGACCGGAGATGAACCCCTCGACCGCCGACCGGGCGACCAGGTTGAGGTTGCCGAGGCGCATGAGCGTTTCGGGGTCGAGGTACCGGTGCCGGGACGCGCCGGGCGTATGGGTTCGGGTCATTCGTTTTCCTTGCTGCGCGCCCCCCGGTCGTACGCCATCAGATGAAGCGTCGTCGTACCATACGACCGCGTGTCGGTGACGTAAAACCCCGGCCACGGCCGTTCGATGGCCACGCCGCGTCTGGCGCGAAGCATGGCGACGGCGCCGGGCGCGAGGGCGTCCAGGCGTCCGAGCGTCTCTGCCATGTCGGCCAGTTGCGTCTGCCCGTCGGCGCGGGCGGTCATCTCGTACGGCGGATCGACGAACAGGAGCGCGTAGCGCCGGCCGCCGGGGCCGAGGGTCCACTCGGCCGGTCTCAGGGCGTTGCGCTGCTCGAGGCGCACCCTATCGGCTAAACCCAACTGCCGGCAGTTGGTTTCGACGGCCTGGATGGCGTCAGGGTCGATGTCAACGAATGTACAGGATGCGGCCCCGCGGCTCAAGGCTTCAAGGCCGAGGGCTCCCGAGCCGCAGAAGAGGTCGAGGACGTCGGCGCCAGCGGCGGCGCCCGGACCGAGGATGTTGAAGAGGTTCTCCCGGACGCGGTCGGTCATGGGCCGCGTGGTCTTGCCGTCGGGGGCCAGGAGTTTCCGGCGGCGGTGGGTTCCCGCAATGATTCGCATACCGCTCCCCATGCAGCGCCATGCTAGCCGCAGGGAAACGGCAAATCAAGGGCTCTCAGCCGCGGTGCCAGAGCGAATCAGACAAACGGCAAGTGACAAAGGACCCGTGACAAGTGACAGCCGTTACGACAGATTCATCGCCATGAGGAACTCGGCGTTTGACTTGACTTTTTCGAGCCGTCCGCGGAGCAACTGGATTCCCTCGACGATGTTCATCTCGGTCAGGACCCGCCTCAGGACCCAGATGTACTTGAGTTCGTCCGGGTCGAGCAGCAGTTCCTCCTTGCGGGTTCCGCTCCCGCTGATGTCGAGGGTGGGGTAGACGCGTTTGTCCATGAGGCGTCGGTCGAGGTGGAGTTCCATGTTGCCGGTGCCTTTGAACTCCTCGAAGATGACCTCGTCCATGCGGCTGCCGGTGTCGATGAGGGCGGTGGCGAGGATGGTGAGGCTGCCTCCTTCCTCGATGTTTCGTGCGGCTCCGAAGAAGCGTTTCGGTTTTTGGAGGGCGTTGGCGTCGACGCCGCCGGAGAGGATTTTGCCGGAGTGCGGCATCTCGGCGTTGTGTGCCCGGGCGAGGCGCGTGATGGAGTCGAGGAAGATGACGACGTCCTTGCCGTACTCGACAAGCCGCTTTGACTTTTCAATGACCATCTCGGCCACCTGAACGTGGCGGCTGGTGGGCTCGTCGAAAGTGGAACTGATGACCTCGGCCCCGGGCACGCCGCGCTGCATGTCGGTGACCTCCTCGGGCCGCTCGTCGATCAGCAGGATGGTGACGGCACACTCGGGGTTGTTGGCGAGGACGGCGTTGGCCATCTTCTGAAGGAGGACGGTCTTGCCGGCTCGCGGGGGGCTGACGATGAGGCCCCTCTGGCCCTTGCCGATGGGCGTGATGAGGTCCACCACGCGCATATCGAGTTCGTCGGGCGTGGTCTCGAGCAGGAGCCGTTCGTCGGGGAACAGGGGCGTCAGGTCCTCGAATACGACCTTTTCGGACAGGATTTCGGGATTGTCGTAGTTGACCGCTTCGACCTTGAGCATGGCGAAGTAGCGTTCGTCGTTCTTGGGGGGCCGGATCTGCCCCGCCACGACGTGGCCGGTTCGCAGGCCGAAGCGGCGGATCTGGCTCGGGCTCACGTAGATGTCGTCGGGCGAGGGCATGTAACTGTAGTCGGGCGACCGGAGGAACCCGAACCCGTCCGGCAGGACCTCCAGCACGCCTTCGCCGAACATGAGACCGTTGGCCTGGACGCGGTTGCGAAGGACGTGGAACACGAGGTCCTGTTTCTTCAGGCCGACGTAATCGGCCACCTCTTCCTTCTTGGCGATGGCATGCAGTTCGGCGACCGTCATCTTCTGGAGTTCGGCGATGTGGAGGTCGCTCCGCTTGGCCTGCTCGTAGCGCGTGTGGGCTTCTTCGTCAAAGCCCTCGCTCTTTCCATTGTCTCTCGGCTTGGACCGGGAAGGCGGCCGCGAGGCCTTGGCGTTCTTTGAGTTCCTGGCGGAATGGGTTGTCTTGGCCATGTGACATCTTCCTGTTTCTGAGACGGACGTGGGCTTGTGTGCCTGAATGGGACCTATGGGTCAATGGGTAGAGGTTGAGGCAACGGCCCGAACACCACGGCTTTACGCTGTTACGCGAGAGAAGATCTTACGGATCTGGCCAAAGGTGTGTTCGGGAGAGGCGCTATTGTCAACAATGTAATCGGCCCGGTCCTGCTTCGTCTTTAGAGAAACCTGGGAAACCTCGCGCCGCGCGATTTCCGACGGGTCCCACCCCCTGGCCCCTCCGACGCGGTTCTGGCGAACCTCAGCCGGCGCTTTTAAGTATACCATGAAGTCGCACAGGCTGTCCAGTCCTTTTTCCAGAATCAGGGGGGCATCCAGGACCACGGCGGGGGCGTCTCCGGCCCGGGCCGTCTCGACCGCCCGTCGCAGGCGGCGGCAGATCTCGGGGTCCACGATTTGCTCGAGGGCTTCCCGGTCCTCCGGATGGTCGAAGACCTGCTCGCCCAGGCGCCGGCGGTCCACCTCGCCGCCCGGCCCAAAGACCTGGTCCCCGAACCGCCGGCGGACGGCCTGCTTGACGGCGGCTTCGCCCAGGACCGCGTGCGCGATGCGGTCGGCGTCAACCACCTTGCAGCCCAATTCCGCGAACTGCGACGCCACCAGCGTCTTACCGGCGCCGATGCCCCCGAGGAGGCCGATGACGGGGGCCGTGGATTTCGGGTTTTTGGTTTCGGAGTTCAAATTTCAAATCTCACGTCTTAAATCTCAAATGTGACATCTCAAATCCCAAATGGCAAATCTCAGATTTCAAATCTCAGATTTCAAATCGCAAATCTCAAATCCCACATCCCAAATCTCACATCTCAAATGGCAAATCTCAAATCTCAAATCTCACATCTCAAATCGCAAATCTCACATCTCAGATCCCACATTTCAAATCTCAAATCCCACATCCCAAATCTCACATCTCAAATCTCACATCTCAAATGGCAAATCTCAAATCTCACATCTCAAATCTCACATCTCAAATGGCAAATCTCACATCCCAAATCTCACATCTCAAATCGCAAATCTCAAATCTCAGATCCCACATTTCAAATCTCAAATCCCACATCCCAAATCTCACATCTCAAATGGCAAATCTCAAATCTCAGATCCCACATTTCAAATCTCAAATCCCACATCCCAAATCTCACATCTCACATCCCAAATCTCACATCTCAAATGGCAAATCTCAAATCTCAGATCCCACATTTCAAATCCCAAATCTCAAATCCCAAATCTCACACCTCAAATCTCACATCTCGGATTGGCCATCGTTACGCGCTCCGCGTTCCGGGCTATTGAATCCTGCAAAACCTATGTCACAGCCTTCCGAATTCGCGGGCGCCACCGTGGCACGGGTACGGGTGGTGCCGCGGTCGAGCCACGGCAGGCTTGCCCCCTGGCACGGGTACGGCTCGTGCCGTGGCCGGCTGCCAGGGTGGCCGGCGGATGGCCGGCCATCCGTGTAGCCGGGGCCGGCGCACGGTTTGACTCTTCAAACGGTGGCGCCCTCTTTGGCACATTGGTTTTGGAGGATTCCATAGCCGATCCGGCATCCGGGGTGCCGTCATTCGGCTTCCATCCAGTTCGCTCCCGACGCCACGTTGACCTTGAGCGGCACCTTCAGTTCCATGGCGCCGACGAGTTCCTCGGTGATCCACTCCTGCTCGGTCTTGAGGTGCTTTCGGGGCATCTCGAAGATCAGTTCGTCGTGAATCTGGATGAGGAGGCGGCTGGGCCGGTCCTCGCGGCGGGCGCGGCGCCAGATCCGGTTCATCGCCACCTTGATCAGGTCCGCCGCCGACCCCTGGATGACCGTGTTGATGGCCGTCCGTTCCGGGAAGTTCAGCCGCTTCGGGTCCATCTGGTCGATGCCGTCGATCCATCGCCTGCGGCCGAGGATGGTCGTGACGTACCCGTCGGCCTTGGCGCGCGCCAGGACCTCGGCCGTGAAGTCGCGCACGCCCCGGTACCGGCCGAAGTAGTCGTCGATGAACCGTCCGGCCTCCGCCACGCCGATGCCGAGGTCGCGCGACAGACCGTAGGCGGTCTTGCCGTAGATGAGGCTGAAGTTGACGATCTTCGCCACCCGCCGCATCTCGTGCGTCACCTCGTCCTCACCGACGCCGTGGATCTGGCCGGCGACGAACGCGTGGATGTCGCGGTCGTCGGCGAACGCCTGCACGAGCGCCGGGTCGCCCGAGTAGTGGGCGAGCATCCGCAATTCGATCTGCGAGTAGTCTGCCGCCAGCAGGACCCATGCCTTGCGGCCGGGCACGAAGGCGCGGCGAATCTGGCGTCCCTCTTCGGTCCGGATAGGGATGTTCTGCAGGTTCGGCTCCGACGAACTCAGCCGCCCCGTCGCCGTCACCGTCTGGTTGAACGACGTGTGGATGCGCCCCGTCTCGGCGGAGACCAGCCGGGGCAGCGCGTCGACGTACGTGCTCTTGAGTTTCGCCAGTTGCCGGTACGCCAGCACCAGCCGGGGCAGGGGATGGTGCCGGGCGAGTTCCTCCAGGACGGCCGCGTCGGTGGACGGCTGTTTGCCCTTGGCCGTCTTCTTGATGGCCTTCAGGCCCAGTTCGTCGAACAGGACCGTGGCCAACTGTTGCGGCGAGTTGATGGCGAACTCATGCTCGGCTTCCGCGTAAATCGCCTTCTCGAGTTCCGACAGCCGCCCCTCGAGGTCTACCGAGATCTCTTCCAGGACCTTGACGTCGACGGTCACGCCCGCCTCTTCCATTGACGCGAGGACCGGCACGAGCGGCATCTCGACGTCGCGGGCCAGGGCCGACAGGCCTTTCTCCTCGAGTTCCTCGACCAGTCGCTCCTTCAGCCGCCACGTCACCACGGCGTCTTCGACGGCGTACTCGGCCGCGTCGTCGATGGGAACCTCGTCCATGCGGCGGTCGTTCTTCTTGGCTCCGAGCAGGTCTTCGAGCGGAATCATCTTGTGGCCGAAATAATCCAGCGCCAGCGCGTCGAGGCCGTACCGGCGGCGGCCGGGGTTCGCCAGGTACGCCGCCACCATCGTGTCGAAGATCGGCTCGGCCAGTTCCAGGCCCGCGCGGCGGCACACCAGCAAGTCGTACTTGACGTTCTGGCCGACGAGCAGGCGGCGGGGGGCTTGCCCGTTGCCATGACTGGCCCCCTGCGTGAGCAGGGGGTAGGCGGCGAGGGGATCGCTCTCGGCGCCCTTGCCCCCCGCCTTACGGCGAGGGCTGGTCATGGCGTCACCAGGCGCAGCGCGTGCTTCCAGCACGGGTCCCAGCGCCGCCTTGACCGTTTCGAGGTCGAGGCAGCGCGCCTGGTCGAGCCCCATCAGCGGCACGTAATACCCCTCGCCCTCCGACCACGCCAGCGACAGGCCGACCAACTGGGCCTCGTTCGGCGCCAGGCTCGTCGTCTCGGTATCGAACGCGAAGGCCGGCTGCTGTGCGAGCGCCTTGGCCAGGTCGGCGAGTGCCTTCTTCGTCTCGACGACGTGGACCTCAATGCCTCCGGCGGCGGCGGCGCCTTCCAGGCCGAACTCCTCGATGAACCGGTTGAACCCCAGGTCGCGGAACAGCGCGACCAGTTCCGCCGTGTCGTACGACTCCGGCGTCCGGCACGTGTCGAGGTCCGTCTCCAGCGGCGCTTCCGGCAGCAGCCTCACGAGGTCGCGGCTGCGGAGGGCGTCGGCTTGGTGCGCCCTCAGACGCTCGCCGAGTTTGCCCTTGACGCTATCGGCTTGGGCCAGCAGTTCGTCGAGCGTGCCGTACTCGGCGATGAGCCGCACCGCGGTCTTTGCGCCGATGCCCGGAACGCCGGGGATGTTGTCGGACGCGTCGCCCATCAGGGCCAGCATGTCGATCATCTGCTTGGGCCTGACGCCGCGCTTCGCTTCAATCGCCGCCGCGTCGAGACGCTCGAACGTCTTCGTGTCGAGCACCGTCACGCCGGGTCCGACGAGTTGCTCCAGGTCCTTGTCGCGGGTGCAGATGACAACATCGAGGCCCGCCTGGCGTCCGCGCTCGACCATGGCGGCGATGCAGTCGTCGGCCTCGTATCCGGGCGACTCGACCGCCGGCACGTCCAACAGCCGCAGAATCTCGTGGACCCGCTCAATCTGGACCGGCAGGTCGTCCGGCATGGGTTTGCGGTGGGCCTTGTACTCGGCGTACGCCTCGTGACGGCGGGTGGGACCGGGCAGGTCGAAGCAGGCCGCCAGGTACTCCGGCTTCTCCTCGCGCAGAATCTTCAGCAGCGTGGCCACAAACCCGTACGTTGCGCCCGTGGGCTCGCCCTTGGGGCTCGTCAGGTCCTTGATGGCGTAGTAACTGGCATACAACTGGCCGTGGCTGTCGATGAGATAGAGTCGCTGGGCCATCGGGATTCCTCTCCTTGCCACAACCTATCTCTCCAGCGCGGCAAGTCAAGCGCGATATCGGCGCCGCCCCAAGCCCGCCGCGCCCGACGCCGCGAGCCGACCGTGCCGGGCCGCGCCCGCTGCGGCGAGCCCGCTGCGGGAGCAGCGGGGCACTCTCTCGGTCCGTGGCCCTCACCCCCGCGTGCCCCCATTTCCCGCCCGCGATACGCCTGTGCCCGAGCGTATAACGTGATGAGGAGCGACCCCCGGGGGTTGCGATCTCCCGCAAGGGCCGGAGAACGGTTTTTTTGTTGACAAGACCTGAACCCAAATCTAGGGTTGCTCGCGGGTTAGGGAGGGCGACGCCGAGCCCGCAAGGTCGATGCGCCTTTGCTGTTTTGCCTGCCGGTCCGCCGGCATCCCTCATGGGCCAGGCACTGGTTCGAATCGGAGGTTGATTGATGGCCAGGCGACTGATTCGCGCACGACGCGCCAGTCCGTACCTGTTGTACCTCGTGATCGCCTTCGCGGTCCTCACCGTGGCCTGTGCCGTGGGGTGGGGCTGGATGTACAGCAAGGCCAACCAGACTGAACTGAATGTGTTCGGTCCGCTCCGCATCGAGAACGCCGCCGGCGACACCGAAGCACTCTGGCGAACCCTCCAGGGCGCCTACGGCGAAGACGGCGCCAACCTCTGGGATGTCCTTGAGAAGAAGACCGAGCGGGCCAACGTCTATCGCGGCGAAATCCTGCGCCTCAGCACCCGCCTCACCGGTGACGTCTTCGATACCCAACGCGGGACGGAACTGCGGCAGAGCGTCAGCGACGTCCTCAAGACCACCAACGACATTCTCGTTCAGACCGGCCAGGCCGTCCAGGAAAGTTACGCCGTGGGGGGCGACGCCACCACCGCCGACGTGAGGGCCACCCACATGGTGGCGGCCATCCGGTCGCTCGTCCAGCGCATCAAGGCGCTGGTCATCCAGGTCAAGCAGGACGCCACCACCGTTGGCGACCTCCAGACGCAACTGAAAGGCCTCCAGGACGAACTCGCCGCCGCCAAGACCGAACACACCCGCGAGGAGGCCCAGTTGCAGCAGAACCTCGACGACGAGAAGGCACGCATGACGACCGCTCGCGACAATGCCATTCAGCAGTCCGAGCAGTTCAAGCAGATGAAACAGGAGACCGATGACCGGAGGTTGGTCGAACAGACGGCCCACGGCCGCGAACGCGACCAACTTAACCGCAGGATCGCTGTTCTCACGAGCCAACTTAAGGATATGTCAACGGTCGTCGCAAAGTTCCGCAAGGTGCCCACCGAGACCGGCGTCGACGGCCGCATCGTCAACATCGCCGAGCAGGGCGTCGTGGCCTACGCCGACCTCGGCAAGAAAGACGGCGTGTTGCTCGGCATGACGTTCTCGGTCTTTAGCCCGAATGAACTCGGCAAGACCGTCCCGCGGCCCAAGGCTCACTGCCGCATCGTCAAGATCATGCCCAATGCCTGCGAGTTGCGGATCTACGAACTCCAGGGCGACAACCCCGTCGTCATCGGTGACGTGCTCCACAATCCGGTCTATGACCGGCAGCGGCGGATGCGGTTTATGCTCATCGGCAAGGTCGACATCGACGGCGACGGCGTCGATGACGGCGAGCAACTGAAGGCCCTCATCCAGGAGTTCGGAGGACGCATCGACACACGCCTGACCGTGCAGACCGATTACGTGGTCGACGGCGAAGAGCCACCCGTCCCGGCGCCGCCTGTCCCGGGCGTCTCGCCCCAGGAACGGGCGGAATTCGACGCCAAACGCAAACTCTTCATCGCCTATGTCGAGGCGAAGGCCAACGCCGAGAACTTCAGCATCCCGGTCCTCTCGCTGAACCGGTTCCTCGGTCTCGTCGGCATCGCCGGGCAAAGTTAGCCCGAAAGGACTCAGCGCCTCAAGGCGGGGCCGGCGCCGTGGTCGGCCCCGCCTTTTTTCAATGCCATTCGAACGAGGCCGGGCGCGCCCTTCTGGCAACGATTTTGGCCGCGACCCGCCTGGCCGACGAAATCCCGACCTTCCGGGACGATGCCGCGGGCGGCAGCACGCCGCCTGCGCCGGAACCTGCAATCAGGGGGCACGTTGGTGCAAATCTCAAAACGCGCGGCAGGCATCCAGCCGTCGATGACCCTGGCCACGAGTGCCAAGGCGAAGGCCATGAAGGCCTCCGGCGTCGACGTCGTGGGCTTCGGCGCCGGCGAGCCCGACTTCAAGACCCCGCCTCATATCTGCGACGCTGCCGTCGCCGCCGTCCGCGACGGCCATCACGGGTACATCGTGCCGTCGTCGGGCCTGGCCGAACTGAAGGAGGCCGTGGCGGCGTACCTCGATCGCAAGTGCGGCCTGGCGTACGAGCCGTCGCAGATCTGCATCACGACCGGCGGCAAGTACGCCCTCTTCGAGGCGTGCCTGACGGTCCTGAACCCCGGCGATGAGGCCGTCCTGCCGGCACCGTACTGGGTCTCGTATCCCGAGCAGATCCGCTTCGCGGGCGCCGAGCCGGTCATCGTCGGCGCAGGGGCCGGGCAAGGCTTCAAGATCACGCCCGACCAACTCGCTGCGGCCGTCACGGAGAGGACGCGCCTCTTCATCCTCAACTCGCCGTCGAACCCGACCGGCGTCGTCTACACGCGCGACGAACTCGCGGCCCTGGCCGAGGTGGTCGCCGGCCGCGACATCTGGGTTTTCAGCGACGAGATCTACAACGAACTCGTCTACGAAGGTGTGGACACCTGCTCCTTTGCGACGCTCCGCGACGATCTGCCGGCCCAGACCATCACCTTCGGCGGCGCGTCGAAAACGTGGGCCATGACCGGCTGGCGCATCGGATGGGCCGCAGGGCCACACGACCTCATCGGTGCCATGGGGCGGCTGCAGAGCCAGTCCACGTCGAACCCGACCTCCATCGCCCAGTACGCCGCCGTCGCCGCCCTCACGGGGCCCGAGGAACCTACCCGCGCCATGTACGAGGAGTTCGACCGCCGCCGCGTCTACATGGCCGACCGCCTCACCGCGATGGACGGCGTGACGTGCGTGCCGCCGCAGGGCGCGTTTTATACGTTCCCCGACTTCGCCGCCGTCTACGACCGCGTTCTCGGCTCCGAGGTCGAAGGCCCCAGGAGCGTCGCCTTTGCCGACAAGGTCCTCGATGAGGTCGGCGTGGCCGTGGTCCCCGGCGCTGCCTTCGGCGACGACAACTGCTGCCGCCTCTCCTTCGCCATGAGTATGGAGCAGATTGAGAAGGGCCTCGACCGCCTGGAGGCGTTCCTGAAAGGGGCAGGGCCGGCACGTTGACCCGTCGGCGCCTACGCCGACGTGATGGGGTCCCGCTGCTCGAACAGCAATCGCCGTCGCCATGTCGGAGACAGCCGTCGGTCGTTCGCCGGCAAAGAGGCTGTTTCCCGTCCCCTCTTCCCTCGCGGGAGAGGGCAGGGTGAGGGGGAGGAGCCAGAAGACGGAGACCCCTGCCATGAACGCCGCTCGCGTTGTGCAGATCGGGCTCGGGATGTTTGCCCTCGCCGCCGTCAGCGGCTTCGCCACCGCGGCCTCGGCTCAGGAGGTCCACGTCTGGGAGAAGGTCGAGATCACCCTCGATGCCGACGGCCGGTACGCCAGCCCGTACACCGACGTCACCGTCTGGGTCGACCTGGAGGGGCCCGGTTTCCGGAAGCGGTGCTACGGGTTCTGGGACGGCGAGGACGTGTGGCGGGTCTACGTGGCGGCCACCGCGCCCGGCACGTGGCGATGGCGGAGTGGCTCGAAGCCCGCCGACGCCGGCCTGGCGGGCCGCGGCGGCCAGTTCCACGCCGTCCACTGGACCCAGGCCGAGAAGGCCGCCAACCCCCTCCGACGCGGATTCATCCGGGCCACCGCGAACGGTCACGCCTTCGAGCACGCCGACGGCACCCCGTTCTTCCTGCTGGGCGACACGTGGTGGGCCACGGCCACGTTCCGCTACCCGTGGTTCGACGACGACGCGCCGCGTCCCCTCGGCCCGAAGGCCGGCTTCAAGGACTACGTCCGGTACCGATCCAAGCAGGAGTACAACGCGATTGCCATGATCGCGGCCTTCCCGCACTGGCATAACGACGGCAAGCCGCGAGGGATCAAGATGAAGGACGGCACGGTCATCCGCGCCGCCTGGGGGCAGGCCGGCACGGGCAGCGCCAAGACGATGACCGACGAGGCCGGCCGGCGGCCGTTCCACTTCCCCGGCAAGGTACCCGGCTACGAGCAGGTCGTGCCCGACCTGGAGCGCATCAACCCGGCGTACTTCAAGGGGCTCGACCGCAAGGTTGATTACCTGAACGCCCACGGCATGGTGCCGTTCATCGAGGTGGCCCGCCGCGACATCGGCCAGGTCTGGCGCAAGTATTATCCCTGGCCCGAGTCGTACGCGCGGTACATTCAATACGTGTGGAGCCGGTACCAGGCCAACGCGTGCCTTCTGAGCCCGATTCACTTCGACACGCCGCACCAGAGCATCCCGGCCGAGCAGTGGAACCGGGCCGCCAACGCGGTGATCGACACGTACGGCCCGCCGCCTTTCGGCTCGCCGCGCGGGACCAACTCCAACCCGTCCTCGCTCCGCAACTGGGCCCATACGGACGTGGCCCGGTGGCTGACGTTCCACCAGGTCGGCAACCGCCGCACACACGACCTGTACGAGCACCTGACCGCCATCTTCCGGGCCGACCCGCCCGTGCCCGGCCTCAACGGCGAGCCGTACTACGATGGCATGCTGGACGCCGAGCCCGGCTTCGCGAAGGCGGCCCTGTACTGCCGCTCCGCCATGTACGGGAGCGTGCTTTCCGGCGGCCTCGCCGGCCACATCTACGGCGCCGGCGGCTGGCAGGGCGGCATGTGGAGCGGCGAGGTCGAACCCGAATCCAAGTGGCCCATCTGGGACGTCATCCGCTGGGCCTCCGCCGACGATATGCGGCACCTGAAGCACTTCATCCTGTCGGAGGGGAAACGCTACCAGGACCTCGTGCCCCAGGCGGAACTCGTCTCGCCGAGCCGCAGGGGCAAGCCGAACGCCTGCATCGGCTGGGCCTACGCCGCCCGGACCGACGACCGGGCCCTCGCGATGCTGTATTTCGAGCGAGCCTGCCCGCGGGCGG
>Ga0307427_1001038_pt1 | contig 15110 bp, 14 predicted proteins | sample SalMarWE160190MG_FD_202162 | JGI IMG/M metagenome (GOLD analysis project Ga0307427, IMG submission 202162) | Salt marsh sediment microbial communities from the Plum Island Ecosystem LTER, Massachusetts, United States - WE1603-190 | ecosystem: Environmental > Aquatic > Marine > Intertidal zone >... | reverse complement strand
TCTCGCCGCCTCTGTTTTTCGACAACGATGGATACATCCTTATCCCCTCTGCCTGAAAGATTGATAATAATGATCTTATCGGGGCCCATATTTGGCACTGCCTTGGCCGCATAGGCCACTGCATGGGTACTCTCTAAGGCAGGGATGATCCCCTCCGTCTCTGAGAGGATTCCAAACCCATCCAGTGCCTCATCGTCAGTCACTGACACATAGGTAGCCCGGCCATTGTCCTTAAAAAAAGCATGTTCCGGACCCACACCGGGATAGTCTAAACCAGGGGCAATTGAATGGGCCCCCCTGATCTGACCATCCGGGTTCTGCAAGAGATAGCTTAAGGCCCCGTGCAAAATGCCCGGACTCCCCTCTGAAAGGGTAGCTGAATGTTTGCCCGTATCCAGTCCAAGACCGGCTGCCTCTACCCCAATCAATTTTACCGGATCGTGGCGGAAGGGATAAAATATGCCCATGGCATTACTCCCTCCACCTACACAGGCTACAATAGCATCGGGAAGACGACCTTCCGCCTTTTTGATCTGTTTCCGGGCCTCCCTGCCTATTACCGACTGAAATTCCCTCACCATCACGGGGTAAGGTGATGGGCCGACAACCGAGCCTAGTACATAATAGGTGTTCCTGACATTGGTCACCCAGTCCCTTATTGTCTCGTTTACCGCGTCCTTCAGGGTTTGGCTGCCCTGCTTGACCGGAATCACCTCGGCCCCAAGGAGATTCATGCGAAACACATTCATGGCTTGCCTGCGGATATCCTTCTCACCCATGTAGATATGGCACTCCATATTAAAGAGGGCGGCTGCCGTGGCTGTGGCTACCCCATGCTGGCCCGCCCCGGTTTCAGCAACAATCCTGGCCTTACCCATTCTTCTGGCCAGAAGGATCTGTCCCATAGTATTATTAATCTTGTGGGCGCCTGTGTGAGCCAGATCCTCCCTTTTCAGATAGATCTTTGCTCTGCCTAAATGCCTGCTCAACCGGCCTGCAAGATAAAGCGGCGTTGGTCTCCCTACATAATGATGAAGATAATAGCTTAACTCAGACCGGAAATCCCTATCCCTCATGGCTCCCCTGAAGGCCTTTTCCAGTTCGTTAAGGGGGCCCATAAGGGTTTCCGGCACAAATGTTCCCCCATAGGCTCCAAAATATCCTTTTCTCTTATTCACTGCCGTTCCTCAAAAGTCTCAATTTCCCGTATCTTTTCCATGAGCTTTTTCATCAAAAACGGACTTTTTATCCCAGGGCTATCTTCAACGCCGCTATTGACATCGACAGCGTATGGTTGAACGGTCACAATAGCCCTCTGAATATTGGAGGGACTCAGGCCACCGGATAAAATGACCGGGATTCCAAACTCCCCGGCAGCAATGGCTAGATTCCAGTCAAAGGTCTTTCCCGTACCTCCCTGTATTCCCCTTTGGTATGCGTCCAAGAGTACCGCCCTGATCTTCCCTCGATAATCCCCTATAGGTAAAAGGCTCGATGAATCATTCAGACGGAAGCCCTTGATCACATGTGGCATCAGGGCGGTGCAGAATTCAGGGGACTCACCTCCATGGAGCTGGATCATTTCAAGGCCGCAAAAATTAACAATATCCCGTATCCTTGTCAGGCATTCATCTACAAAGACCCCCACCGTCTGAACAAAGGGCGGGAGGTTGTTGATGATATGGCATGCCTGCTCAGGGGTAACCTGTCGAGGGCTTGGCGCAAACACAAAGCCAAGCGCATCTGTCCCCAGTTCAACAGCCATTGATGCATCGTAGGGATTGGTAATGCCGCAGATTTTAATCTTGACCACCTTATATTCCCCCTGCCTGAATCAGCTCTCCTGCCTTCTTCCCGATATCCTCGCTCTTCATCAAGGTAGTTCCCACCAGAATGGCCTGGACTCCAGCCTCCTTTAATACCCGGACGTCGCCCCCATTGTTGATACCACTTTCACTGACGATGATATGCCCTGCCGGCACCAATGGGGCGAGCCTGAGGGTAGTGGCGAGATCAACCTTGAAGGTGTCCAGATCCCGGTTGTTTATTCCAACGATATCAGCTCCGCAGTCAAGGGCCTTGTCCAAGTCACCCTGGTCATGAACCTCGGCGAGGGCAACCATGCCTAAGCCCTGACACATACCGAGAAATGTTTTGAGCTTCTGCCGTGATAAGATATGGGCGATCAGGAGAATGGCATCCGCCTCCCATTGGAAGGATTCCCTCACTTGGCTCTCGTCTACGATGAAGTCCTTGCGTAATATGGGCAAGGAGATTGCCCTTTTCAATCGTGGCAGATGGCTGAGATCTCCCCTGAAAAACCTCTTATCGGTCAAAAGCGATATTGCCGCTGCCCCGACCTCTTCATACATCTGAGCTATGGTGATGGGGTCCTCTTTGTCATGGATGATACCGGCTGAGGGGGAGGCGAACTTTATCTCGGCAATCAGGTTGATCCTATCGGATCTGGATATAGCACCCTTAAAATCACGGATAGGGGGCATAACATTATCCCTATTCCCTGGTACCCCCCCTTTTTTTAGTCTATCGACTTCTTTGCATTTCTCGGCGAGTATCTCCGTTAATCGAGAATGCATATGGCTCTCCTTTTGAAATCGCTGTGCGATTTTATATAGCGTTCAGCACCAGGCGGGACTTAACCAAGCGACGAAGTCGCGTTTCATAAAATAACCGAATGAAATGAGGTTATTTTATTATAGCTCTTCTCGAATATAATCTCTGCATTGCTGGGTAAAATTGATCAGGGATTCGAGTTTTTCCTTGGCCCTGCCGGAATCTATGGATTCTCTTGCCCTTTCGATACCCTCCTTAAAATGGCCATCAAGTCCCGCTGCCACAAAAGCAGCAGCCGCATTAAGGATGACCATATCCCTCTTCGGTCCTTTCCCGCCATCCAAGATATCACGGATAATGCGAGCATTCTGCCTTGCATTTCCGCCTCTAATGGCCTCCGGATCTGCCCTTTTGAAACCATACTCTTCCGGTGTCATCTCAAAGGTATGGACATCGCCGTCCTTCAGGTGGGAAACCCTTGTCGGTCCACAGATGCTTATTTCGTCAAAGGTCCCCTCACCGTAGACCACAAATGCCTCCTTGGTCCCGAGCCTTAGAAGGGCATGGGCCATTTTCTCGGTCAGATCTTGGGAATAGACGCCCAGCACCTGTGCCGTAGCCCCGGCCGGGTTTGTCAGGGGACCGAGAAGGTTAAAGATGGTCCTGAGCCCCACCTCTTGCCTGGGTCCGGCAGCGTATTTCATGGCACCATGAAACAGAGGGGCATAGAGAAATCCTATCCCCACTTCCCGTATGCATCGTTCCACATTAGAACGGCTGATACCCAGGTTAACGTCCAGGCTTACCAGCACATCCGCACTTCCACACAGGCTCGAGACAGCACGGTTACCATGTTTGGCCACTTTGACCCCGGCGCCGGCGGCCACAAAAGCGGTCGTGGTGGAGACATTGAAGGTACTGGTACCATCTCCCCCGGTACCACAGGTATCGAGAATGGTCTCCTCCTCTACATTGATTTCATCCCGATCAATATTTACCGCATGATTGGTGACGTGGATCCGTTCAGCCTTTGCCCTTATGACCTTAGCAGCCCCAACAATTTCATCAACGGTTTCACCCTTTATCCTTAAGGCCGTGATAAATGAGCCTATCTGGGCAGGGGTTGCCTTGCCGGTCATGATTTCCTCCATGGCCGCTTCCATTTCCCTTTCTGTAAGGTCATTCCCGTTGACCACCTTTGCAATAACCTCTTTGATCATGATTCAATCCCTCCTTTTCTAAGCTGATGGTTTAAGGTAGTACTGAAAGACGGATGAAATTCTTAATAATATGACTGCCGAAATCCGTTAAGATCGATTCCGGATGAAATTGAACTCCCTCCACCTTGAACTCCCTGTGTCTCAGGCCCATAACCTCTCCCTGCTCTGTCCATGCGCTTATCTCCAGGCAGTCCGGCAGCGAGTCCCTCGATACGATCAAGGAGTGGTAACGGGTGGCCTCAAAGGGATTGGGCACGTCTTGATAAAGGGAGCTGCCGTCGTGAAAGATAAGGGAGGTCTTGCCATGCATAATTCTCTTAGCCCGAACCACCCTACCGCCAAAGGCCGCTGAGATAGATTGATGACCCAGGCAAACACCCAGGATAGGGATCTTAGGTCCAAAATGACGAATAAGCTCTACCGAGATGCCGGCCTCGCCTGGGGTGCCGGGACCGGGTGAAATGACGATTGCACACGGTCTCAAATCCTTTACGGCAGAGAGATCTATTCGATCATTTCTCCATACCTGGACATGCTCTCCGATCACCTGGAACATCTGGACAAGATTGTAGGTGAAGGAATCATAGTTATCGACCATCAGGATCATGATTCGTTCACCCTTTCAATGGCCTTGAGCAGAGCAGCCGCCTTTCTCAAGGTTTCATCGTATTCTCCTTCAGGAGATGAATCAGCAACAATCCCCGCACCCACCTGAATGGAGAGTCTGCTATCCGCAATAGTGATGGTACGAATGGTGATGCAAAAATCCATGTTCCCATTAAAACCGAAATAGCCAACAGCTCCGGCATAGGGCCCCCGTGGCGTTGGCTCCAGTTCGCTGATGATTTCCATGGCCCTGATCTTTGGTGCGCCCGAAACGGTTCCTGCCGGAAAGGCTGCCATAAAGAGGTCAAATTGATCCATCCCCGATTTCAGTTGGCCTTGTACGCTGGAAACGAGATGCATTACATGGGAGTAACGCTCCACATCCATGAGCTGAGTCACGCTCACTGAACCAGGGATGGCCACCTTTCCCACATCGTTTCTTCCCAGATCCACCAACATGATGTGCTCGGCACGTTCCTTGGGATCAGCTATGAGTTCCCCTTCGAGATCCAGATCCTCTTCAGGGGTTTTGCCCCTTGGCCGGGTGCCTGCGATGGGGCGCAGCTCGATCTTTTTGTTCGTCAGGCGGGCAAGGATTTCCGGTGAAGACCCGATTAACTTTGTCTCTCGGAAATTGAGATAGAACATATAGGGCGATGGGTTGATGCTCCTCAGATTTCGGTAAAGGGTGAAATCATTGCCCACCACATCCCCCGAGAACCTTTGGGAGAGGACCACCTGAATCACGTCACCTGCAACGATATGATCCTTGGCCTTGCGAACCAGCTTTTCAAAGTCATGTCTAGGAAGATTTGACTCGAGATGAGAGACCGAAACGATATCGTTCTTTGGGGTATACGGCAGAGGACCTTGTAGTTCACCGATGGTCTCATCGATCTCCTGACGGGCCAGATCATAGGCCTCATCCAAATCCTCGCCTTCCCGCACATGGGCAAATGCCGCCACCTGGATCCGGTGGGTCAGGTGATCGAAGATGATCATACGCCTTGAGAGGGTAAAGAGGGACTCGGGCATGCCCGTGAGACCAGAAGAAATCCCGGGGAGATATTCCCACTTCCTGACAAGGTCGTAGTTGAAATACCCTACCAATCCTCCTTGAAATGGCAGGAGACCTTTGATGGGCACGAGTTTATACTTCCCGATCAAACCCCTCAAAATATGCAAAGGGTTTCCCACATCCTCTAATGCCTTCTTGTTATTTCCTTCTGTGATCACCATCTTCTCGCCCATAGAGGCCGCTATGAGGCAGGGTTTGTATCCGATGCAACTGTATCGTCCCCATCTTCTACCGCCTTCGGCGCTCTCCAGAAGATATGAAAAGGTCTTGTCTTTGATCTTCAAATAGACGGAAACCGGCGTCTCCGTATCTGCCAAGAATTCCTGATAGAACGGTATCAGGTTTCCCTGCTCTGCCAGGCGCTTAAACTCGGAAAAAGAAGGGTTCATTTTCAAAGCTCGATCTTGAGAGCAAAAAAGGCCGTGAGGTTTGGAGCCCCACGGCCTTTTTTGTGCATTACAACAGAATAAAAAAACCGTAGGGCCCTTGGGAAGTGGGCCCCACGGTTTATGATTTTACGCGAATACTCCTATGGTGAGCACACCTCCCTTTTGGAGCTGTGCCACCACCAGTTCTTATGGATCATTATTTCTCCTCTTTGAAGCATGATAGAAGTTTGTAATGATATTGAACCATAATGTCAAGAAAAAATTTAAGGAAGACTGTCAGATTAATTTGCAGTTAATAAAAATTTTTCTTGACAACTGGATTGGATTCATTTAAAGAAAGCTAAAACTTACAGAGGGCTCATGGAAAGAAGAATGATAAGCAATCGATCCTGGCAAGGCTATTATTTTTATTTTGAAAGGGGAGGTATGCCCATGGATTGAGTGATCATTCTTTTTTTCTTCTGAAGCCGTGGGCAGCCCAAAGCCCACGGCTTTTTTCTTTTATGGGTTGATGTTTAATTGATGAGGTTAGATGAATATCGTGCTTATAGGTTATCGATGCAGCGGCAAAACCGCGGTTGGGGAAATCCTTGCCACTGAGCTGGGAATGGATTTTCTCGATACGGACATTCTGATTGAGGAGAGGGTCTGCTGTTCCATTGAGGCGTTAGTCTCCCTAAAGGGATGGGATCATTTCCGCGAGATTGAAAAGGGGCTGGTTCAAGAGGTTTCAATGAGAGACAACCTGGTCATTGCGACGGGGGGAGGGGTTGCTATGGATGAAGGAAATGTGACAAACCTGAAGAAAAACTCTTGGATAGTCTGGCTCAATGGGAGATCAGAAGTCCTGAAGGAGAGGATGGGTAAAGAGAAGAGATCGGGGAAAAGCAGGCCATCCTTGACCGGGGCCGATCCTTTGGAAGAGATTGAACAGGTTTTAAGCAACCGGAATCCTCTTTACGATCAGGCCGGGGATCTCATGGTGGATACGAGTGATCTCTCCGTCCCTGAGGCAGCTGCTTTGATCATAAAAACAATAAAATCGCAAAGCGATTTTATAATGAGATAGGGTTATGGCTGGAAACTCGTTTGGAGAAGTATTTAGGGTTACTACCTTTGGTGAATCACACGGAGATGGCGTGGGCGCAGTCATTGATGGGTGCCCACCCTGGATCAGTCTCTCTCCGGGGGACTTTGTGCGGGACATGGCGCGACGCAGACCGGGAAGAGATTCTCTGGTAACTCCAAGGAGCGAGGAGGATCGCGTGGAGATCCTCTCCGGTGTGTTCGAAGACCTCACCACAGGAGCTCCCATTACCCTTTTCATAAGAAACCGGGATGTTGACGCCAGACCATACGAGATCTTACGCCGGCTTTTTCGACCGGGCCACGGTGATTACACCTACTTTAAGAAGTACGGCCATTTCGATTTCAGGGGAGGGGGAAGGTATTCCGCGCGGGAGACAGCGGCCAGGGTTGCTGCCGGGGTGGTGGCCGGGAAGATACTGGAACCTCTGGGAGTAAAGGTCGTGGCATACACTCTTGAGTTAGGCGGTATCAGGGCCGGGTGCATCGACCTGGACCTTATTGATAAAAGCCCCTTTTACTGTCCTGATCCGGTTTCTTCGCAGAGGATGGAGGAGGCGGTTTCCAATACCAGAAAAGAGGGGGATTCCCTCGGAGGTATAGCGGAGATCCGTGTTATAGGCTGCCCTGCAGGACTAGGGGAGCCTGCCTTTGACAAATTAGATGCTGATCTGGCAAAGGCGGTTATGTCGGTTGGGACGGTGAAGGGCATTGAAATAGGGGCAGGCTTTGAGGCAGCCAGGTTCAAGGGTTCGAAAAATAATGACCCTATTACCCCCAGTGGATTTGGTTCAAACCGGGCCGGGGGGATTCTCGGCGGCATCTCCAACGGTGATGAGATCCTCTTGAGGGCTGCTATGAAACCAATTCCCTCTATCAGTCAGGAACAGGATACGGTTGACCGGGAAGGACACCCGGCCAAGATGAGCTTCACCGGTAGGCAAGACATCGCGCCTATTCCACGTGTTATTCCCGTGCTTGAGGCCATGGTAAAGATCGTGCTGGCAGATCATTATTTAAGGTCAAAAACGATACTGAAAGAAGAACCCATAGAAAGTTCTATTTTCGCCAAAACCCCGATCTGGTAAACCGCAACAGCTGAGTGAATAATGATGGCAACCTTAGATGGATGTAAAAGCAGATCAGTATTTAATCTAGACAAGATTTATTCCGTCTCAGAAAACCACCTTCTCTGGGAGTGGATTCTTTACTGGTATGGTTTTTACTTTTATTGCAGGGCAGGACCGCCTATTGGCTGAAGAGATCTGAGATAAAGGGCCGTGGGCGGATTGATTAGCCACGGCCTTTTTGATGTGTACAAGACTTGCGAAGATCAAAGATTGTCTCCGCCATCCTTGGGAACTATTGCCCCGGGCCAGCAAGGCCTGTGCGGTCGCTAACAATGATACATGGATGAATGGATAGGACCATGAAAAATCTTAAACTTGTATCATTAAACGGTGATGACAATAGGCGAACTATTGTTACCGTAGGAAACGTGAAGATCGGCGAAGATCTCGTGGTGATTGCCGGTCCCTGCAGTGTGGAGAGCGAGGAACAAACCGTAATAACGGCCCAGAAGGTAAAGGAAGCGGGCGCGAATATGCTCAGGGGCGGTGCATTCAAACCGAGAACCTCACCCTACGACTTTCAAGGGCTTGGCCTCAGGGGTCTAAAGATCCTTGAAAGAGCGAAGAGAGAGACGGGCCTTCCGGTGGTGACCGAGGTCATTGATCCTCGGGATGTCTCCTGGGTGTGCGAATATGCAGACGTTCTACAGATCGGCGCCAGAAACATGCAGAATTTCTCTCTCCTGAAAGAGGCCGGAAAGGTTGGCAAGCCCGTGCTGCTTAAAAGAGGGATGAATTCAACCCTCAGGGAATGGCTGAATTGTGCGGAATACATCCTTGCAGAGGGAAACCCCAACGTTATTCTCTGTGAGAGGGGGATACGAACCTTTGAGACATACACCAGAAACACCTTAGATCTAAGCATTGTGCCCTCGGTAAGGGAGATCACCCACCTTCCCATCATTGTTGATCCATCTCATGGAACCGGGAAGGTAAGCCTTGTTGCACCTATGAGCCTTGCCGCTATTGCAGCCGGTGCAGATGGGATCATGATTGAGGTGCACTATCATCCGGGTGAAGCCCTCAGCGATAAGGATCAAGCCATGTCACCGGTTCTGTTTGCAGACCTGATGAAGAGGTTACACGTGCTGAACTCACAAATAAAAGAAATGGCGTGTAATAGGGAACACAAATCACCGGAGGAGTCATGGTGAAGATCCTTGAGATTCACGGCAGAACAGGTGATTCAACCATATTGATTGGCGAAGGCTTTGAAAAACTAGAGGAGTATATAAATTCGAAAGAAGCAGTGATCATCACGGATAAGAACGTGAGACACTTTTATTCAAAAGATTTCCCGCCTTATGAGGTCATAGAGATCGGTACAGGGGAGAATATAAAAAATCTTGATACGGTGCAGGCCATATATGGAAAGCTTGTGGAGATCGAGGCGGACCGCTCGTCATTTATCGTGGGGATCGGCGGAGGTATCGTCTGCGATATTGCCGGGTTTGTTGCCTCGACCTACCTGCGAGGTGTGAGATTCGGGTTTGTTCCTACAACGCTCCTTTCCCAGGTCGATGCGGGTGTAGGGGGAAAGAATGGTGTGAATTTCAGTGGGTACAAAAATATGGTGGGCGTCTTTAATCAGCCTGAATTTGTTATCTGCGACATGAACCTTCTGAAGAGCCTTCCTGAGAGAGAAATTAGGTGCGGTTTCGCAGAGATAGTAAAACATGCCGCCATTGCAGACGCTGATCTATTCTCCTATCTTGAAGGACACTATAGGAAAGCGCTTGAGCTTGATGCCGAGGTTCTCGAGAGGCTTGTCTACGATTCGGTGCTCATAAAATCATCAATCGTGGGCAGGGATGAAAGAGACAGGGGAGAGCGCAAGAAGCTCAATTTCGGCCATACCTTTGGGCATGCCATTGAAAAGAGCACAGGGCTTTCCCACGGAGAGGCCGTCAGTTTAGGGATGGTGATTGCTTCAGGGCTTTCCGCTAGAAGGGGCCTCCTGCTGGAAAAAGACAGGCAGAGGGTTGAGGCACTGCTCAAGAAACTGCAGCTTCAGACCAGGGTTCGAGTTGATGAGAAAGGGGTTCTCGATGCACTCAGGAGGGATAAAAAGAGGAAAGGGGAGGGCATATCTTTCGTGTTGCTTCACGGCATAGGCAATGCAGTTGTAGAAGGGATACCCATGGGGGAACTTGAGGCTGAGCTGCATCAAATACGTGATCAGTTGATCTCAACAGCCCCTTGAGAATGTATGTAATTCGTAAGAGTGAAGTAGCGAGGTGAAGATATGAATTTGAAAGAGATCAGGAAAAACATTGATCTTGTTGATTCCAAGATCCTGGCGCTCTTACATGACAGGATGGAGCTGGGCCTCATGGCCAAGAAGCTTAAATCCCAGATCGAGGACAGAGAAAGAGAGAAAGAGATCCTTGAGAGAATAAGAAAAAACGTAACAGGCCTGATTAATGCCACGTTCATAGAGAAAGTCTATACCGAGATCATCAAGGAAAGCAAAATCCTTCAGCAGAGGGATTACCAACTTATTGCGTTTCAGGGCGAGCACGGCGCATATGGCGAGGTGGCCTCAAGGGAATGGAGAAGCAATCTCATTCCTGTGCCGTGCGCTGAATTCGTTGAAGTATTTGAAGGGGTTGAATCCGGTATCTGCGATTACGGGATTGTTCCAGTGGAAAACACACTGGGCGGTTCTGTCGAGCAGGTGAACCGACTCCTCATCAATACCGCCCTCCACGTGGTGGGGGCTGTGGAGCTACCCATACGCCTCTGTCTTCTCGCGCTCCCGGGGACCGACTATAGGGAGATCCGAACTGTATACTCTCACCCTCAGGCCCTTGCGCAAGCGCGAGAGTTTCTCTCAAGGAATAAACTTGAGCCCGTCCAATATTATAATACAGCGGGTGCAGCAAAGATGTTAGCGGAAAAAAGACCAAAGGGATCTGCTGCAATTGCCAGCAAGCTTTCCGCCGAGCTCTATAACCTTGAAATCGTAAAAGAGGGCATAGAGGACCTGGATAGAAACATAACCCGTTTCCTCGTGCTCTCCAGGGAGGAGAACAGGGGAGAGGGAGATAAATGCTCCATCATGTTCTCCACAGAGCACAAGGCAGGCACCCTTTTCCGGGTGCTTGAGATGTTTGCAAGGCAGGATATTAATCTGACAAGGATAGAGTCGATTCCAAATGAGCCGGGGAACTACGCTTTTTTCCTTGATTTCATAGGCTCACACAAGGAGGAGAAGGTTGTTACGGCGCTCGAAAACGTAAGGGAGATTACCACGAATTTTAAGATGATGGGGTTTTACAAAGAGAGGAAGATAGCATGAAGATAGTTATTATGGGCGCCGGCCATATGGGCACCTGGCTTGCGGAAGAATTCCGTCTCGAGCATGAAGTGGCGGTTTACGATACCGACAGAAGAAAGCTCAACTATCTTTTTCAGGTAAAAAGGCTGCTCGAACTTCATGAAGTGGAAGAGTTCAAGCCCCAGCTTGTCCTTAATGCAGTAAGCCTCCTTCATACCCAGAGGGCATTCGACGAGCTCCTTCCCTATCTCCCAGAAGAATGCCTTCTCTCAGACATTGCATCGGTAAAAACCGGATTTTATGAAGTATACAAGAGACTGGGAAGGAGGTTTGTGTCCACCCATCCCATGTTCGGCCCTACCTTCGCCGATCTTAAGGAGCTCCATGATGAGAATGCTATCATTATCAAAGAATCTGACGAGCAGGGGAAAGAGTTCTTCCGGGGCTTCTATAAGGGCCTTCATCTCAGTATCCATGAATACACCTTTGAAGAACACGACAAAGCCATGGCCTATTGCCTTTCCATCCCCTATGCCTCATCAATGGTGTTTGCTTCCTGCATGAAAAAACAGGAGGCTCCGGGCACGACATTCAGGAAGCACCTCGAGATCGCACAGGGGCTTCTTTCGAAAGACGATCACCTGTTGGCCGAGATCATGTTCAATGCCCATACCATTCGGCAGATCGAGGAGATCAATGCTCAAATGTCCTGTCTGGCACATATCATAAAGGGAAGGGACTACGAAGAGATGCATAAATTTCTCAAGAGACTCAGGAATAATATCACCTAATTCTGGTATCCATTGAAGCAATGATCTGCATTCCTATTAGAGCGAAACATACCGGAGAGGCCTGCAAAAAGATTGCCAGGGCGAATCCCATGGCCGATATGTTGGAGCTGCGCCTTGACTGTATGGAATCTTTCTGCCTGGAAGATATGCTCCGGGAGGCCGCCAAACCCGTTATCGCTACCTATCGATCGCAAAGGGAGGGAGGAAGCGGATCTGCCGATTATGGCGCTATCGCCCATTACCTATTCAGTGCCATTGACAAGGGAGCAGCTTTTGTGGACGTAGAGTACGGTATGCCCCTTGAACTTCGGCGGAGATTTGTTAAAAGGCAGGGCTCATTCAGGGTCATCATATCCGCCCATCTGCTCGATGGAACCCCTTCCCGTAAAAGATTGGTCGGTCTTTTCAGAGAGATGGCTGCCACAGGCGCGGATATCGTGAAGATTGTCACGCTGGCAAGAGCACCTGAGGACAACCTTCGTGTATTGGCCTTGATACCCATGGCCCAAAAGCTGGGCGTTAAGATCATTGCCTTGTGTATGGGACCAATGGGTCGCATATCCCGGATTGCCTCGCCCATCTTAGGAGGTCACCTCACCTTTGCTTCGCTTGAACAAGGGCAGGAGTCTGCTGATGGACAGATGCCCATCATGCACATGAGAGATATACTTGGATTGCTGGATGATTATTGATCAAAAAACAGAGCTCTATGGGGTCGTGGGCAATCCCATAGTCCACTCGCTGAGCCCTGCCATGCACAATGCCGCCTTCTCGGCAAGCGGTAGGAATGCCGTCTATGTCGCATTTGAGGTAAGAGATTTAGATGGGTGCATTCGAGGCATAAGGGCGCTCGGCATCCGGGGGGTAAGTGTGACTATACCGCATAAATCTGCGGTGATCCCCTTTCTTGATGAGGTGGATTGCTTAGGAAAACGGATAGGTGCCGTTAATACGGTAGTCAATGATCACGGCCGCCTGTTGGGGTACAACACTGATGCGGTAGGTGCCCTTAAGGCCCTGGAAGAGAAGATCGAGCTTCCCGGCAGAACCTGTCTCATCATAGGGGCTGGAGGCGCGGCCCGGGCCATAGGGTTCATGCTAAGGGATTATGGTGTTTACCTGCGCATTTCCAACCGTTCCCATCGGCGAGGAGAAGATCTGGCCGGTGCCCTGGGATGCCCCTTTGTACCCTTACGAGAAGCAAAGGGCATTCAAGCTGATCTACTCATCCAGACCACGCCCGTCGGCATGTATCCCCATGAGGATCAATGTAGCTTCTCTCCTGATGTGGTGAGGAAAGGCATGCTGGTGATGGATGTCATCTACAACCCCCTTGAAACCAAGTTGCTGAAGATAGCCAGGGCTCACGGGTGTCTCACGATTGACGGACTCGGCATGTTCATCCATCAAGGAGCTGAGCAATTCAGGCTCTGGACAGGCCTTGAGGCGCCTCTGAGCGTCATGAGGCAAGCAGTGGAGCAGGCATTAAAGAGGAATTCATGAAGGAAATTAGACCCAGATCGTCTCTCGATGCGACATTCAGGATGCCAGGCTCCAAGAGCGTCACTCATCGGGCGCTTATTGCAGCCGGATTGGCGAGGGGAGAGAGTGTCCTCGATGAGGCCCTCTCTTGTGAGGACACACGTTACACGATCATTGGTCTCAGAGAACTTGACATACCTATATCTACCTGCGGTAACAAGGTGAATATAGTAGGTACAGGTGGAGAATTCTATCCATCTAATGGTGTCAAAAAAATTTATTTGGGCAATGCAGGCACCTCGTATCGGCTCCTCCTCTCTACCGTGGCCCTTGCCAGGGGGCACTATATCCTTACCGGTACCGCCCGAATGCGAGAGAGGCCTATCGGGGAATTGGTTGATGCATTGAACAAGCTTGGGGTGGAGGTTTCATGTCTTGGAGATGATGGATTTCCGCCTGTATCCATCAAGGCAGGGGGCATCAGAGGAGGAAAAGTTGAGATCGAAGGGAATATAAGCAGTCAATATGTGTCTTCACTGCTTTTAGCCGGCCCGTATGCGAAGAATGGGGTAGAGATTGAAGTGAAGGGAAAGCCGGTTTCCAGCCCCTATGTGGACGTCACTGTTGATGTGATGAGGAGATTCGGGGTTACGGTCGAGAGGGATCGTTACCGTCACTATACGATCGAATCCGGCCAAAGGTATCAATCGTGCTATTTCAAGATAGATGGGGATGTGACAAACGCCTCCTACTTTTGGGCCGCAGCGGCTGTTACGGGTGGAACCGTTGCAACTGAAAATATCTATCCTCTTACCAGCAAACAAGGGGATAAAGATTTTCTCCATATCCTTGAGGATATGGGCTGCCGGGTAAAAAGGGAAAGAGATCGAGTGGTGGTCCGTGGCGAGATCCTTTCCGGCATTGATGTGGATATGGGGACCATGCCTGATATAGTTCCGACCTTAGCAGCAATCGCTCTTTTTGCTAAAGGCAGGACAGCTATCCGAAATGTCTCTCATCTTCGCCATAAGGAAAGCAACCGTCTATGGGCTATTGCCGCTGAATGGGCTCGGCTCGGCGGTCGTGTAACAGAACTTGATGACGGCATTATCATCTATGGAGGAGAAAAGCTCTCAGGAACAGTGGTTGATCCCCATAACGATCACCGCCTAGCCATGAGCCTTGCCGTTGTTGGCTTAAGGGTTCCGGGAATCAGGATCAAAAATGAACGGTGTGTAAATAAATCATTTCCCCGATTCTGGGAATTATGGGATAGATTGTAACACCATAAGCGCATCCACGGCAATGGGGCGATTTCCGGATATGATCACGGGGTTGATATCGATTTCCTTGACTGCATCGTTTTCCATGCCGATCTTTCCCACCTTGATGAGCATCTCAGAGAGCGCCTCCCTGTCAACGGCCTCCATCCCCCTGACGGCATCGAGTATCTTGTGCGCCTTGATCTCCTGCA
>Ga0307427_1001037_pt1 | contig 15124 bp, 17 predicted proteins | sample SalMarWE160190MG_FD_202162 | JGI IMG/M metagenome (GOLD analysis project Ga0307427, IMG submission 202162) | Salt marsh sediment microbial communities from the Plum Island Ecosystem LTER, Massachusetts, United States - WE1603-190 | ecosystem: Environmental > Aquatic > Marine > Intertidal zone >... | reverse complement strand
CTAAAACGCAGATAAACATATGGACCTTAACCTTGTGATCTTTCCAATGAAACTGCAGTGTTATTGCCGGGTGATATGGATTCTTTAGATTCTTAAAAGCATTCTCAATCTTTGATTGGTCATGGTATGCTTCAATAATTGAAGCAGTACTCCAACTGTGTCTGTTTGTCATTATAATTCTAAACCCCAATCTATCTTCTATATTTTTTAGTAATTTGTAATCTATTTGAAACAAGGTTACCCCCATTGTCAAGACAAAATATCGACTAAGCTATAGCTACACTTTTATATTAGAGACAATAAGATCCTTATTAAAATATACCTCTGCTGGGGGAGAATATTCCAGACTAAAATGCAGCCTTTCATTATTGTAAAAGCTAAAATAATCATCTATAGATACTTTTGCTTCTATGCAACTGGCATAACCCTCTAAATATACCTCTTCGTATTTTAAGGATCTCCATAATCTTTTAAGTAAATATATTATCAAATACTCTGCCTCTTCCATCCATACTTACCCTTATATTGGCTGACTCAACTTTTTCTACATACTCTTCTGCTGTAAATTGACTTCCCTGGTCCGTATTATTAATCTCTGGCTTTCCGATTTTAAATGCCCTGTCCAGTGACTCTAAACAAAAATCTACTGATAGGCTATTAGACAAAACCCAGCTTACAATATATCTTGAATACCAATCCATTATTGCAACCAGATACATAAATCCTTTTTTCATCCTGATATAGATGATATCTGTTCCCTAGACTTGATTGGGATACGATATCTTTATCCCCTCCAGTAGATATGGATATTTTTTATTCTTGCAATTGCTGTAGCTTATATTCTTTCTGGGACATACTCCCTGTATGCCCATTAAGCCCATAAGCCTGTGTATTCTCTTGTGATTTACATCATGTCCAATCCTCTTTAGCTTATGCGTAATCCTTGGATATCCGTAAAAGGGACATTTTGTATAAATTTTATCTATCATATTCATTAATTTTATATTGTACTCACTTTCGCCTTTAGGCTTCCAGTAATATGTACTTTTTGATAAACCCAGCAGGTCGCACTGCCTGCTTACTGCTATTTTATGATCCGGATCTATCGCTTCAAGCTTCTCACCTGGATTTAGCTTAGAACTTTTTTTTGGCCATTCCAATTCTATTGTGAGCTGTCCTATTTTATTATACATATCAGCAATCAATTCTTCCTGCTCTGCTACTCTACTGTCTTTTTTTAATGGATTTTTAAATCCTTCCTGCATTTTTTTTCTATCGCTTTCTTTTTCCACTTGTGGGCCTGTGTCGGATGAACTTTATATTCGCTGCATATCTGGCTTACTGTTTTTTCCTGCCCCAGCATTTCTTTTACTACCCTTGTTTTAAAAGCTGGACTGTAACTTTTTTTTGTTATGTTTTTCATAACTATTTTTTACCCCCTTACTATAGTTATATCTTACCTCATTTTTTGTACAGTTTTTGGGGGTAATTAAAATCATCAGAATTATGCGGGGGGCATCTTCTTAAAGCCAAACTCGTCCAAAATCAATAGATCTGAGGCTAGGTAATAGGAAAGCTTTTAATAGTAGCCGTTATCAGCCTTTGAAAAATATAGGGCGGTAAGCATCTCGCTTACCTGAGGAGATATATTAAGTGTCTAAGACAAAAGGCCAAATTATTATACTCCTATAATTTTTACACCTCTTTTTTGGATATCTTTAACTGAATTTAAATTTAGTGGCTTGTTAGTAATAATATAATCAACATTATCTATCTTACATGTAGTAGAAAAAGCCACAGCTCCAAATTTAGTCTCGTCAGCGAGTATAAATCTCTCTTTAGATTTTTCTATTACCTTTCCATCTATTACAGCTTCCAGTTCATTTGGAGTTGTAAACCCTTCAATTATAGATATACCGTCAACACCTACAAAACATTTATCAAAATTATACCTGTCTAGAAAATTTATGGTATCCTGACCAACTGTAGAAAACGTCCTTTTCCTAAAATCTCCACCAACTAGTTTGACTCTTGTTTCCGAATTGTTAGATAGCTCTAAAAGAATATTTATAGCATTTGTAAAAACAAACAGATTTCCTACATCAAATAAAATCTTAGCTAGCTCCATTGTTGTAGTTCCACCACTCATATATATAATATCTCCTTGATTTATAAATCTTTTCGCAATTTGTGCAATTTTTTTCTTCTTATCTAAATTTAAAACCTTTTTTTCATTTAAAGAAAACTCATATTTAAAATATCTTTTCTTAAGAGCTCCACCCCTAGTTCTATTGATCAGATTTTTTCTCTCTAAATCAATTAAGTCTCTTCTAACAGTAGACCTTGATATTTTTAAGATTCTTATAATATCCTCTATAGTAGCTTTTTCAACTTTGTCTATATATTTTACTATCTCATTTCTTCTTTCTTCAATAAATAAATTTTCATTGCTCTTTTTTTCCATTATATCCTTTTTTTACTAATATAATTTCCATATCTTTAATAAAAGCTCATATTAATAATAATTAAGCTATAATTTTTTAAGCCATAAGAGCTTGTCCTAAAATTATCAATTAAAATCAATAGAAACAGGCATCTTTAATAAAATTAACAAATTCTTTTAATAATCTCAAGAGATAATATGGCTATTTACCCTTATATGAGCCTGAATTATTTATATACTATACCATAACCAGCTCAAGTTCCTTATCTATGGCAATATTCATATCCTCTTTTATTTTCTTTACTATCTTTTTAAGATTAAAAACTGCACATGCAAGGGAAAACTCACCACCTGCCTTTCCATATCCCCTTAAGCTAAACCGCTTAAAGCCTCCTGTCTTTATCTGGCCGAATACCGGTTCAACAATAACTTTGCGCCTGCCATATATTTATCTTGAGGATTTACTTTTCATCTTCTCTTCCATGGTAGCAAGAATTATTCCACCCTCATCAATATATAATATTGCATTATTACCATTTGAGGCAGTGCATCTATTATTAAAACTACATCCCCCGCATATCCCGCATCCTTTATATATTCTCTTTTTACCAATCGATTAAAGTTCTAACTTGTGGCCGGCTGGGCATATAAATATATCTTCTTTGCTATCATATGAAAAATTCTTCTTACCTATTTTTTTATCCTCCGATATGTGCTTTTCACCTTTTCCGGTTGCTATATAGCCATATACTTTACTGTCTTTAAGCGCCTCTATATTATCTGATGAGCGGTATCCGCTGTCAGCACTTATCTTTTCAGTGGTCTTTCCCGTATTATTTTTAATATCGTCTATTTCTTTTATTAGCTTATTTTTATCCAGCTGCCGGTCATCTACTCTGGGCTGCTTTATGGTGAGCGGTCCTATCCCAGTCAGTATGTCCCTTTCCGGCATGTATCCGTTCCTTGATATAATCTTCCTGCCATCACAATCTACCAGGGCCGAGTGTTTCTGTATGAACTCATCCACTTCGTTTTCCAGTGCCAGCTTCAGCATCTTCCGGGCTCCTTCTATTATACCTCTTCCAGTAGTGACCTTGTGTGAGTTCTGTCTTTAATAAATTTGATTTCTTGTGTAAACTTTTCCATAAAGCATATTCTCCTTTTATCTTTTGCCAAATTGATAATATTTTACAGGAGGATATGCTCCTTTTCTATGTCAATCCACAACTTTTTATTATATCTTCCTAGATCACTTCATACCCCTAAAGTCAATCCTATCAGGTATAGGATATTTACTGCGTGCCCATTGCTTAATTTTATTATTGACATCACAACCTAACTCATGGGCTCGCTTCTTTTCCCATATTCCATACCAAAGCCTTTCTAATTGTGTTTCTTTTTCTTCAATATGTACCTCAACATGTGCAAAATCCCATTTCAAAATATTTTTTACAGTTTCTAAATCACCTTCTTCTAATGCAACAAAGGCTCTCAATATCATAATCTGTTCATTTTCCTTCAAAGTTTTTGGTAACTCATTATAAATTTCATTAGCTTTTTGATATCTTTTAGCTAAAAATAGTGTCTCTATACATTCTTTAGCAATGGAAGGTTCATTAATTCCATCTTGTATGGCTATTTCCCAAGCTTTTAACATAAATGAGGCACTACTTTCTAAATTCCATTTTGTTTTTTCGATATAAGCCAAGTTTCGATAAGCCCAACAAGAACGTTGTTTTTTTATGGACATTTCCCATGCTTTTTGTGCTTTATCTGGTTTTCCATTCTCCATATACATAACACCTAGATGAAGCCAAGAGAACCAATTATCCCCATCTTTATTTCTTACACTACTTTCAAGTCTTTCTTGCCATTCCAACTGGATCATCCAATCCCCAGGCATTTTCTCTGGTTTTTGATATGGAAAACAACCATCTTCAATAAGATGGAGCCATTTCTTCTGTTCTTTACAAATAGAAAATTCTGGGAATAACATAGAGGAAGGAATTCTGTCTTTTTCACTATCAGCTTTTAATCTTTTCCTCTCTAAAGCTCCCCATCCTGACCCTAAAGACAAAATTTCAACAATAGGATAACTTGACACAACTGACAATTTTTTGTCTATCATATTCATATTTTCCACAGTTAGGCTTTTTGAAAGCTCTTCCTCAACTCCTTTCAGAGCAATTTCCCAATTTTCATTATGAACCTTTTTATTATCTACTTTCAAATATCCAAATGCTTCTGTCCAAGTCCATTCAGCCCACTTAGGCATTGGGAGACATTCTTCTTGCGTCTTTGCAAGACCGGCTTGAGGTTCTATATAGCCAGCACCACTAGGAGTTGAAAGATGTTGTTGCCAATGCCGTCCACTTTTACTATTCCCCCAAAACCAAACTTTTCTACCTGATAATTCTTTAGTCGAAGTTTCTATTAACCCCTCTCCGTCTTTATTTAATACCGCTATCCATCTACGCTGACTATCGGGTATACGGAAAAAATATGAACTTGCATAAAAAGAATTTAGAGGATAGGTCATATCCTTTCCTTCTATTGCATCTACATTAGGAATCTTAGAATAATCAAAGCCTATTTTGCCTTCTTCTATATTTTTATCAAGGTATAGAATATCATTTGCTGGACAAACAACCCTGCTCTTAGGCGTTTCTGGAACTGCCATAGTTGTCCACCAATACATTGGTATTTCATAATTATTTGTATTCACAACCTTTACTTTAGCAAATAGTAAATTAGAGCTTGGAGGAAGATGGAAATCAATTTGCCAAGCAATCTTTTTACAGCGTTCCCACTCATATAAACGTAGAGCTGGTTCTTCTTCATCACCAATAATTCTGGCTGCAAAAACAGGGGAACACGTAAGATAATGATGACCATGTTGGGCTAGATTCCATTCAATACCTCCAGAAAACCAAGCTTTCCTTAAAGCTAAACTCGATATTTGAATAACCGGATTTTGATACAGTATTTCTTTGTTATCTGGTTTATTTAAAAGAGAAACAAGTTTCCCGCCGAGTTGCGGAAGAAAAGTAGCTTTTAAAAAATCATTTTCCAATACAACAGATTCAAATATTTTCTGCTTCAATTTGCGATTAAATTTGTCTTGTAAGCGGTATGGTAAAACTTTATAACCTATTTGCCAACCTAGATACTTCCTATCTTCCATAGGTACAGACTTAGTACACTTTATATTCAAGTCTTGTGGTAAACTTCGAAAAATTGGTAAAGGATTTTCTTCCCCTATTTCAACAGCATCAATAACATACGGCTCAACTCGAAGATTTGTGAATCTACTAATATTCCCCATTACAATACCTCCTATTTAATAACTTAATTACTTTAACTATACATATGACCTGAACCCCAAAAGTTAAACACGCACTTAACTAAATTAGCGCCAACTGATTAGACTTTTTTTATTAAATTTTTCTTCAAATTCTTCCGGGGGTATATATCCCAGAGAAGAATGCAATCTTTTTCTATTGTAAACTTCTTCAATAAAATACGGTATTGAAAACAGCACCTCTTCATATGTACTGTATTCTCCCATATATACTTCTTCAACCTTTAATGTCCTGAAAAATGATTCCATATTTGCATTATCATAAGGGTTTGCCTTTTCTGACATGGATATCAAAATGTCGTTTTCTTTAAGTATCTCAATATACTAAGAACTGCAGTATTGAAACCCCTGATCTTAACGGTGGATTACACTGTCCGTATTTCTTTTACTTATTGCATCTTTTAGGGCTTAAATAGTTAGTGTAGATGAAAGTGTTTTGCCCATGACATAACCTATTACTTTGCGGCTAAAGCCATCTATTATTGCTACAAGGTATGCAAATGAGGCCTCAAGCCATATCTGCATGCCACGCTTGGTTTGGCCTTGAAGAGATAAGATTCTTTGCAAGATTAGGATATTTGGCCAGAGAATGTTTTGAGTTAGTAGTATGCTTATAGGTTCTTCTTATGCTGCATAATATGCCGTTTTCTCTCATAATTCTGTGCACTTTCTTATTTACTATCATGTCCTTTCGCCTTAGCGTTGCTGTTATCCTTCTGTAGCCATACGATGGAAAGTCTAGCACAATATCTTTTATTGCTTCAAGAATTGCAAAGTCTTTTTTGGCATCTTTTTTTGACTTGTAATAATGCTTTAACCTTGGAATATTCACTTGGCCATATCCTTCTTTAACGCTTCCCAGTCTGCCGATTTAAATATCTGCAGCATGGCTTTTTTTTGGGGCTCAACAAGCTTTACCATCTCTTTTAATGCATCATTTTCCATGATGAGTCTTCCCACCATGCGCTCAAGCTCCTTTATCTTTATTGATAACTTTGCATAATCAGGGTTTGTGTTTTCAAAGAACTTTCCGGAGTAATACTCCTTTTTCCATCTTAATACTACTACGGGTGATATATTATATTTTCTGAAAACTTCCAGCTGGGAAATCTTGCCTGATACTATTGCTTCTGTAATCTCCCCTTTAAACTGACTAGTAAATGACCTTCTTGCTCTCATTGATAAGACCTCTCTTTCTCTTACTTGTAGTCTCATCAACTATTGTATTTTTAAGTTAATATTCTGTCTAACAGTAGAGGTTAACCCCACTTTGATAACTTTTTAGCAACGGTCTTATAAAACTCTAAAATTTTATCCGTCAATAGTTTACAAATTTTTTTGTATCTATATCTATCATCAAATTAATCATACCTCATGAATATAAGGATACCTCAAAAATTGTAAATTAAGGATAATAAACTATAACAACATAATTATTTATCTCCAAATTTTTTATTTATTTAAGTCCTTAAATAAATTCTCTGTATTATTCTGGCTTCAAGTAGAAAATCCGTCTGCGATTTTCTGCGAGCATTTTTTCATTAAATTCTTCCCCACCGTCCACATTAGCTGCCATAAACACTGGCGGGGTAATCCCACGTGAGAGTAATTCTTCGATAGTTGCAGCAACCATGCATTGCAATACTGCTATACTTGTAATACCAGAAGATGGACAGAATTTTTGCTTCATGCCTTCTGCTTCCATGATTGCGTCACCAGCAACTGCTTTATTATCAATAATAACATCAGCATATTCATACATATTTTTGCCATCAGGATGTCGAGGTTTCACAGATCTGCTGTAATCTAGGCCAGTAACGGCAATGACTTTGATCCCCCGCCCTTTGGCAACTTTCGCAAACTCAATTGGAACCGCATTTCTACCAGACACAGAAACAACAATTAACACATCGCCTTTCCGAATTGGAGCATAATCCAATGCAATTTCTGCATAACCTGTTAATCTTTCTATCTTGCTTGTTATTCCCAAAGGCAATATTTGTAATGCTTCCAAACCCGGGATGAAAATTGCATTGATCAATGCCAATCCCCCTGCCCGGAGATAAATATCTTGCATTGTAATTGATGAATGAGTACTACCCCAAGCAAAAATTCGTCCATCTCCTTCAATCGCATCTACTAATATTTTCGCAGCTGCATTAAAATTACTATCCTCTTCTGAAGATATTCGATTTAAGAGATTAACAATTTTTTCTATATATGTTTTAGCAAAACTAGACATTATAAATCCTTTCTTTTTTTATTTTTGAAACACTTTATTACCGAGAACAAAAGCCTTTTCCACAATCAAATCATCATTAAGTATGATGACATCTGCGTCAGCTCCTGGTTTCAATACCCCAAGTTGTCCCTTCCATCCCATAGCTTCCGCAGGTACTGATGTTGCCATCGGTAACACGTCATTAAATGACATACCCGTAAACTTCATCATATTTTTTATAGCTCTATCAAGAGTCAACGTACTACCAGCTAATCCTCCTTCCGGGGTACGTGAGATACCATCCTTTACAATAAACTTTTGATTATTCTTATCGTAGCATCCATCTGGCAAGCCCGTCCCTGTAGTACTATCTGTTATAAGGATAATCCTAGAAACCCCTTTTGCTCTAACAGAAAGTTTTACAATTTCAGGATGAACATGTATACCATCAGCGATTATTTGAGCATAAATTCTTTCATCTATTAAGACTCCTCCAACTGTTCCAGGTTCACGATGATGAAGCCCTAACATACCATTAAAGACATGTGTAGCTTGATTAAGTCCGTGATCAGCTGCTTCAACAACCTGCTCATAACTAGCACCACTATGGCCAACCGCAAATTTTATGTCCTGTTTTACACCTTCATCGATAAACTTCATAGCACCTGGATTCTCTGGTGCTATAGTCACCAAACGAACAACACCTGAAGCAAGCCATTTTCTATATTCTAGCGGATCGGGCATTCTAATTAAATCTTTTAGTTGTGCCCCACGATGCTCTACATTTAGATATGGACCTTCGACGTGAATACCAAGATGCCTTGCACCATCTTTAGGCTGAGGGCAATTTGCTACGTTTTCTATAGACTTTATTGTCAATTCTTTTGTAGAACTAAGTGTCGTTGGTAAATAGGAAGTTACACCATGAGCCACAAAGAACCTTCCAAGTGTATATATAGCATCACAAGTACTATCTATAGTATCTTTACCCAACGCTCCATGGGTATGGATATCGATAAATCCTGGAACAACCCACTTAGCAGTTGCGTCTACGACTTTGTCTGAACTACGTAGATTTGGCAAATTTGGAATAATTTCAGAAATTTTCTGATTCTCTATAACTAATGTTTTTTGTTCAATACTCGTATCTGGCAATATTAATTTCCCTCCAGTAATAAAAACCCTCATTTTATAAATCTTCCTTTCACTTCATCTAAAGTATAAAATAGATTCACACTACTACTCCTAGACCTATTTATTTTATAAATATATTATTGAGATTGCAGTTAACTACAAACCATGCGGAGGTGAGTGTGCTATTTCTTCGTTATCAAACTGCATTCTCATGTGTTTAGATTTAAAAAAATATGGTTTAAGAATTGGGACAGCTCCTCCAATAACTCCTGCTTCACTTCCTAATTTACCTTCTCTTATCTCAATTCCTTCTTCTATAATTGATACTTTTAACATTCTATGATAGCTACCAGCTAAATCATTGAAATGATTCTTACAAGTTTCTATAAGTGGTAGGCCAGCTTTTGTTGTCCCCCCAGAAATGGTAATTATTTGAGGTAAAAATATAAATGAAAGATTCGCTAACAAAAGCCCCATATATTCTCCGATTTTTTGCATCACCTCCACAGCAATCTCGTCCTTTCCTTCTCGGGCCGCAGCTATAATATCATGGGAAACAAATTCTTTTCCAGGCGGGTAGTAACTTTTTGCCAAGAGTTCAATACCCTTTGTTCCACAGAGTGCTTCTGCCGAGCCGAAAACATTCCCTCCACATTTAATTTTAGAACTTGGATCTAATATAATTCTACCACAATCACCTGTAGTTCCGCCAAATAGCAATACAGGCTCCCCTTTCAGTATCATTGTGGCTCCAATTCCAGTTCCCATTGCAACATTTAGAAAACGTTCACATCTGTTACCATTTCCATAATAGTATTCAGCAAATGAGTGTGCAGTGAGATCATTAGTTACTATTACAGGAAGATTAAACCTATTATGTAAAGGTCTTCGAATATTAAACCTATTGAATTTAGGCACATTTGCGGAATGATATGTACCACTACCATCTTCCATCTGAAAACCAAGCATTGAAACACCTATGCCAATAATATTACCTTCTGTGTTTGAAATAATACTGGAAATCTTACTAAATAATTTATTTAAAAAGTCTGTCCGATTATCATTATTATCCAATGTTTTGAATTTTGTATATCCAGATATTTCACCCTTAGTATTTACAAGCGCAATTTTGGTATTACTACCTCCAATATCAATACCAATGGCCATTTTTAGATAACTTTTTTTCATTTTGAGTCGCTCACCATTCCAATCACCAATGATTTAGATACAATTAATTATATATATTGGATCGTGCCAAGATTCTATAAAGCAGAGATTTAATTTTATTAATCCTCCAAAATATATACACATTATTTCTTCTTAAGAAATTATAACTATTTTTGCTTTTCCAAATAGATTTTAAATTCCTTCATCGCTATCATTATTCCACGTGGTACATGATATGCAGCTTTCCATTTGGTCCCTTTATCGGATAGCTTTATCGAGCCATTTCGGTATAATTCTGCATACCACTCACCATATTCATTATCATAAAAGTTTTTATAACACCATTCCGAGATTTTAATAAAACGATTTAAGTATTCTTCATTCTGTTTCTCAACAGCAGCTACAGCTGTGGCAGCTATAGCCTCTGCATTTACCCAAAAATTTTTATCATCCCAAGACATATTCGTTTCTTTATTCCAATCAAATTGTTTAGGCTTATCAGAGGTCGTATCAACATACGAATAGATACCGCCATATTCATTATCAATACCTCTTTTGTATGCCCATTTAAATATCTGTATAGCCCTATCAATTATCTTTTGGTTATTTCTCCGCCTTCCTTCTTGAATGCAAGCCCAACTTGATGCAAATGAATGCCCAGGATATACAATATGCCCTTCATCATCATCCATGTATTCCCCATTTTTACCAACAGCTTCAAATAGGGCTTCGTGGTCATCTTTAGCAAACGAGTACAATACGTTTTCTAAACAATGATCAATTAACGGCTTAGTTTTGTCATTACCTAATACTTTCCCAATAATAGGGGCAACAATAATCGGTATCATATATAGACCATGACGTTTATACTTTGAACTCCAAACATTATGATAGATATCCTTATAATTTGGGTCGTATACACTTTCCTCAATCGTTTTGTATGCCTCAGATATTAACTTAATATCTTGATCGCTATTTGATGCTAAAGCATATTCTGCTAATCCTGACAATACAAATAAATCTGTAAAAATTGAAATAGTTCCGGCAACAATATTACCTTTTTGATCCAACTGATAATTCCATCTTCCATTTCCTGCATAAGCTTTTTCGATTAAAAATTTTCTGCCATGAGACGCTAATTCAAGCCACTCTGATTCATGAAATTCATTATATAAAGCAGAAAACATCCATAACTGTCTACCCTGAAACCAAATATATTTACTAGTATCTGTAATATTACCACTACGATCAAAACAGGTGAAATAGCCACCCCATTTTTTATCCTGTGCTCTCCCTTCCCAGAATGACATAATTCCATTTAGTAAATAATCTCTATAAAAATCATACTGTTTCTTTATAATATTCTTATCTAACATAATTTCACCTCACATAATTATTGTTTAATTCCTGTCAACGCAATACCTCTAACAAACATTCTTTGAAGGAAAAGGTACACTATTAATACTGGAATTGTAGCTATTGTCGCAGCTGCCATTGATAGGTCATACCTTGTCAGATACATGGAGGTAAATCGTGACAATGCAACTTGTAATGTCATCATTTCTTCTGAATCAACAGCTATTACAGGCCACATAAGCATATTCCACATCCAGATAAAATTAAAAATTGCTAAAGCTCCTAAAGCTGGAGATATCAGCGGTATTATTATTTTATAATATATTTTCAGATAATCTGCACCGTCAATAACCGCAGCTTCAATTAATTCATTTGGTATTGTTGTTATGAACTGCCGCATCAAAAAAACAGCAAATCCTGTTACAAGGAATGGAATAATAAGCGCAGCATACGTATTATTCAGGTGTACCTTTGTTATCATTAAATATAATGGTAAAACTAGTATTTCATCAACTATCATCATTGTTGATAAAATAATCGAATATATGATCTTTTTGCCATAAAAATTAAATTTGGCAAATACGAATCCTGTTAACGCAGCAATTATAACCAATATGACTGTGCTAATAATTGTGACGAGCAGACTATTAAAAAGAAATCGCATAAACGGTAATGTATTGAATAATTCTTTAAAATTATGAAGCGTTGGATCAGTAGGGAAGAATGTTGGTGGCATTCGAATGATTTCCTTTGATGTTTTTAAGGATGACAGAAACATCCATATTAATGGCATAATGGTGATCAAACTCCCCGCCATTAAAAATATATTTAAGAAAATATTACTTATACTATGACTTTTCTTTCGGTTTCCAATTTTTTTATCAAATGTTAATTTATTTTCCATTTTTTGTCCTATTCTGACTAATATTCCCACTTCACTCTATACAATCTAAATTGTGCAATCGTAAATATTCCTAGGATAATTAAGAGAATTATTGCGATAGCGGCACCACTTCCATATTTGTTATATAAAAATGCGTCTTTATACATAGAGACAGAAAGTGTTAACGTAGAATTTACCGGGCCACCAGGTTCACCAGATATTGTGCCTCGAGTCATAACAAAAATTGATGTGAATTCTCTAAGAGAATTAATCATTACTACAACCATGATAAGAAGAAATGTTGGAGCCAATAAGGGAAAAGTTATGTATCGAAATCGAGACCAATTATTAATCCCATCAATTTCCCCTGCTTCATAGAGATGCTCCGGGATACCTTGTAGACCAGCTAGGAATATAATCATAAACCAGCCAATATCTTTCCAAATCGAAACAATGGCTATCGAAAACAATGCAATATGTGTATTTAGTAAAAAAGATTGACTAGGTATGCCAAATAACGATAATATATAGTTTGCTAAACCTAGAGTAGGATCATATATCCACATCCAAACCAGCGCAATAGCCGTTGTTGTTGTAATTACAGGACTAAAATAAGCCATACTGTAAAAATTCCTTAAGTGAGTATTCTTGATATTATTTATTCCCATTGCAATTAGCAAAGACAAAGGGACAATAGTAATAACTCTAATGCCTGTAAGAATAAAAGTCTGTTTAAAAGCTTTCCAGAACAATTCATCTTTTAATAATATTAGATAATTGTCCAATCCTTTAAATATGCTGACTTTAGAAAATTGGTCTGTGGAGGATAAACTTAAAAATAATAAATATAAAATCGGAAAAATTAAGAACACCATTACATAGATTAATACAGGATAAGCTACAAGATAAGGAAACAATACTATCCCTTTATGTCTTTTTAATTTCTTCATGTTTCTCCATTGAGTAATCAGGGAATCTAATATTAATATTAGATTCCCTGATTATAGTTATATTGTTATTGTCCACTTAACACTTTATTAAGATCTTCAGTCAATCCCTCAAGTGCTTGTTCTGGTGTTAAATCACCACGGGCTAATTGTTCCAAATATGTGGTTACTGTACTATTAAATTTTTCACGGTCTACTTTATATCCAGTGTAAATAGAATATTCAGCCGCTTTTACATAAGCATCCATTACATCATCATCCAAAAATTTTTCAGCAGCTGACTTTAATGCAGGAAGTTCACCATCATACTGTACACGGTTTACCCATTGATCTTCTTCCTTGTAAAATTTCAAGAATTCCCAGATTATGTCTTTGTTCTCTGAGTTCTCAGGAACTATAAACGCCCAACATGCGTCATGATCCGAGTACGCAGGATAATCTGGATTTATTGAAGGCACTTGATCTCCGTAGCCGACTTCAAGATCAGGATTTTGAGTTTCAGCAGCTTTACCAGCCCAGCCACCAATATTCATCATTGCAACTCTTCCTTGAGGAAAGCCATCCAAGCCACCAATAAATAATGGGTCATCTACTTTGTACTTTAGAAATATATCTTGATATATCTGTAGAGCCGCTAAACCACTTTCATTATTAAAAGCTACTTTACCATCTTTTATGACCTCTCCACCTTCTTGAAGAACATACGACATTCCAGAAAAGAAATCCAGCACACCATGTTGACTGAAACCCGCTTGAGTCATAGTACCATCTTCATCAAACTTTGTGCATTTCTGAGCAGCTTCTATAAATTCTTCCCAGGTTTCAAACTTTGGATGTTCTCCATCTTCTTTTATTATTCCAGCTTCTTTTAATAAATCTACATTATAGACCAGACCTCCTATCCCCATATTTACATGATTCGGAATACTGTAAACCTTCCCATCAAAAATTGATGCATTTGCGGGCCCATTGAAATACTCTTCTTCCAACTCTTTGATAGACATAACATCCTCTGGTATTTCTGATACTAAACCAGCCATAATTAATGGTACATCCCATTGACCACCAACTACTGCAATAATATCAGCTGCAGTCCCTGTTTGTATAGCCGAGTTGATTTTTGGTTGATATTCAACAAATGGGAAAGATTCGATTTTTATGGAAACATTAGGATGTTCTGCCATAAACGCATCAATTGTAGATTGTTGAGCTTTAATTCTCCATTCAGCGCTTTGTTCCCACATGACTAATTCAACTTTCTCCCCTGTTATTTCAGCTCCAGATGGTGCTCCCTCTTCCTCAGACTCTTCTGCCACATCCTCTTTAACCTGAGCTTCCTCTTTCTTACAGCTGACAATAGAAAAACTTACTACTATCAATGCACACATTGCTATTACCGCTAACATTAAAAAAATCTTTTTCATTTTAGCTCCTCACTTTCAAAACTAGTAATACATATAATAAAATTTATTCTTAGATTTGTTTTAAATAGTGACTTTGCTAACTATTGGAACAAACCTAAATTTATTTTATTCTCATAAATATCACCTCTTTTCCATTCAAAAAAATTCTTTAAAAAACATAGTTTAAAAATTTCTTCTACAAAATTATT
>Ga0307427_1001036_pt1 | contig 15125 bp, 13 predicted proteins | sample SalMarWE160190MG_FD_202162 | JGI IMG/M metagenome (GOLD analysis project Ga0307427, IMG submission 202162) | Salt marsh sediment microbial communities from the Plum Island Ecosystem LTER, Massachusetts, United States - WE1603-190 | ecosystem: Environmental > Aquatic > Marine > Intertidal zone >... | reverse complement strand
ATGCGTAAGTTGCTCCATATCGCCTTTGGTGTTCTTAAAAATCAGATACCTTTTGATCCTCATTATGGTGAGCAATTCAATTTTTCCTCTTGATTTTTAAGACGGTATCTACATATGCCTTAACCGGCAATGTCACGGGGGAAATTCGCCGCTTTTAACGGATTGAAATCCGCCCTTTCCTATGTTAGAGTCAGAATAACCTAGAACATTAGTTCTATCCGGGGATGTCTGGGCGACCAAAGCCCTGAACTTCAACTTCAACTGCGCTTTGCGATGCGCCCGGACTTCCCCTGGAGCACCATGACATAGGAGGATATGCCCTTTGATGGCCAAGAAGACCCCACCTCAAGACCCCGGTTTCTACGTGGAACACTTCACCCGCGCCGAACTGGCCGACCTGGACCGCGCCCTGGGTGACTCCCTACGCGGGGAGATTGGTATGCTGCGAATAGTGATGCGTCGTTTCTTTGAACGCGCGGCCGAGGAAGCGGACGACCTCAAGTCAATGGCCAACGCTCTGCAGGTGCTGGGGTTGAGCTGCGGCAGGCTGGCTAAGATCATCCAGACCGAGCGCGGCATGCAGGACCGGCAGGCGGACGAGCTGGGCGAAGCCCTGTCCCGCAGCATGGCAGCCGTGCTGGAGGAGATGAACTATTCCGGGTTGAACGGGAATGGAGGAGGCGCCGGTGGAGGATAAGACCGCGGCCTTGCTGACCGAGCAGTTGCGCCACGCCAACACCCAACTGCAAGCCAGGATTCGTACCCTGGAAGCGCAGCTGGCGCACCAGCAAGCGATGAACGACCAGCGGCTGGGCGCCCTGGAGGAGCAGATGCGCGACCACGAAACGCGCATCCGATCCGCCACCGAGGGCGTGACCCAATTCAAACTCTTCTCAGGGCTGGCTTCCGGCGGGTCGGGGCTGATGTCATTGGTGGCCTTGCTGAAGGCTTTTCTGGGGGGATAGAGAATGACGAACCTGGTTGAAATTCTTAAAAAGCTGCTGCGAGATGTGACGCTGTTCGTGCGCTATGCCAGCGGGCTGAAGCTGCGCCGTTATCAAGAAGCGGTGGCGCGAGCGGTCGTGCATTCCGTGGTGCACCGTCAAGGGCTGAGCTTTGTGGTCATCTTCCCGCGTCAATCCGGCAAGAATGAGCTCCAGGCGCAGATTCAAGCTTACCTGCTGACCCTGCTCTCCAGCGGGCGGCATGAGATCGTGCAGATCTCGCCCACCTGGAAGCCCCAGGCTGAGAACGCCATGCGCCGACTGGAGGAGGTGTTGAGCGGGAATGTTATCGTGCGGGACCGCTGGGCGAAGCATTACGGGCACATCTATCAGGTGGGCGGGGCGCGGGTGGTGTTCCTGTCCGGTTCGCCCTCCGCCAACATCGTGGGGGCGACGGCTTCAGCCCTGCTCTCAATTGATGAAGCACAGGACATCCGAATTGAAAAATATGATAAGGAAATTGCCCCCATGGCAGCCAGCACCAATGCCACCAAAGTCTTTTGGGGCACCGCCTGGACCAGCCGCACGCTGCTGGCGCGGGAGCTGCGCGCGGCCAAAGCGGCGCAGGATAAGGATGGGGTGCGGCGGGTGTTCCACCTCAATGCGGATATGGTCATCAAAGAAGTCCCGGCGTATGAGCAGCACCTGGCGGGGCAGATCGCCCGCCTGGGGCGCTCGCACCCCATGATCCGCACCCAGTATTACTGTGAGGAAATCGATGCGGAAGGCGGGCTGTTCACGCCGGAGCGGCAGATGCTGATGCGCGGCGTTCATCCACCGCAGTTTGAACCGGTCGCGGGCGCGACCTACGCCATGCTGGTGGACGTAGCAGGGGCAGATGAGGGCGAGGGCGGGACGGGAATGAAGGGCTTGCAGAACCCGGCTCGGGATGCCACCGCGCTGACTATCGTCGCGGTGGAAGGGGAGGATGCCGCGGGGGTGAAGGCTGGCGGGCCGACCTATCGGGTGGTACATCGGCGTCTATGGGTGGGTGTGGCGCATACTCGGCTGTACGCTCAAATCCGTGCCCTGGCGGAGACCTGGGGTGTCCGGCGGCTGGTGGTGGATGCCACCGGCATCGGCGCGGGGCTGGCGGCATTTCTGGATCAGGCGCTGCCCGGCAAGGTGCGCCCCTTTGTGTTTTCGGGCAAGACCAAGTCCAAACTGGGCTGGGGCTTTCTGGTGCTGATCGATTCGGGGCGCTTCCGGGATTACGCTGTGCCGGATGGGGATGAAAGCCGGCAGGCGGAGCTGAGCCAAGTCTTCTTCCGTGAGGCCGCCTTCTGCCAGTATCAGGTGGGGGCGGGGCCGGACAAGGCCATCCAGTGGGGTGTGCCGGACGGGACACGGGACCCTGCCAGCGGTGAGCTGGTGCACGACGACCTGCTGATCAGCGCCAGCCTGTGTGCGGTGCTGGATGAGGAGACCTGGGCGCCGCACCTGCCTGGGGTGATCATTCCGGGTGCAGACCCGATGAAGGAGATTGACCATGGATAACGAGAATTATGCATTTGGGATTGACCTGTCCCGCTATAACACCTCGCCGGATGGCAAGGTCAAAGTGGATTTTGACGTGATCGCGGAGCATCAGCCGGAGGTGGCTTTCATTGCCATGCGGACGGGGGTGTCTTGGGGGTATCAGGACCCCTGGTTTGCCTATTACTTCCAGGAGGCGGGGCGCATCGGGCGGGTGCGGATGGCCTATCACGTACTTTATCCGGGGGAATCCGCTGAGCGGCAGATGGACAACCTATTCCGCATTTTGGGAGACGCTGACCTGACTCAAACGCCCATCGTGCTGGATTTGGAGCTGGATCACGGGCAGAGCGTCGCCCGCATCACGGCTTGCACGGTGGAATCATTGAATCTAATCCATAGTCGGACAGGACGGGTGCCCATCATTTACTCCCGAGCGGGATGGGTGAACCAGTACCTACGGGTTGCCGACCTGCCGCCCGTGGGCTGGTGGCTGGCGCAGTACCGCTGGCCGCGGCCTTACCCGCTGTATACCCCCGAGTATCCCTGCCCGCCAGTATTGCCGGCTGGGGTGAAGGATTGGCTGGTTCATCAAACAGCTTGCCGGGGGGCGTCCATCGGTGCCAGGGCGAATCATTTCATGGACTACAACCGCTGGCATGGGGATAAGGCCGACCTGCTGCGTTTCATCGGGAAGCAGACCCAATCGGTGATCTGCCCGTTGGATGGCGAGGTCTGCCCTACCAAGGTCACGGTTGTTGAAGCCTGATAGGGCTTTTCGAGAGAAAGGAAATTTCGCGATGTCGATTACACAAAATTTGTTGGCTCGTTTATTTCAACCCCTGGTGGACCAAAGGGTGCGGGCGCAGCTTTCCGTGTTGGAGAGCGAGAACGCCTTCCTGGTGGGGACGCGGCGTTATGACGAATCACCCCGCGACCGGATCAGCCCCGACCGCCAGAGCGTGTTGGAAGCCTGCCTGACGGCCTGGCGGGAGGATCCCCTGGCGCGGCGCTTGGTGGGGCTGACCAGCCAGTATGTGGTGGGCGGCGGTGTGGATATTCAATGCGACCATGGGCCGACCCTGGACTTCCTGACGGCCTTCTGGGGGCACCGCTTGAACCGCATGTCGATTCGTGTGATTGAACTGTGCGAGGAACTGAGCCGCTCCGGCAACCTGTTCCTGCTGATCTCGACCGACCGGGCGGGGATGTCCTACCTGCGGGTGGTGCCGGCGGCGGACATTGACCGCATCATACCGGCTGACAACGATATTGAACAAGCAGTGTCATTTGTCAGCAAGTCTGAGGTCCTCTATCCCGCCTATGATCCCAGCGGGGACGGCTTGGATGGGAACGGTGGGCTGGCGCCGGTCATGCTGCATTACGCCGTCAACAAGCCGGCGGGCGCGCAGTGGGGCGAATCCGACCTGGCGCCTTTGCTGATCTGGCTGCGGCGGTACGATGCCTGGCTGGAAGACCGCATGCGCCTGAACCGCTTCAGGAACGCCTTTCTCTACCGCGTCAAAGCCCAATTCGCCTCGGAAGCCGCCCGGCGGACGCGGCAGGCGGAGCTGGCTGCCAACCCGCCCTCGCCCGGGTCAATTTTAGTGACGGATGAGAGCGAGGATTGGTCGGTGATCTCCCCCAAGCTGGAAGCGCTGGACGCACAGACCGATGGGCTGGCGATCAAGAAGATGATCGCAGCGGGGGCGGGGGTGCCGATGCACTTCCTGGCGGAGCCGGAAGGGTCCACCAGGACCACAGCTGAAGCCGCGGGCGGGCCGACCTACCGGCGTTTCGAGCAGCGCCAGCATTACTTCCTGTGGCTGCTGACGGACTTGCTGCATGTGGTGACGGCGCGGCGGGCGCTGGTGGACGGGCGGGTGGACCCCAAGGCGCCCATCGCCGTACACGGCGCGGATATCTCGGCGCGGGATAACCTGGCGCTGGCGCAGTCTGGGGCTGAGGTCGGGCCCTTGTTTGAGGGGCTGTATGGAGCGGGGTTAATTGACGCCCGGGAATATTTGCGGGTGGTGTACCGTTTTGTGGGCGAGGAAGCCGATTTGGACGCGCTGCTCAGCCGGGCGGGAAAGGAGACGGATCATGGAAAAAACTGAAATGGTGATAGAAAAAGAAGGGTTAAGGAAAGAAGGGGAACACCGTCTCAGCCTGGAGGCGAGCGGGAAAGCCCTGGCGCCGGGAAAGTTTGAGGTGCTGGCGATCACGGCGGGGGAGGGCAACGGCTGGCACTTCCCGGCAGAGGCTTTGAAAGCCAGCCTGCCGCTGTGGGAGGGTGTCTTCTGCTACATTGATCACGACCGGCGAGCGCGCTCCGTGCGGGACATCAGCGGGGTGCTGCGCCAGCCGAGGTGGGATGAGGAAGTTCAGGGCATCCGCGCCGTGCTGGAAGCCTTCGGCCCGGGCGGGCCGCTGCTGGCGGCGCTGGGGGAACAGGTGCTGGCTGGGGAGGGGGAGTCACAGCCCAAGATCGGCTTCTCCGCCGATGTGCTTTTCACGGGAAAGAACCGGATGGTCCAAAAAATCCTCAAGGTGTTCTCGGTGGATTTAGTGACTGATCCGGCAAGAGGGGGCGCTTTTGTGCGCCAATTGAATCAAGTTCAATTTAAAAATGGAGGAAAACCCATGACAGACCAAGTGCAAGAACCGGCTGTGGGAAAGACGCCGGCAAAGGAATTTAGTGAAATGGCAGAAGAGGCCCGGGCGGTGCGGCTACAGATGTGCGCCTACCTGCTGGATTCGGCGCTGGGGGCGGCCAAGCTGCCCAAGCCGGTGAGCCAGCGGGTGCGGGCGCAGTTTGACGGGCAGATCTTTGACCCGGAGACCTTGAAGGGGGCTATTGAGGACGCCCGCGAGATGGTAGGGGAATTGACCGGCGGCGAAGCGGTTCAAGGGCCGGGGCGGGTCAGTGGGATGGTCACTTCGGAGGAACGCCTGCAGGCAGCGGTGGATGACCTGTTCGGCGCGCCGCGGGATGAAGCTCAGAAAGCGCTGTCCGTGGCGAAGCTCTCCGGCATCCGCGAGCTGTATCTGACCCTGCCGGATGAGGATGAACATGCCCTGGTCACTGGCGCGGTGGCCTACGCCCTCACCTTCCGCGCGTCGGGGCGCTTTGAAGACGCTTCGCTGAACCAGGAGCTGCCGACCGCGCTGGCGGATTGGGCCAGCGCGCATATGGCACGCTTTCAGACCATGCTGGCGGGGATCAGGGCGCGGGAGCAGCAGCGCTCGACGGAAGTTCCCTATTCCCAATGGGAATGGGAGGAGCCATGAATCAGATTGCCATTGGGGATGTCGCTGCGGGCTGGCTGATCTTATCTGGCTTGTCGGCGGCGCCCCCTTTCAAACGCGCATCGTACGCCCCCGTTTTCTCTTCGGATCGGATGGTAACAGATACCCTGGCGCTTTCTCTGGAAGGCACGCCTGCGCAGATCTCGGATGGGCTGGGAGCGCTTGAAAAAATTGGGCAGCGGGGGGCGCTTTATCAACAGGCAGGCTGCACCTCCCCGCAGTACCTGCGGTGTCAGCCTTCTGAGGATGGGGCATTTTATTTCACCCCGATCACAGACCTGGATTTTAAGTTCAATCCAGAAGGCTATGACACCCATCAGACGGGGTCCTTGCTGGTCAGGCTGCATTTCACCCGTCCCAATCACTTTGATTCGGAGCCCATTGAGCTGCCGCTGAGCAACCGCAATGGCAGCAAAGTGACCGGCGGCATCCACCTGTTTAACCACACCGACGCTCACGCTGGCCATGATTCCTCCGTGTTGATTGACCCAGCTGATTTCGAGTCGCCGCTTCCCGCGCCCCTGCGTTTCGAATTGGAGAACACCAGCGCCTCCGGGGTTTTACAGGATTTGCTGGTGGGGCTGTACCACCATCCCACTTTTTCGGATGACGGGTACTTTTTCTTGCAAGCGCCTGAATATATGGGCGGCACACTGCTTTACTCACCCGATGCGATCAATGAGTATTACCGCCGTTTATCCTGGTCAGGCGCGGACTGGACGGACTTGGGAAACTGGACGTTGATTAATGAACATGTCAGCAAGCTGGCCGGGCGTTCCTACCGCCCGATCCTGCATTTCTTCAGCAGCCATGGGTATGACGATCTCTATCTAAAGATCAAGCTTCAGAAGGGATCTTATATCCTATGGGATGGAGAGGGTGTCTATGCGGATCCCTCCTATCAATATCTGCTCTTCCCACCTGTGCGCATCCCACCGCACAGGCTGTTGGGGGAGGGGTTTCCGCATCATGTTGATTTGGTGATCTATGGTCAGCATGAAGCAGTTGGAACCTATCAGCTTGAGATTGACCAGCTCTTTTTATTGCCCCTGGATGGCTCAGCATCCTTCCTCGGCTTTTATGACATGCTTCAGGATGATGTTCTGATAGATGACAGCTTCCGTGGGCTGCACAATGTGCAGTATGCCACCCTTGGCTCTGAGGCGGTGGGGCACCTTCGGCAGGGGGGACCGCTGGCACTTTATCCCGTAGAGTACAACCGGCTGTTTTTTGTGTTGGCGAATGAGGACCACCAGGTGGATATCCTCCGTACGGCGCGGCTGCGAGTCTATTACCGGCGAAGAGTCAGGATTCTTTAAATAGATAAACCAAGGAGGGATACTTATGAATGCTGAGCAGGACGATTTCACCATCACCTTTAACCGCAGGGACTTTTCCGGCCCAATATTGACCACGGCGGAAGTCTCCACAGAAAAGCTGAGCTGGTCCGCTTTTGGCGGTCCGCATCGGGCTGTATTTTCCGCCATGCGAAGCACTCTCGGTCGAAGACCGCTCTTCGAGCGAGGGGGTATGCTGCAGAACCTACTGGAGCTGGCGTCTTTATTGCGCTGCGGCGTGATGGTGCGCGACCGCGAAAACACCCCGGTCTGGTGGGGCTTTGTAGAGGAAGTCACGGTCTATGTACAAGGGGTACAGCTCAAGGTCAGCCTGGAAGGATTGTACAATCAGGTCAGGGTGCAGTACACCTTCCTCTCACCCGACAACAAACTGGCTGACCAGCTTGAAACGCCAACGGCTGTTGATTTCCAATCACAGCGTGAATTCGGAATCCGGGAAAAGGTGATCCACAGGCGGGACTTGGATGACGCCTTTGCCCTTTCACTGCGGGACACCTTTCTTTCCCTGCACGCCTGGCCGACCTCTGAGCTGTCGCAGCGATCGGGGGAGGGTACATTGCGGGCGCAGGTGCGCTGCTCGGGCTGGTTTCAGACTCTGTCCTGGCGCAACTACGAAAATCCGGAGGGGTTTTATGCCAACACCGGTCCGGGACCGGGAGTGTTTCCACTGGGGGACAGCGCAGCCCATCGCACCATCGCTCAGTCCTTCACCCCTGGTTGGGATGTGTTTCTCAAATATGCTTATTTTCGCGTCAGGAAGGAAGGCTCCCCAACGGCAGCTCTGACCGCACAGGTACGGAGTACGTCGTCAGGGGTCCCAGGCGCTGTCCTTGCCGTTTCAGATTCCCTGCCCGCTTCATCGGTACCGGGGACGAAATACGCCTGGCTGCGCTTTACCTTCGACCCGCCCTATGCCATTTCTTCAGGTGTGCGCTATTGGATCGCCCTCCATCCCGCTGGCGTGGACGCTGTTAATTATTTCTATTTCAAGACGGATGAAAATATGAATTACCGCCAGGAGGGGCATTTCGGGCGTTATTATGATCAGGCATCGGGAACCTGGCTGTTGATCCCATCCATCACCGCCCCGGGGTCCCAGCCGGATTTGGTCTTTCGCCTGGTGTGCGTTTCTGACACTGGAGGTCAATTGGCAGCCATCGCTGGTGCAGGCGGGCAGTTTTTTGAGAAGATCAAGACACTTTCCACGGGGGTGCAAGCCTCGCCTTACCGCATGCAGGGCTTGGATTGCCTGGCAGAGGTTGAAGCTTTGCTGAAATTAGGGACCAGTAGCAAAAGGCTGGTGCTGGCATCGGTCACGCCGGAACGACACCTGCGGTTTACTGCCCAACCTTCACCGGAGGACGCAGATCTTTACATGGATGATCAATCGCGCTTTTATACCCAGCAATATGTGCCGATCCCACCTTATCGCCCGCCGGTGGGGCGCTATGTGCGCCTGGCGGCGACCACAAGGGTGCGGCTGCCCTGGGACCGCAACCGCCTGCCGGCGTGTTTTATTGCTTGCGCAGAATACTTCCCGCGGTCGGGGCGTGTTAGAGTGGAAAATAGGATTAGATGATTAGGTATTGGGTATTAGGTATTGGGTAATTAGTTTAGTGGGTGCATGATAGTAATGCTATAATGATGGCAATTATGAATGAAGGATGGGATCAATGACGCCCTATGGCACGTATTATTTTCCGGAGGGGTTTTTGTGGGGCACAGCCACGGCCGCACATCAGGTGGAGGGGCGCAACCCCAATAACACCTGGACCGCCTGGGAGCAGGAGGAAGAGCGCATTGTCAACGGCGACAAATCGGGTTTGGCTTGTGATTGGTGGGGCGGACGCTGGCAGGAGGATTTTGACCGTGCGCAGGCGACCCATCAGAACGCACACCGCCTGTCCATCGCCTGGAGCCGGATTCAGCCCGCGCCGGACCGCTGGGATGAGGGCGCCCTGGACCGCTACCGTGAGATGCTGCGGGGACTGCGCTCCCGCAAGATGACGCCAATGGTCACGTTGCATCACTTCAGCGAGCCGTTGTGGGTGGCGGAGATGGGGGGATGGGAGAATAAAGCTGTCGTTGACCTGTTCGCAGAATTCGTGCGCAAATCCGTGGAGGCGTTGCAACCATACTGCAATTTATGGGTGACGATCAACGAACCGGATGTGTTCATGGTCAGCGCTTATGTGGAGAGGGTCTTTCCACCTGGAAAAAAAGATCTCAAGGCAGCCATGCTGGTCATGCAGAATATGATTCGGGCGCATGCCCGCGCCTATCACGTGATCCATGATCTGCAGCCGGAAGCGCAGGTGGGTGCGGCGTTGCATTACCGGGGTTTCAAGCCGGCGACCTGGCTGCCAGTGGATCATTGGGCAGCAAAAATTTTCCATACGTTGTTTAATGATTTATTTCCCCGCACACTTAAAGACGGCGTATTCAATGCCGTTGTAAGTAAAGAACGCATCCCTGAAGCTGTTGGGACTCAGGATTTCTTAGGAATCAATTATTATTCAAACGATACCGTCCGGTTTGATCTCTTTGCCCCCAAGGAGTTATTCGCCCATCGTTATTACCCCAAAGACGCACTGCTGAGCGAAAACGGTTTCATTGCCAATCAGCCTGAGGGTATCGCGGAGAGCGTGCGCTGGGGGAGCCAGTTTGGCGTGCCGATGATCATCACAGAAAATGGCGTGGAGGATTCACAGGATGAGCTGCGTCCCAGATATACCCTGGAACACTTACATGCCTTGTGGAAGGTGATCAATGACAATTATCCGGTGAGGGGCTATTTTCATTGGTCGCTGGTGGATAATTTTGAATGGGAGCGTGGGTGGACGCAGCGCTTTGGGCTGTGGGGATTGAACGTGGAAACCCAGGTGCGCATTCGGCGACCCAGTGTGGACATGTATGCCGCGGTGTGCAAGACCAACGGCATCTCATCTGAGACAGTTGAAAAGTTCGCACCAGAAGCGATGAAGAGGATTTTTCCATCAAATTGATCATTTCTTTATTAGAAGAAGTTAATAAAACACTGATTCTTACCCATTTTCTCCAAATTGTAATCTTAAATTAAGGTCAAATATTTTTAATTATTGTACAATCAGAATATCAAACCGATATGAAGTTGTTATGGTATTTATATATAACCACGGTTTATTACAGGTAAATAAAACATTCGTGTTAATTACATAATGAAATAACAGCTTTGTAATGATTATAGGTGAGGGTCTTTATTATGGATGTAGCATTAACCAAATTTATCAGTAACCAGGCAGTTAGTGTGGAAGATCGTATGCCCACGGCTGAAGCAGTGCTTATTATTGACGACGAGGAGACCAAGCGCAAGGTTTGGTCAGAAGCGCTTGAAAAGCATGGATATTTCACAGATCATGCAGACACTATTGAAGATGCGTTGTCGCTTTTCGAAGATCAAAATTTTGGATTGGTTTTAGTTGACCTCAAGCTGAACGGCAGGATGAATGGGCTGGATCTGCTTGATTGGATTCAGGAAAACCATCCCGGTACGGACGTGATTGTTATCACCACTTATGCCACGTTGGATTCTTCGATCGGCGCACTGCACAAAGGCGCCTATGATTATCTGGTCAAACCCGTTAATATCATGGAGGTCGTTTCCAGGGTCGATCGGTGCATGTCCGAGCGGCGGGAATCTGCAGAGCGTTTGCAGTTGATCAATCAGGTGGAAATGATGCTCAGCCAGTTGAAGATGCAGATCCTGCCGGAAGTGGACGGCAAGCTTAATCACGAACATATTCTAGAGACCCACTCTATTATTGTAGATCGCCGGAAACGACTGGTGGTAAAAAATGGGGAACCTATCCAGCTCAGCCCAACTGAGTTTGATATGCTGGATTATCTGGTCTCCAATTCGGATAGGGTTGTGGGCGCCAGCGAGTTGATCCGCGCTGTGCAAGGATATGATATGGACGAGATGGACGCTCGGCCGATTGTACGGGTGAACATACGTCGGTTACGGCAGAAAATTGAAGAGGACACCTCGAATCCACGCCATATTATTACTGTCCGCTCCAAAGGTTACCGCTTTGCTGGCTGAAGCCTTCAGCAGCTCAATCTAAATTTCTTTCATAATAATAGCCATAATCCGTACACGGTATCCGTGTATCATTAACCTCTACAAACCAATCCGATTCTTCAAAAATAAGGTAGTCCATTAATCGGTCCTCCTGTGCTTTGAGCAGTGTGGCGGCTTGTGTGCGGGAATAATGGGCGGCATACCAGGGTTGATCTTCAGGGAGATCAAACGTGATCAGCCGGCAAGCGAGGAGGCTGCCGATATCGTCTTTAATGTCGTCGGGGGTTGTGGGGTCAGTGAAGTGAGCAATTAATGGGGGAATGGCATCATGAGATAGCGAATACAAATACCTTGTATCTAATGGTTCAACAGCTTCAACGACCGATGCGTCGCGGGCTCGGTTAATATTTTGTTGAACAATAAATCTATCGATATTCACCGCATTGACCGTTAATCCAAAGCCAAAGATAAAGCAAATCAAGATGATTGCCAGGCGATCCATTTTTTGGTTGATCTCAAGGATGACGACAGCCAGCAAGAGCAGTCCGATCCAGAACATGGAGATGTGTGTCATGGTGCGCAGTCGGGTGAATCCATATGCGGCTTCATAGAGGGACAATCTTTTAAATGCAGAAAACAGGATGATTCCTGTCAATCCGATCAGCAGTATCCCCAAACCGGAAAATGTCCAGCGCTGGGCTTTCGTCTCGCGTTTTGTGATCAAAGCCAGGACATAGAACATGATCATGGTGATGATGGCGACGGCGACCAGTTCGAAGTACCCCCGGACCGCATATTCTGAATATGTGTACCCCTCAATATTGATGTTTGTTTCACCTCCGAAGAGGTAAGTGAACTGGAGGATGACAAAGCTTAGGAAAAGAAGGTTCACGGCACACAGGATGATCCAGGCTTCAATTCGACCCAGGAAGGGACGCGATGAGGATTGTGAAGACTCTTTCTTTTTAATTTTCTTGCTTTCCACAAGGCCAAAGTAATAAGCTGAGAGGAGCAGATACCCCAGAATGAGAATATACACAAAGCGGAAGATATATTCCCCCATGTCATCCAGAGTGAACCAGGTAAATAAGCCTTGAATGCGCTGTTTAAATACCAGGTCGGCAGAGGTGAGCAAAACCGTGAGGATGATCATGATAGGTGCTGCAAGGAGCACACCCCGTAAATAGGGCAGAAATTTTCTTGTTTTTTGTTTCTTTTCGGCGGCGTGATCGGAGGTCGTGTCCTTTTCATGTGTCTCATCCGACTTGGCTTTTTTGGACTCTCGTTTGACATTCACAAAGAATAAAAAGCCGCCTGCGAAACAATTCAGGATAAATTTTAATGTATTGATCAGGTGTTCCTGGATCGTGAATCTGATCCAGTCACCATTAAACAGCGTTGTGGAGAACAGGATCAGTGCACCCAGGGTGATCAGCACATTCATTACATTGGTTAAGGGTTCTAAACGAAAAAAGGTCATTAAGGAAAAACCGATGATGGGTATCAACAGGAGATAAGAGATGCGAGGAATGGGTTCTTTTTCCAGCCAGATAGGGATTAATCCCCCCAGAAGAGCTATTAAAAAGAACAGGAATATGTTGATTCCAATAGGTTTTTGCCAAAAAAACTGATCAAAACTAAATGCTGCGACTATCGCCAACAGCCAGAACAGGTTTCTATATTTGCTTTGCATTTTTACTCCTATTTATCCGATCATTTTTACTGTCGGAACAGGCTTTTTTTGATCATTCGATTCAACTTGAATCAAGCTTATGGAAGGTTTTCTATCAAAGGCTATCAAAAACGGTCAAGAGTGGGACCAAACCTCTCAACTTTCATGTATACTATTACATAAATACATTTACTACAATTTTTAAGCAGGAGAAATGATGAAACAGGTTGCTATAATTACCGACAGCACGGCTTATTTACCCCAGAATATTGTAGAGGAATTGGGTATTTACACTGTGCCGTTGACTTTGCATTGGGATGGCGAATCCTACCGCGATGGGGAGGATATCAAGGCAGAAGAATTTTATGACAGGCTGGAGGAATCAGACACGATACCCACCACAAGCCAGGTGACGGTTAACGAATTCAACAAGTTGTTCGAGCAATTATTGGACAATGGCTATGCTGTTTTGGCCTTATTGATCTCCAGCGGTATTTCGGGGACGGTTGAATCGGCACAGCAAGCTGCTGAGAATTTTCCCGATGCCCCCTTGGTCGTGATGGATACACAGTTGGTTTCGATGGCGTTAGGGTTCATGGTGATGAAGGTCGCCCGTGCTGCTCAGAAGGGCGCCAGCCTGGCTGAGTGTCAGGCACTGGCAGAAGCAGTTTATCCGAACATCGGTGTGTATTTCACGGTGGATACCCTCAAGTATCTCAACAAAGGCGGACGGATAAACACCGCCAAACGCCTATTGGGGGCGGCTTTGAACATCAAGCCCATTATGGAGATTCGGGATGGCAAGATCGAGCTTGTGGAATCGGTGATTTCACGAAAGAAGGCAATAGAACGGATGCTTGAACTGGTTGAACGGGATATTGCCGGGCGTCAACCCGTGCGGATTTGTGCTTTCCATGCAAAAGCCGAGGATGATAATCAGATGTTAATGGCAGAGGCGATTGACCGGTTCAATCCCGTTGAGACGGTGACCACTTTTGTCAGCCCGGTGATTGGGACGCATACCGGCCCAGGCACTGTAAGCATCGCTTATATGGTCGGATGAACTTACAGCCATCCTCTCAAACCATAGACCAGCATTCCTAGATATTCTTTGAGGGCGTTTGTCGTCAGCCCGAGGGAGCTGGTGTTGGGCAAGAGGTAAATCAGAGCCTCATCAATACCGGGTTTGAAGGCGCTTTCCCAATTCTGCTGTGTAATGGTGAAATCAACCGGCGCGGGGATTACGCTTATGCCCTGATGTTCGAACAAAGCCTTCGCCCTGGGCATGTGCATGGCTGACGTGACCAGGATGATCTCTTCAATCCCTTTTTCCCGCAGTATCTCAGCTGAATAGATGGCATCCTCATAGGTGTTTTGCGATTCCGACTGCTGCCAGATTGCCTCTTTCGGCACGCCTGTCAGGATGAGCAATTCTGTCATCTCCTCCGCTGGTGAGGTGCCCCTGGCTTCACTGAATTCCAGGTTGCCGCCGCTGACGAGGATCGCTGGTGAAGCGCCCTGTTGATAAAGTTTGGCAGCATACAGCACACGGTCCCCCGCACTGTTGACCTCGGTCATGGGACGCGGCGGGTCAGCGGATTCCGTGCCGCCGCCCAGGATCACGATCACTTCCGCGTGGGGTATGGAATCAGACGGAAGGTTCCGCCATTCCAAAGAACGCGCCAGAGCGTAGCTCACCCAGCGGTTGCTGGCCAGCCATAGGAGGCTTAGCGCACCGATAAGCAACCCGCGCCGCCATTTGGGTCTCTTCTCGAGGATGAGGGCGATCAGAATCATGATGCAGGAAAATCCCAGGGGGTAGACCAGGAGGGGCAGGAGTTTGCTGAGATATACGAACATAATGACTTATCCTTTTTGTTATTTTGTGTATCATCCAGAGGCGATTCTTATTATAGTTTCACTGGGGTGAAAACGAAAGACATTCTAAATAGCAACTTTTTAGAAAGGGAATGATTTTCACTGCAACTTTCAATGCAGGCACTCGTATATAAAATTGGACGATCTCTAGGTTGGGTGGAATGATTCAAGCCGATTAATGAAGATATAATAAGTAATTGTTGTTTTTGAATATGAGCTAATTTTTGTCTTTTGTTTTCTGACTTGGATTCAAGGATTTAGTGCAACGGATGAGGTGATAAAATCATTCGTATGCAAAAACAAAAATACAAAAGATTAGGAAACGAAGAGCGAGAAAGTATAAGTAGAGGACTGGCACAAAAGAGAAC
>Ga0307427_1001034_pt1 | contig 15145 bp, 17 predicted proteins | sample SalMarWE160190MG_FD_202162 | JGI IMG/M metagenome (GOLD analysis project Ga0307427, IMG submission 202162) | Salt marsh sediment microbial communities from the Plum Island Ecosystem LTER, Massachusetts, United States - WE1603-190 | ecosystem: Environmental > Aquatic > Marine > Intertidal zone >... | reverse complement strand
GTCTCCTCTTTTAACTCTCTCAATGCTGCTTTCTTAAAATCTTCATCTACTCGCACATTGCCTGTAATCGGTTGCCAAAAACCCCCTTTTTCAGGATTTCTCTTTAATAAAAGAAAGAAAACCTCTCTTCCTTTTTTTGTAAAAACGATTACTTCTACTTGATTGTTTGTTTTCATATCTCCTATTTTTAAACTTATTAGTTTATATTCTCTTTCAAAATCTTCCCTACTGTCAGAACAATGAAACAAATTACAAAGCTTACTCAAACAATATCTCGCTCTTATTTCTTTCTTAATATTAATTAATTTCTGTATGGCCTTATCTCCTTCAATTAACCATACTAATAAGGGCTTCCTGCAAAGATATTCGCTAAGTTCTACAACATAATCTATCACCGACCAGCCATAAAATCTCTTTACAAAGTCTAAATCCATCAATATCTGACCGAAGGCAATTATCTTTAGTCCTTCTTTTTTCATTCTTTCCTTGAAATCTTCATCTAAAGAACGTTCAATCATATCAGGCTTTACTAGAATTATACTACGATCTATATTTTCTGTCAGCATCTTACTATCCTTTCTCTAATTATCGAATTTTTAAAGTGCTCCCGTAACTATTTTAGTTAAACAAAAATAGATAATTTTGTCAATAGCTGAAAGGTACATTCTACCCCGAAGTGAAACATCGAAGTAACTTAAAAGGACATGTGTTTTCAAGTAAAATGATTATTTAGCAATCAATAACTAACTTGATAAACAACATGCCCTACAAACATTTTACATCAGAACAAAAAAATCAGCTATCTGTTCTATTGAGAACTAAGACGAAGAAGAAAGAAATAGCCAAGCTTTTGAGGAAAGGTCGGATCGGACAACTATCTGGCGAGAACGGAAACGAGGATCAGGAGTAAACGGAAAATATTATGGGGAAATGGGGAAATGGGGAAATGGGGAAATGGGGTCAGGAGCGTTTTTTCAGGAACGTCTTTTCTAAGTCTTAACTGTTTCAAAAATTTCTCAATTTTCATATTCCAAAAAAAACATCTATTTTCTTCCTTAACCAATTATACCATAAATTTAATCCGCAAAACAAAAAACAGTTATCAAGGAAATAGCTGTTTTTTAAAAACTTTTCTCTGTTAATCCAAGGCCACTCCTAACTTTTCTCTCAACACCGTTTTAACTCTTCTAATATCAGCCTTCATCAATGTAAACTCGTCCTCCAAATCTGTTGCCTTTTTCAAAAATTTATCGATTGAAGTAGTTAATTTTTCAATTTTCTGATTGATTCTTATTTCCATCTGTTCTAATCTTTTTCTCAAAACTACTGTCTCCTGATCTACTAAATTGAATCTTTTATCCATCTTTCCTATTTTTTTATCAACCGCATTAAGAATAACAATTGTTTGTTGACTAAGAAGTCTTTCGATTTCTTTTGAAGTTAGTTGGTGAGTTGTTTTTTTAGCCATATATTATCTTACAAATTTAATTTCTAATTTAATTTTATCAATTCAAACAATCTTGTCAAATTTGAAACCAATTATATCATAAACCTAAGTTATAAAAAAAAGTAAGCCCGGTTTAAATAAACCCGGTTTATTAATAAATAACTATTCTGCGATAAGCTTAACTTATCGCAAGAGATAAAAAAGCGGAGAGATTTTCTCTCCGCCTTTGGGTTGTTTTGTTGGATTTCAAAAGGCTAAAAAGCATACATTGTTTTCAGTTCTACTTCGGTGGGTAATTTAAAATACTGCTCGCCCTTCTCGCCCACATACACATTTCCCTGCTTCACAATCCTTACTGGCCTTACAGAACCATTGCTGTTTATAACATTCACATAGAAAGTATTAGCTTCCTGAAGAGCGACCTGGGTTTGAGCCTGCGTCTTTTTACGATCCCGTTCCGCTCCAATTATATAACCTGCGCCACCCCCCACAGCAGTACCAATCAGGGTTGACTCGGTGCTACGGCCTATTGCTTGACCGGCAAGGGCTCCTACTCCGGCGCCAAGCAATCCTCCGGTTTGGGCATCGCTCTCGCAACCAACAGTAAACAACAATCCAATCAAAACAATCGCTGCCAATAATAGACTTCCTTTTTTCATTTTTTTCCCTTTCAATCTAATTAAAATTGTTAAAGAATCTATACTAAGAAACACTCTCAGTAACTAATTTTACTCTAACAAAACCAAACAATCTTGTCAAATTTTTCAGAACCAATTATATCATAAATCCACTTTGCAAAACAAATCAAAGGAGCTAAACTCCTTTGATTAAAACTAAACCGGGTTTAGTTTTATTTCAGGCCAAGCCCTTGACTAACTTTTTCGTCAAGATGAGTTGTTATCAGATTTTTGATTTCTTGCTTTTTAACCCATTTAATTTCGGCTATTTCATGCGGCTCTCTTGGCTTAGCAATGGGTTTTTCTGATTTTAATCTGCAAAAATGATAAACAATAAAGACCAGAATTTGAGGATGAACTCGCAAAGATATCTCTCTGATTGACTCAACGTCATAACCTGTTTCATCTAAAATTTCTCTTTCAACGCATTCTTTTCTGCTTTCATTTAATATCTGCTTGCCTCCTGGAAAAGCCCATTCTAAAACCGCTCCCTCTTTTCCAGATTCTTTTTTTACTCTACGAATCATTAAAACCTCATTTTTATCATTAACAACCACTCCCAGATTGATGAAATCTTTGGCTTCTTTTTTGCTCATATATTATTTTTTATTCTCCGAGAATTTGGATTTGGATTTTTCTGTCTCTGGCTCTGTCTAATTCAATGAATAAAATCTTTTGCCAAGTACCAAGTTGTATTTCCCCCTCAATTAGATTCAAGGTAACAGAGGTTCGCAAGTTTATCGCCTTGCAATGACTATGACCATTGCGGCATTCAGCATCGCACATATTCACTGTTCTTTTATCGAAATCATCATGACTGTAATCTATATTCTGAGGAGCAATTCTTTCCAAAGATTTCTTAATATCTTCTAAAAGCAACGGCTCATTTTCCTGAACAAAAATAACAGCAGTTGTGTGCAAGGTTTGGATATTAACTAAACCATCTCTGATTTTGCTCTCCTTTACAAAAGACGCAATTTTATCTGTTAAATCAACAATATCAAATTGTTTTTCTGATTTAATCTTAATTATTTTGTTTTTTGTCATATTGTTTAATGTTTAATTCTCTCGCTGAACTACAAAATCAGCAAGACTTTTTAAAGCTTTATTCCATTTATTTTGAGGTAAAATCTTTAATTGCTCTTTGGCTTTTGCTGAAAACTCCTCTGCCAAATTACAAGCTTTTTCACCAGCTCGTGTTTTCTTAATTAACTTTATTGCTTGTTTAATATCTTTGTTTTTAATTTCTTTTTTTCTAATTATTTTTAAAAGCTTTTCTTTATCTGATTTTGAAAGCTCGCTCAAGGCAGAAAGAATAACAATGTTGCCTAATTTTCTTTCTTCTATGTCCTTGCCAATCTTTTTGCCAAACTTTTTCTCACTGCCGAATATATCCAGAACATCATCTCTAATTTGAAAAGCCATTCCCAGATTAAAACCATAATCTTTTAATGCTTTTAATTGTTTGCTTGAAGCTTTGGCGCAAATTGCACCAACTTCGCAGCAGCTCTGAGCCAAAGAAGCTGTTTTTTTACCTATCATTTCGTAATATTTCTGTTTGGTAATTTTATGATAGCGGTTTTTAACAATATATGACTCTTCCTGCCTTCCTTGTTGTTCAAACAAAATATCTAAAATTTCACCATTAATAACTGTTTTTAAGGTCTGGGCAAAGACTTCAGAAAACATGGCTGGTTTTTTAGAATGGCTTGCTCCTTCAAAAGCAGCTGCTAAATAATCTACTCCCATGCATTCAGCAACAGACTGACCAAACTTAAACCAAACAGTCGGCTTGTTTCTTCTCAAGTGACTATGGTCAATAATATCATCAACAATTAAAGTACAGTTGTGCAGAATCTCTAATCCAGCTGCTGGATATAAAACATGTTTTATTTTCCCTCCTAAAAGTTTAGAGGAAATAATTGTTAAAGCCGGCCTAAATCTTTTCCCGCCAGCAAATGTTTGATAATTAATAAGTTTATGAAATTTCTTATCAACATACGACTCTAAAAGCTCTTGAATCACCGGATTAACCATTGCTGCTGTTTCTTTTAAAAATAAATCTAATTCCTTTTTATTCTTTTCTTCTTTTTCTTTTATTTTAAAATATCTTTTTAACCCGATTTTCAACCAAGGGGTGTATTTGTTAGGATTTTTTTTAATATGGTTCTGCAGTTTATTAATATTAACCCATTTCCAATTAGCTACTTCTTTAGGATTTGCCTTTATCTTTCCATTATACTCTCCAATTAAAATTGCGCACATTTCATTCTCAGACCCCGCATTTTTATACTCTGCCTGATATTGGAACTTATCAATCATTTTAAGAGTGCAGGTAAATCCAAACTCTTCTTTTAATCTTCTTTCTCCTGCTTTTATGTATTCTTCGCCTTTCCGAGGATGACTGCAGCAGGTGTTTGCCCAATAAAGAGGCCACAACGGCTTAAACTTACTTCTTTGCTGAATCAAAAGCTGTCCCTTATTATTGAAAATATATACAGAAAAAGCGCGGTGTAAAATTCCCTTACCCTGATGGCATTTTTCTTTTGTCTCAAATCCAATGATTTTATCTTTTTTATTAACAAGTAATAATTTTTCCATACTATTGTGGACCCGGGCAGATTTGAACTGCCGTCTCTACAATGCGAATGTAGTGTTCTGCCACTGAACTACAGGCCCATATAATCGCTGAACAAAATTTCCTTTTTGGTTTCTGTTATTTTGTGATAATTAAAATTTTAGAGGTGGTTGTATAAGTTTTTTTATTAAAACTGAACACTATCTCATCTTTTTCTGATACTGAAACGGTGTCAAAAAATTTATCAATTTCACCAAACACAAAATCAAAATCTCGTTTTAGTTCCCAGCTGTCTTCTAACTTTTCTTTACTCGCCAAAACTACGAAAAGACGATTATGCGAACCAAACCTTTGAGGTCCTTGGTTTTCGTATAGCCATACAATTAAATCTTTTGGATTTTGGGTTGCTTCTTTTAAAGAATAGCCTTTCGGAAGATAAGTAATTTTTAAGTCAAAAGGTTGATTGCCAAAGAAAATATCTACTCCTTTTAAATTTGAAATTGTTGGAATTACTTTATCATGTTGGCTTATATGGTCTTCAATCAGAACGGTAGTCCAATGATTATACCAAGTGGCTATTACATAATTCGTTACATCATCGTGGAGTTTACTTTTTACGCCCTTGATTAAATTCTCATATCTCGTAAATTTGCGCACATATTCGCCCTGTATTTTTTGGTCCAATTGTCCTTGGACTACGCCCCAGTGAAAATCTTTTACTTTCATTAACTCATTCTTCAAATCTTCATCAGAAATTATAGCATGTCTTTCCGTTATTAATTTTTGATATTTATCTTGAATAAATTTATCTATTTTATCTTGAGGCGTGCTAATCAATCTTTTAATGATATCTGATTTATTACCTTTATTACTCACTCCCAAATCTTCCGCTAACTCTTTCAAATCATCGGTTTTTATGGATTGCAATTTGAGATTTGCTAATTCTTGTTTTGAAACTAACATATTATTTTTTTTGAAATAATAAAATATATTCGTGCCTAAAAATATAAAAGCCTCCGACCAGGGCTCGATAGCGCCATAGGTTTCCTTGATTTCTCTTGGCTCGGTTATTTACCATATTTTTTACTAGAATACTTTTTAATTTCAATCCGTTTCCTCGGTTTAGAGTTTCTTGCATAAGATGAAAGCCAAGAGGCACCCATTCGCTATTTGTATATTTGTCGCCAATCACGATTGCTAAATAATGATTTTTCTCTAATAGGTTGGTGAAGTTTCCTATTACATCTCCAAATTTTTTAGTAAAATCTGCGACACTTTTAACATTACATAAATCCTCTTTTCTGTCGCTAAACTTAACAATATCATGGTATGGTGGATGCATAATAGCAAACTGAATATTATTGCGATTATGATTTTTTAAAACTTCCGTTACTTTATTTTTTGCTTTTTCTTGCGTGCTATCGCCAACAAGAATATCCGTAAAAACATTCCCGGCAAGAAAAGGTTGTTTGGCAATATGATTCTTTGCCCTTTTCGCAACTTCAGAAATCAACTCAATACCAACCCCATGTCTGCCTAATCGTCTACACTCAATCAAGGTGGTCCCACTCCCCAAAAAAGCGTCTAACACAACATCGCCTTTTTTAGTAAATCGTCTCATTAGTTGATTTGGGATTTGGGGAATAAAATTACCATGATACTCGCCTGTATGAGCGCCCGATTTATCTCTAGCGCCAATAATCCAAAGACTATCTGTTAAAATGTCTTCATATTCTTGCCAATTTTTTGAATTTAAATCATTGATTTTAGGCATAAATAACGTCGTTGTTTAAAAATTAAGACATTGTAATATTCAATGAAAATTAAAAATTAAAAATTATTTTATGTTACCCAATATTTCTCTTTAGTCATTTTATCTTGTTTTGTTTCAATCTGACTTCTTTCCCTTCTTACGTCTTGAGCTAAAGAACTAAGTTTCTTGTCCGTCAATCTGCCTAATTTCTCAATCTCTTTTTCTAAAAAATCTTTTTTGTTCTTTTTAGGATCAGTTAAAACATAGCCGAATAAAATATCCAAAATCCAACCAATTTTTGGTCCGGGCTTAATAGATAAAATCTTCATTACATTATCACCGCTAAGCTTCAACGTCTTCACTGAAATTGGGTCTTTAGAAACTCTCTCAATTACATATCTAAGATGACGCAGTTTATACGGTTCTGCTTTAGGACAGCCGGAACCAATTCTATCTGCCATTCTAACTTCTAAAAGTTCATCTATGTTTTCAAGGCCTACATTGCGTATTAATTTTCGCACCGATGCTTCTGTTACTTCGCCAACATTATAATAAAATAGGTGATAGCGAACTAACTTAACAATTTTTTCAATATCTTTTTTAGAAAAGCGCAAGCGATTCAATATCTGAACTGTCATCCTTGCTCCTACTATTTCATGGCCGTAAAAAGTAGCATTAGGGCCTTGGCCTCTCTTTGCCCTGGGCTTGCCAATATCATGAAACAAAGAAGCTAATCTAACGTATTTGTTAAAGTTTTTCTTTGCTGCATATTTCAAAGAAAGAATAGCATGCTCATAGCATCCATAAATATGGTGTTTATTCTGGCTCACCTTATATCCTTCTTCAAGCTCGGGAATTATATACTTTAAAAGACCTGTTTCTTTTAAAAGCTCTGCGCCGTTAGCAGCTTTATCTGCCATAATAATTTTCAAAAACTCATCTCTTATCCTTTCTTTAGAAATTGCCTGAAGCCAGGGAGCACTCTTTTTGATTGCTTTAGCTGTTTTTGTTTCAATAGAAAAACCCAGAACAGTAGCGAACCTGACCGCTCTAAGCATTCTTAAAGCATCTTCAGAAAATCTGTCTTCAGCTTTCCCAACCGCCCGAATTATCTTTTTCTGTAAATCATCTTGTCCTTTAAATAAATCAATAATTTTAAGAGCTTGCCCTGAGCCAAGTCCAAGGGCCATCGCATTTATTGTAAAATCTCTTCTGGCCAGATCCTCCTCTATGCTTTTTGCCCACTTAACTTTGTCTGGATGCCTTTTATCAGTATATTTTTCTTCTGTCCTAAAAGGAGTGATTTGTTATTACAAAAACTTTTTGGAAATATTTTTTGAATTTCTTCTGGTTTGGCGTTAGTAGCCACATCCCAATCCTCTGGATCAACGTTCCGCAATAAATCACGGACACACCCGCCTACAAGATATGCTTCGTATCCTTTTTTCTCCAATTTCTCAACAATAGACCCTATTTCTTTCGGTATCTTCATATATTTAATCTTACATCAAAAGTTGATTTTTTTCAACTTTTCTGGTAAAATAAAAAAGCGCCCTTGTGGTGTAACGGATAACATTTTTGTCTTCGGAACAAAAGATAGGGGTTCGAATCCTCTCAAGGGCACTATCTACTTTTTACACTTGCCGCATTCGCGAGCTTCGGGGTAAATCTTTAATCTCTCCTTAGCAATCTTCTTGCTACAATTTTCGCACTTTCCATAAGCGCCTTTTTTTATCTTTTCCAGGGCCAAATTAATATTCTGAAGCCGAAGCTCCATATTATGTTCAACAGGAAGCAAGTTCACATACTCTTCAACCTGGTCAGCTGCATCTTCTAAAACCTGGCTGCCTATACCGCCGTCTGCTTTAGGAAATTTTGTATCCCAGTCACCTTTAAGATTTTCGTCCTTTTTAGCAAATTTCCCGAGCTCAGCTTCAATTGAAGTTTTTTGTTCTTCTAATTTTTCTTTTAATTCTGAAAGAAGTTTTTTGTTCATAAACTACTCTCTATTGTTTTATGCGAATATGTGGCTGATATCCAGCCCATTTTGCCATCTTCAATCTCTATTTTATACCACCCCTCAAGCTCTTCCAACAATGGATAACTTTCTCCAGCATAAACTGCGCCTATAACAGAATAATCAGTTCCCGGTCCTTGTCTTACCCTTAAGGGCACTTCAATAGCTTCACTAATAAAGACCAGGGTTATCTCTTCGGAAGGTATTTTTTCTTCTTCCTCTTCTTTTTTTTCTTCTTCTTTCTCTTCTTCTGGAAGAATCTCTTGTTCTGACGTTTTATCCGGCGGAACAGGGGTTTGTGTTTTTACTTTAAAAAACCAATACCAAAAAGTACCAATGCCGGCTAAGACAACTAAAATAATGCTGACAATTAAAATTCTGACCCAGAGTTTTTCCCTAATAGTTGGCTTTTTAGAAACAACCCTAATCAATTCTGGAGATGGCTTTGGCTTTGGAGGAACTTTTACAGGTTCTTTTTTGCTCTTCAAGGGCGAGTACAACCGTTTAAATAATTCTTTCCTTCTTTGCTCTTTTGCCATTACTTTTTCAGTTTTTCTTTTTCTTTCTTGCTCTTGCTTTATTTTCTCTTCCTCCCTGCCCGCTGACTTGTCCTCCGAAGTTTTAACGAAAGAGGGAGCTTTAGCGAAGGCAGGCTCTTTTTCCTCGCTCTTTCTTAATGTTTCAATTCTTTTTTTAGCTTCTGTAATTCTATCCTCTCTTTCAGCAGGCGCAGGAACAAGGATTGGTTTTTCTTCTGGTTCTTTAGGCGTTCCGCCTATTTTTCTTTCTATGTCTGCAATTTTAGCAGTTATGCTATTTCTTCTCTCTATTATAGTCTGGAATTTTTTCTCCAATTCTTTTGCCTGAAATTCTATTTTCTGTTTTTTTTCTTCTACCTCCCATCTCTTAGTTTCAATTTCTCTTCTTCTTTCTTCTATTGCCCATCTTTGTTTTTCTAATTCTTTTTTCCTATCCGGCTCCTTGGCTGCTTTTTCTTCTTCCTCAATCGCTTTCTTTTCGCTTTCAATTTTTTCTTCTTCCGTTGAAACGCTGTCTAATGTTGTTTGAATTCTGTTTATCTTGCTGAAAAACTCGGCTTTCTCTGACTCAAACGACACTCCGAGAACTTCAATGTCCTTGAGTTCTTTTTCCAATTCAATCTTTTTCAGCTCTAACTGAATATTTCTTTCTCTTTCAGCAATTTCTGACTGTCTGGCAAGCAGTTCTTTTTCTTTAGCCTCTATTTGCATTACCCGTACTTCAATTCTTTGCGTTTTAACATCTGATTTCTTTATCTCCTCATCCCAAGGCCATCTTTTTTTCTCCAGTTCCCTGCGTTTTTCTTCTATTGCCCATCTTTGTTTTTCTATTTGCCTTCTCTCTTTTGGTGTTTTTGCCTCTATTTCTTTTTCTTCAATCAACCTCTGAGCTTCTTCAGTTTCCTTCTCTTTAATTGCAATGGAATGAAAGCCTTTTTTCGCTTTCTGTAATTCTTCTAAAGCTGCTGTTCTCTGCGATTCTAATGGTTGTTTCTCTTCAGCCAATTCTTGAATTTTTTTCTTAATCTCAACTTCTTCTTTTTTAAGGACCTGCCTTTCTTCAAAAAGAATATCTGTTTTACTTTTTGCTTTTTCAACTTCTTCAACTTGCTCAATTTGCTCAATTTTCTTAGCTTCTTGTTCTCTTCTCTTTCTTTCTTCTTCCTCTGCTAAAGACTTGGAAACAGCAGCCTCCTCTTCTTCCTCCATTCTCATTCCCTGCCTTTCTAATTCTTTTAATTCTTCAGCTTCTTTTTCCCTTCTCCTTTGTTCTGCTATCTTCTTTTTTTCTTCATCTCCAGCGACATCTACAACAGCCGCGCCATTTTTAACAGTTTCTTTTTGAAGACGAGCAATATCTTTTTTCATCGTCCTGATAGCGTTTTTTGGAATAAATTCTTCTGGCATAGATATTACTTTAATAGCGTTAAATTGATTCTGCCTTGGTCGTCAACGGAAATCACTTTTACAGAAACAATATCTCCTATTTTTACCACGTCTTCAACTTTTTCTACTCTTTTATCAGACAATTTAGATATATGAATTAACCCGTCTTGGCCTGGTAAAATTTCAACAAAGGCGCCAAAATCTAAAATCCTTTTTACTTCTCCTTGAAAAACCTCTCCGACCTTAACTTCCCTGGTAATATTCTTTACCCAAACAACTGCCTTTTTTGCCGCTTCTTCTTTTTCTGAAGTAATAAATACAAGGCCGGAATCCTGTATGTCTATTTCTGCCCCTGTTTCAGCAATAATTTTATTAATAACTTTTCCTCCCGGTCCTATTAATTCCCCAATTTTATCCGGATTAATTTGAACAGTGAAAATGCGGGGAGCATAAGGAGAAAGCTCAACTCTGGGCTTTGATATGGTTTTTTCCATCACATCTAAAATTTTGTTTCTTGCTTTTTTAGCCCTGTTTAACGCCTGCTCTATAATCTTTCTGTCTATTCCATTAACTTTTACATCCATTTGAACAACAGTAATTCCCTGCCTAGTGCCGGCTACTTTAAAATCCATATCTCCATGATGGTCTTCCGGTCCTTGAATGTCAGTTAATAACTTATATTTTCCTGTTTCTTCATCTTTAATCAAGCCAATAGCAATTCCAGCGGCTAATCCTTCTACAGGAACTCCTGCGTCCATTAAAGCTAATGAACATCCGGACACAGAAGCCATTGACGTTGAGCCATTTGAAGAAACAATCTCAGATACAATCCTTATTGTATATGGAAACTCTTCAACATTAGGAAGCAAAGGCAAAAGCGCTTTTTCAGCTAATACTCCGTGGCCGATTTCTCTTCTCCCAGGCCCTCTCAACGGCTTTACCTCTCCGGCTGAATAAGGAGGAAAGTTATAATGATGCATAAATCTCTTATCCCCGACAATCTCCATCCCTTCTATCAACTGCTGATCGCCCGGGCCGCCTAAAGTTAAAATAGACAATGCTTTAGTTTGACCCCTGGAAAACAATCCTGACCCATGGGTTCTGGGAATCAGCCCTATTTCTGAAGTAATCTTTCTGACTTCATCCAATTTTCTCGCGTCAACCCTCTTATCATATTTTATAACGTTTTCGTGAACTAATCTATCTGCTTCTTTGTCTAAAAAACTTAAAGCATATTTTAATTTATTATTATCTTCATATTTATCCTCAATAAAAAAGCTAAGCTCTTTTGTTAAATCATCAAGCTGTTCTGATCTTTTAATTTTATCTTTTTGGAAAAACGCTTTTTCAAATTTATCACCTAAAAACTTTTTGATTTCTTTTTCTAAATCAAGGTCTGGCGCGATTGGCTGGCAAACAATCTTTTCTTTTCCAGATTTCTTCTTAATATCGTTTTGAAACTCAATAATCTTTTCAATATGCTTTTCTGCGAAATCATATGCCTGGCAAACTGCTTTTTCTTCTACTTGGTTAAAACTTCCTTCAATCATATTGATTAAAGAATCGCCTGAAAAAATAATATCCATATCAGCTCCTTCTTTTTGTTCATAAGAAGGGCTTAGAATAAAGTTGTTGTTTTTTCTGCAAACCCTCACTGCTCCTAATGGACCATTCCATGGAATATCAGAGATAGATAACGCAATTGAACTGGCTATTAACCCGAGAAGGTCCGGATCATTTTCACCATCCCAAGAAAGAACAGTTATAATTACCTGAATTTCTCTTTTTAGTCCTTTAGGGAATCTTGGCCTAATACATCTATCAATTAACCTGGCGTTGCAAACCGCTTCATCAGACGGCCTGCTTTCTCTTTTAATGTATTTAGGACCTTTAATCTTTCCGGCTGCATAATATTTTTCCTGGTATTCAACAAATAAAGGAAAAAAATCCAGGTCTTCTCGGTTTTGCTTGCTCATTACGCAAGTAGCTAAAACTAAAGTATCGCCGCAGCGAACCAAAGCGCTTCCATTTGCTTGTTCTGCTAAACTGTTGGTCTCAACTTCAATATTTTTCCCATCTAATTTTAGATTAAATTTCATGAATAAGCGATACTAATATACGAATGACATACTAATTATACTAATATTCGTATCATTGGTATGCTAATTAGTATTATTGGTATCGCTGTTATTTCTTTAATAAATATTTCTTGGGCGATTTCTCCAAATCAATGAATTCATCAGTTATTTCTCTTAAACGCGAAGAGGATGACCTGCCGAAAGCAATAATCTCTACTCTTTTTCCTTGATTTTTTAAATATTCAACCAAAGAGATAAAGTCGCCGTCTCCCGAGGCAAGAACCAAAACATCAACACTGGGAGCTATTCTGATAGCATCAATAACTATTCCAACGTCCCAGTCAGCTTTTTTCTGGCCTCCATAGAATTCTTGAAGTTCTCTCACTCTGGTTTCAATACCAAGCTTGGTCAAAGCATCAAAGAATGGCTTTTCCTCTCCTGTTTTTGTGCTAACCACATAAGCAAAAACTCTTATTAAACTTCTTCCGCTCACTGCTAATTTCAAAATCTCTTGAAAATTAACCCGGGCATTATATAGATTTTTTGCGGAGTGATACAGATTTTGAACATCTATTAACACCCCTACCCTTTGTCCAATGTGTTTTATGACCATAGTTACTTTTTAAGCCCTATTGCTTTAACAATCTTATTATACCTTTTTTCGTCTTCTTTTTTCAGATGCTTTAAAAGTTTTCTTCTTTTAGAAACCATTTTCAAAAGCCCTCTCTTGGAATGAAGGTCTTTAGAATGTTTTTTCAAATGAGAAAGCAATTGTTTAATCTCTTCGGAAAGCAAAGCAACCTGAACCTCGTCAGACCCAGTATCTGCATTATGCAGTTTATACTTTTCAATTATTTTTGTTTTTTCTTCTGTTGATAACATATTTTTGTGCCCCGTGAGGGATTCGGACCCCCGACCTTATCCTTAAGAGGGATCTGCTCTACCAATTGAGCTAACGGGGCAATTTAGGGACAGGGGATTTCAAACAAACCTTGCTCCCACCAGTTTTGATAAATCTGAGTTGTCCAATCAGCCAGGCCAATAAACTTAAGAACAAGACCGATAATAAGAAAAGCGCCATAAATTATCAAAAGGCCGAAGACAACTGCTGTAAATAATCTTTTTGCGCGAGAAAGCATTTCCGGGCCTCCGCCGGTTGGGCTGGCATAAGCAACAATATACATAAACCCGCCAATGGCTATCATTAAAGCAGCTAAAGACGGAACTATTTTAATTAAGAGAAAATCAATAATTCCATCAAGCATTACAAAAAGATGACAAAGTTGGCAAGGAATGGTCTGGTCTCCAGGTTGTTCAATATCATCTTCAGAAAGACCACAAGGAACCAGTCCAGCATGGATTGAAGCAGCAAAAGAAAAAAACAACAAACTCAAAAAGATTATTGGAAATATCTTTTTCACCCCGTTAGAAATTTCTGTTTTTTTCATCATAATAATTTGTTTTACAAATCCCGTTAATTTTATAGATTTCTAACGGGGTTCATTTTTTAATCATAGCAAATTTTTAAAAAAAAGAAAACCCTTTAAAGATAGGGCCGTTTCAAAAAACTAAACTCCTTAAATTTATTTAACAGCTAAAAGCTCTTTTAATTCCTTTACTTCTATTTCTAATTTTTCTATTCTTTCGCGGTGATTGACAATGAGAAGCTTCTCTATTGTTTCTAAACGATCTTCAACTTTGTTAAATCGCATATTAACCTCATCTTTTTTGGCTGTTTCTTCAAACCCCTTTTGCACCATTCTAGCTAAATCTCCAATTGTAATATTATTTTGATTCTCCATACAATTTCATTATAGCTTTTCAAAAAAACATGTCAAATAAACAAAAAAAGGGGTTAAATTTTAACTTTTAAGGTCTTAATTCTTCCAGCTTATAAAGCTTCCTACGGGATATTTGCTTAAAAAGTTTTTTGTTGTTGTTTTTAACACATCAAAGTGTAAATGACATCCAGTAGCATAACCCGTGTTACCCATCTTTCCGATAGGATCTCCTGTTTTTACTTTTTGTCCAGGGACAACTAAAATTACAGAGAGATGCCCATAATAGGTTATTACCCCATTCGGATGTAAAATTGTGACTCTATTTCCTCCGATTTTAATTCGTCCTATCTTTTCTACTGTTCCTCCGGCCGCAGCTACGACTAACGAACCGCAATCATTAGCAATATCAATCGCATTATAAGGATGTAATCCCTGACTAATCATTCCTTCGCAAGGTAAAATGAAATAAGATTTTCCTACCGGAATATCATTTAGAAAACTTGAACTTGGAATCGAAGACTGCTTACCATCAGGAATAATTAAAAAATCGCCAATGTAAATATTTCCTTCATTGCCAAGCTCGTTGAATTCAACGATTTCTTCTAAATTCGCTTCATAAATTTTAGCAATTTCACTCAAAGTATCATCTCTCTCAACCATATAAAGTATTCCTGAAATTGGAAGAATAATAAGTTTCTGGCCAATCTTAATTATTGACTTTGAGCTTAAATCATTGGCCCATAAAATCGTGTCCAGAGAAATATCATATTTATCTGCAATAAAAGAAATAGTATCGCCTGATTGAACAACATATTCAATAATTTCGTTTCTTCTTTCTATCTCATCTTCAACACTTCCTAACATAGTTCCCAAAACCTGAGGAGTAATT
>Ga0307427_1001033_pt1 | contig 15161 bp, 14 predicted proteins | sample SalMarWE160190MG_FD_202162 | JGI IMG/M metagenome (GOLD analysis project Ga0307427, IMG submission 202162) | Salt marsh sediment microbial communities from the Plum Island Ecosystem LTER, Massachusetts, United States - WE1603-190 | ecosystem: Environmental > Aquatic > Marine > Intertidal zone >... | reverse complement strand
CGCCGACCAGACCTACGTGACGCGGAAGAAGGACTACGACAACCCGTTCCGGCGGATGCTTTACTCAACCGACGAGGAGATGGAAGCCGTCATCGGGACGGCCGAGGACAACAGTTTCGTCAAGCAGGTCGGCCAGGAAACCGAGCAGTTCAAGCAGCGTGTTCAGGCCGCCAAGCAGCGCGGTTGAAGCCATTGCGCGGGCAGCGGCCTCAGCCGGCCGTGTGAGTTCCCTCCGCCTGCCGCATCAAGCACGGCCGCGACCCGCATCTTCGTCCTGCGAGTCTTCCGCCTCGACGTCAGCAGTGTCCGGCCGCTTCGGACGCCGCAGCCATATCAGGAACAGCGGCACGACAGGGCCGAACACAAAACCCGCCGCCGCGCCCGCGACCGCACTGACCCGCGGGCCCCAGGATGCACCTTCCGCCACGCCCGACCAGAGCCACCACCAGACGAAGGCGCTAAGCGCTGCGCCCACCGGCATCGCCACAAACGCCGCCACGCACCACCACAGAAGCAGCCGTGGACGACGAAACAACCAGACCGCCGTCACGCCTAGAAGCACGAACAGAAGCCGATCCGCCGCCGCCGCCACCCAACCCAACGGCTCGGCCGCGCTGCTGCCACGCAACAGGCCACGCTCAAAGAAGACGTTTACCCAGCACCAGCAGGTGAGGTCGTTCTCCGGCTCCTTGTCGACAGGAAAGATGGCGTAACCCAAACAGATGCTCAGGTAAAGCACGCCGACCACCCAGATAAACACCGACCGCGACCACCGGAGATGCGGCTGCGGTCGCCTCGCAAGCCACCAGAAACCCAGCGCCGTGAGCCCCGCAATGACGAAAGCAGCGGCCACCAACTCGATAGCGTCGACCAAAACCATCCTCGCTTTCTGGCGGACCTGCCTGTCCATGATACGAAGCCGGGCGCCGGCACGCAACAAGACACTGGACCCGCGAGGCGTTTGGGCCTGCCACGATGGCAGTGGCGCCGGGCGGACCGCGCACATTTTGGCATTTCGCCGCAGTTCGCGTCCTGCCCGCATGAACGATCTCGCGCGGCCGAACATCTGTAACATCCTGCACACAAAGCACTTACGAACTGTCCCGCCTCCGACACACCAGCCGGTCGCCCCATTGGCACACTGATTGCACCTCAGAACTTGGGAGGAGTGTATCTCCAACGAGAGCAAACCATGGTGGCTTGGCCGAATCATATCGAAAACCCGACCCCGTCGGTCCTGATCGCCGACGACAACGATGGCTGGCGCGGCGCCGTGGGCGACGTGCTGGCCCGGGCGGGTTTCCGCACGCTCGCAGCGACGTGCGGCGAGGAGGCCATCGAACTCGTCCGGCACGAGCGGATCGACGTGCTCCTCATCGACTTCCACATGCCGCGACTCAACGGCATCCAGACGCTGCGGATCATCCGCCGCGAGGAATACTGGTTGCCGGCCGTCCTGATGACCGCCCATCCGGCCGACTTGCCCGCCGCCGAGGTCCAGGCGCTTCGCGTCGAGACTGTCCTCGAAAAGCCGGTCGATCGCCAGGTCATCGTCCGAATCGTGACGCGCGTCGTGCGGCCGTGGTAGGCCGATACGTCCTGGTCGCACGGCCATGTGCCACCAACCAACGAGAATCATGGCCACGCCAACGAAAGCGTGGCTATGCCGCGCGGCTACAGAGAACAAGCGAAAGGTTCCAGGTTCCGACAATCAAACGCTGAACGTGAAAGGAGCAGGCTGTGAAATTGAAACCATTGGGTGACAAGGTCGTTGTGAAGCGGCTCGAGGCAGAGACCACCACGAAGGGCGGCATCGTGCTTCCCGACACCGCCAAGGAGAAACCGAAGCGCGGCAAAGTGATGGCCGTCGGCCCGGGCAAGACGCTCGACTCCGGCGATATAGCCAAGCCGACCGTCAAGAAGGGCGACCAGGTCATCTTCTCCGGTTTCGCCGGCACCGAGATCGAGGTGGACGGCAAGGAGATGCTCATCATGAGCACCGACGACATCCTGGCCGTCCTCAAGAAGTAGGCCCCGTCTCAGAGACCGTTCTGAAGCCCTTTTAACGCAGAGGCCGCAGAGATGAAAGAGAGAGCGCTGAGATATCAACAGCCCTTCTTTTTGTTATCTCGTGCCATGCCGTCCTCGGCGGTCTCTCTGTTCTCTCCGCGATCTCTGCGTTGAAGACGTTTGCCTAACCGAGTGAGGCCCCGAACCATAAAGGAGAACTACCGTGGCAGCCAAAAAAATTGCATTCGATCAGGAAGCCCGCGAGGCGATTCGACGCGGCGTGACCATGCTCACCAAGGCCGTCCGCATCACCCTCGGACCGAGCGGACGCAACGTCATCCTGGAGAAGAGTTTCGGCGGCCCAACCGTCACCAAAGACGGCGTCACCGTCGCCAAGGAGATCGACCTCGAGGACCCGTGCGAGAACATGGGCGCCCAGATGGTACGCGAAGTCGCCTCCAAGACCAGTGATGTTGCCGGCGACGGCACCACCACCGCCACCATTCTGGCCGAGGCCATCTTCTGCGAGGGCCTCAGGAACGTGACCGCCGGCGCCACCGCCATGGAACTGAAGCGCGGCATCGACGCGGCCACCGAGGCCATCGTCGGTGAACTCAAGAAAATGTCCAAGGACGTTACCTCCTCCAAAGAGGTCGCCCAGGTCGGCACCTGCGCCGCCAACCAGGACCCGGAGATCGGCAAGATGATCGCCGATGCCATGGACAAGGTCGGCAAGGACGGCGTCATCACCGTCGAGGAAGGCAAGAGCCTCGACACCACCATCGACCTGGTCGAGGGCATGCAGTTCGACAAAGGGTACATCTCGCCGCACTTCGTGACGGACATGGAGTCCATGGAATGCGTCCTCGAGAAGCCTTACGTCCTGGTCCACGAAAAGAAGATTTCCTCCATCAAAGACATGCTGCCGCTCCTGGAAAAGATCGCTCAAGCCTCCCGCCCGCTGCTCGTGGTCGCCGAGGACATTGAGGGCGAGGCCCTGGCGACCCTCGTGGTCAACAAACTGCGCGGCACGTTCCAGTGCTGCGCCGTCAAGGCCCCCGGTTTCGGTGACCGCCGCAAGGCCATGATGGAAGACATTGGGACGCTGACCGGCGGCAAGGCCATCTTCGAGGACCTCGGCATCAAACTCGAGAACGTCGAGATCGCCGACCTCGGTCAGGCCAAGAAGATCACCATCGACAAAGACTCCACGACGATCATCGAAGGGGCCGGAAGCACCGATGCCATCACCGGCCGCATCGACGCCATCCGCAACGAGATCGAGGCCACCACCAGCGACTACGACCGCGAAAAACTCAACGAACGCCTGGCCAAACTCGCCGGCGGCGTCGCACAGATCAACGTCGGTGCCGCCACCGAAAGCGCCTGCAAGGAAAAGAAGGCTCGCGTGGAGGATGCCCTGCACGCCTGCCGCGCGGCCGTCGAAGAAGGCATTTTGCCGGGCGGCGGCGTGGCCGTCCTCCGGGCACGCAAGGCCCTCGACAAACTGCGGCTCAAAGGCGACCAGAAAATCGGCGTCGATATCGTGCGGCGCGCCCTGGAAAGCCCCATCCGCCAGATCGCCGAGAACGCCGGCATGGACGGCTCGATCGTCGCCCAGCGCGTCCAGGACGCCGACGATGCCGCCTTCGGCTTCGACGCCCTCGCGCACCAGTACTGCGACCTGGTCAAAGCCGGCGTCATCGTGCCGACAAAGGTTGAGCGTGCCGCCCTCCAGAACGCCGCCTCGATCGCCGGCCTCCTCCTGACGACCGACGCTCTCGTTTCCGAGATTCCGGAGAAGAAGAAGGCCCCCGCCGGCGCCGACATGGGCGGCGAGGGGATGTATTAAACCGATGCCGCCAGTACCCAAGAGACCCGTTGACGATGAACCGCGCGGCGGCCCCGCCTCCGGCGGGTGAACTTCCCAGGCCGCCGCGCTTGTTCATTGACAGTGCCCCCACTATAATGGGGCAAGCAGCACGCTGCGCGCCGCAACGCCTGGCGCCTTCGCGGAGGACACAAGATCATGACCGAGATCATGTTCCACGTCGAAAAGGACCCGGACGGCGGGTACACCGCGCGCGCGGTGGGCGCCTCAATCTTCACGGAAGCCGAGACGCTGCAGGAGATGAAGCACAACGTCCGCGAAGCCGTGCTCTGTCACTTCGAGCACGAGCATGAACGGCCGAAGATGATCTGGCTTCACATCGTTGAGGACGAGGTAATCGCGCTATGAGGCTACCTCGCGACCTTTCCGGCCGAGATCTGGCCAAGGCCCTGGGCGGTCTTGGCTACCAAGTCACCAGGCAAAAGGGCAGTCACATACGCCTGACGGCCTCTCCCCCCGAGGGGGATCATCATGTGACCATCCCCGACCACGACCCGCTCAAGGTAGGCACACTCAGCAACATCCTGAAAGACGTTGCCGCGCACGTTGAGTTGTCGCGCGATGAACTGTTGGCAAGGCTGTTCCCATAAGCCGCAGAGCCAAGGTGTTGGGGAAGCGGCCTTTCCGGGCCGCCGCGTTCCTTATCCGCCACTGCGAACTCTCAAATCTGAAATCTCAGATCTCAGATCGCCTCACGCTTCGGACATCTCGATGCCGTAACGCTTCATCTTCTTGTAGAGCGTCGTGCGGTTGATGCCGAGGGCCTCGGCGGTGGCCCGGCGGCCACCCGCGAACGCGCCGAGCGCCCGCAGAATGATCTCGCGTTCCGGTTTCTCCAACGCCCTTTTCAGCGGCAGGATCCGCCCGTCGCCATCGCCGTCTCCGGGACGCCGCATGTTCTCGGGCAAATCGTCCACGCCAAGGGTCGCGTTCTTCGTCAAAATCACCGCACGCTCGATCACGTTCTCCAACTGCCGCACGTTGCCCGGCCAGGCGTGTCCCTGGAGCAGACGCATGGCGTCGTCCTGGAACCCCATGATCTTGCGTTCGGTCCTGCGGCAATGGGTGTCGAGGAAGTGCTCGGCCAGAAGCGGAATGTCGGCAATCCGCTGTCTGAGCGGCGGCAGATGGATCGTCACAACGTTGACGCGCCAGTACAGGTCCTGCCGAAAGTCGCCGCGACGGACCGCCTCGTCAAGGTTCTCGTTGGTCGCCAGGACACACCGCACGTCCACGCGCTGCGTCCTCGTGCCGCCAACAGGCTCGAACTCGAAATCCTGGAGCACGCGCAGCAACTTGACCTGGAGGGCGGGTGTGGCGGTCGAAATCTCATCCAGAAAAACCGTGCCCTCGTCGGCCTGCTTGAACTTGCCGGCCTTGTCGCCGACGGCCCCCGTGAACGCTCCCCGGACGTGACCGAACAGTTCGCTCTCCAGCAGCGTCTCGGGCAACGCGCCGCAGGCAACCTCCACAAACGGCCCCGTGCGCCGGTTCGACCGCTGGTGAATCGCCCGCGCGACCATGCTCTTGCCCGTGCCGCTCTCGCCGGTGATGAGGACGGTCGTCGGCGTGTCGGCAACGGCTTCGATCATATCGAAGATTTTGAGCATCTTCTCATCGTGGCCGATGATATTGCCGAGGCTGTACCGCTCGGCCAACTCCCTCTTCAGCCTCAGGTTCTCCTTGAGCAGAGACTGCCGCTGGATCGCCCGATCGACAACCATCTTGATCTCGTCGTCGATGATTGGCTTGGTCAGATAGTGGAACGCCCCATGCTTCATGGCCCGGACCGCGTCCTCGATCGTCCCGTAGCCGGTGATCATGATGACCGCCGTCTCGGGGTAACGCTTTCGGACCAACTTCAGGAGTTCAAAGCCGTCCACCTCCGGCATCGAGACATCCGCGATCACCACCTGGAACCCTCCGGCCGCAAGATGCGCCGACGCGCCCTGGAAACTGTTCGCCGTCTCGACGCCGTACCCTTCGAGCCGCAGAAACTCCGACAGGCTCGTCAGGATAATCTCATCGTCGTCAACCACCAGAATCCGCGTACTGGACATCATCCCCTCCTTGACGGTTCCCCGCCCTCCGCCGTGGCGATCGGAACCCGCACGGTAAACACGGCGCCACCCTCCGACCGGTTGGCAGCGGTCAGCGTTCCCCCCTGCTTCTCGACCAGGTCCTTGGAGATCACCAGCCCAAGGCCGGTGCCCTTGCCGATGGCCTTGAGACTGTAAAACGGTTCGAACAAGCGCGGCAGCGCCTCCGGTGGGATGCCCGGGCCGGTGTCCGCCACCTCGATGACGAGGGCATCGCTCTCGCCCCGCGCCGCCACCCGGACCCGCCCGCCCGCAGGCGTTGCCTCAACGGCGTTCTTCACAAGGTTCAGCACCACGTGATACAGACTTCCGCTTCTGAGCGTCGGGAGTTCCGGGTCGCACTCCACGCGGATCTCGATGCCGCCCTTCTCGGCAGCCGGCGCCATCGCCTGAGTCGCTTCGGTCAGAATGTGCTGGATGGCCATCGGCTCGACGGTGCCCCCGGCGCTGCGCGAGAACTCCAGGAGGTCCCGCACGATCGTGACCATCCGCTGGAGCCCCTTGTTCCCTTCGACAAGGTATCGCTCGACCCGCTCGCCGTCCCCCTCGCCGCCGGCCCGGCGGGCCAGTTTCACGAGCCGGATGATGCCGTCTAGCGGATTGTTGATCTCGTGGGCCACCATGGCGGCCAGCCGACCCACGCCGGCCAATCGCTCCGAGACGGCCAGCCGCTGCTCCGTCCGCACCCGCTGCGTCACGTCCTCGACGATCAGCACGCCGCCCACCACCTCCTGTCTGCCGCTCAGCAGCGGCGAGCACGAGAGGGTTACCCGCACGGCTTCCTGCCCCGACCGCTCCAGCACCACCCCCTCGGCCAGCCACGGGCGCCGCATGTTGACCACCTCCCGCAGACCGCTTTCCCACTCCGGATCGTGCCGGGCCACGTCGGTTCGCCGCGCGGCGTCAAGGACGGAGCGGTCGTCGGCCCAGAGGCGTTCGGCCGCCAGATTGCGGAACGTCACCCGGAACCCCCGGTCGAACAGAACGATGCCGACGGGCGCCGATTGGAAAAGTTCCTCATTGAACGTCTTGAGTCGCTGGAGTTCCGCCGATGCGCGGGCCAGTTCGGCCCCGATCTCGCTCACCCGGCGCTCGATCTGCTGACGGAACTCCGCATGAACGAGCGCCGTCTCGGCCGCCACCGCCACCACGTTGCCCAGCGCCGCCATCAGGACAACATCGCCTGGCGTAAAGGCATCTCCGTCGGCCAGATCGCCTAGAACCAGCACACCCAGGAGACGGGTCGGCCCGGCGATCGGAACCACCGCCAATCCGCGCCAGCCGCCCATCTCGGAACCCAGCGTCAGACCCGGATCGGCGAGAACCAGCGGCCGGCGCTCGCCAAGGACGACCTCGCGGACGAGGTCCACGTCGAGCAGTTCCTCCGGCCGAAAGCCTTTGGCCGTGCCGGCCGCCAGACCCAGCCGGATCCGACTCACGTTACCATCATAGAGGCAGACGGCCCCGCTCGCGCATCGGAACATCCCGAGCGCGTATTTCAGCGTCTCTCTCTGGAGGGCATCCGGGTCTTCCAGCGAAGCCAGCCCCCCCGCGAGGTCGGCAAGCAGTCTGACGCCCCGCAAGTCGCTTGTCGGGGGCGAAACATCGCGCCGTGGTTGTTTCGATTCTGCCACAGGGTCCCCAAATGACGTGTAAAATCGCGAATCCCCGGGTGCAGCCGCGTTGTAAAAATACAACATTTTCGGCCAAAGTCAAATCGCTTCGCAATTTTTCGTCACGGAACGTGGTTGACACCCCGCCCGGGGTACTCCTATACTCGCGGCGATCCTTCTGGAAGGTGCCCTTATGAGCGCAAAAAAGGCCATGAAACCGCGTGTCGGCATCGTCATGGGCAGCGATTCCGACCTCCACGAGATGCAGCCATGTGCTCAGACGCTTGAGGAGTTTGGAATCCCGTACGAAATCCGCGTTATCTCCGCCCATCGTACGCCCGACGCCGCCCACGACTACGCCACGACCGCGGCCGAACGAGGCCTGGGCGTCATCATTGCCGCCGCCGGAGGCGCAGCGCACCTGGCAGGCGTCCTGGCGAGTCTCACGCCGCTGCCCGTCATCGGCGTGCCCATCCCGACGAGCAACCTGGGCGGCCTCGACAGTCTGCTTTCGACCGTCCAGATGCCGAGCGGCGTGCCTGTGGCAACCGTTGCCATCGGCAAGGCCGGGCCCGTCAATGCCGCCATCCTGGCCGCTCAGATCCTGGCCGGCGCAGACCCCGATCTGCGGCAGAAAGTCGTCCAGCACAAGGCGCGACTGGCGGAGAACGTGGCCAAGGCCGACGAGAAGATGAGATCCCCCGATGCCTGAGCAGACCGTCCGATGGGTCGGCGGCCTCGACGGCCGCATGGAGATCATCGACCAGACGCTCCTGCCCACCCAGTTCAAGATCCTCGCCCCCGAGACCATCGAGCAGGTGTGGGAAGCCATCAAGGTCCTGCGGGTGCGCGGGGCGCCTGCCATCGGGGTTGCGGCGGCGATGGGCATCGTCGTCGGCATCCGCAACGCGCCGGACGACGAGGACGAGGTCCTCGAGCGCGTCGCCAAGACGGCCGACTACCTCGCCACCAGCCGGCCGACGGCGGTCAACCTCTTCTGGGCACTCGAGCGGATGAAACGCGTCGCCGGGGAGCATCGCGGCCAAGGCGGCGCCGCCATCAAGGCGGCGCTCCTTCAGGAGGCCAAGGACGTCCGCGACGAGGACGCCGAGATGTGCCGCACCATCGGCCAGGCCGGACAACACCTCATCACGGAAGGCTGCGGCGTGCTGACGCACTGCAACGCGGGCGGCCTGGCGACCGCCGAATACGGCACCGCCCTTGCCCCGATGTACCGCGCACACGAACTCGGCCGCGCCTTCCGCGTCTACGCCGACGAGACACGGCCGCTGCTTCAGGGCGCACGCCTCACGATGTGGGAACTCGGCCAGGCCGGCATCGACTGCACCCTCATCTGCGACAACATGGCGGCCGTCGTCATGCGGCAAGGGAAGGTGGACCTGGTCATCGTCGGGGCCGACCGTATCGCCGCCGCCGGCGACGTCGCCAACAAGATCGGCACCTACGGCGTCGCTGTCCTTGCGAAGCACCACGGGATACCGTTTTACGTGGCGGCCCCGTCGAGCACGTTCGACCTGTCGCTCGACTCCGGCGACGCGATTCCGATTGAAGAGCGCGGCAGCGAAGAAGTCACCCACGGTTTCGGCCGCCAGACCGCCCCGACCGGCTGCAAAGTTTACTCGCCCGCCTTCGACGTCACGCCCGCCGAACTAATCGCCGGCATCATCACCGAGCGCGGCCTGATCGAGAAGCCGACCCGCGAGAAGATTGCGGAGGCCCTTGGCCCACGCCAAGACATGAGACCCTGATTCATCGTCAGGTTCGTACAGCCGTTTCCGTGCCGTCAAGTTCCGTTCCACGGGCTCGCGCCCGTGGCTACATAGCATTTGCCCCTTACGGGGCACGGCCGTCGTAGAATCCCGGGAAGTGGCGCTGTAGTATTACCCCGACACCCGAAACGCCGCATGGACGGCCCCGTGGCGGGCTTTGTGCGTGAGGATGTTGAGCGCGGTGCGGTAGTCTTCGAGCGGAAAGATGTGCGTCAGCAGCCGGTCGGCCGGGAAATGCCCGTCCGCCATGAGTTCATGTACCACTTCGTACGTGTGACGGCGGGCGCCTTTCCAGTCCTCCACGCCGCGACCGTGGCTGCCCATCACGGTGAGTTGCTTGTGCGGCACGGGGTCCCAGTCCACCCACCTCGGATGCCCCATCCCGACGATCATGACGGTGCCCTGCGGCCGGACGAGCCGCAGAGAATCCTCAACGCTGTCTCGGTTGCCGAGGGCGTCGTACACCAGGTCCACGCCGCCCATCAGGATCTTCTTCCCGTACTTGCCGCGCACCACACGAAGGCCGTACATCTCGGCGAGACGGTCGAAGTAGTCGGTCTCCTTAAGGTCCTTTCGGTTCCAGCACTCGTCGGCCCCCAGATGCAGCGCCAGCATCTGCTGGAACCGGTACCGGGCAGCGGCGAAGATGCGGCCCTTGAACCCCAAGGCCCTGAGGGACGCGATGATCCCCAACCCCACCAGGCCGCACCCCAGAACGAGGACGTCCTGGTCCTCGTCACCCGGAGGCCGGCGAAGCACCGCGTGGACGCTCGCGGAGATCGGGTCCACCAGCACGGCCTGCGCGTCCGTCAGGCCGTCCGGCACGGTGACCAGTTGCGATTTGTGGGCGACGAACGAGTCGGCCCACGACCCGCCCACCGTCCCGCTGTGGCCGATCGAGAAGCCCAGCCCGTTCCGGCCCTCGGCCTGGTTGTAGCACGCGCAGAACTGCCCCGCGCGACACGACGGGCACGGGTCCAGGCCGCGCGCCGCGCACGCGATGACCGGGTCCACGTTGACGCGCAGGCCCTCCGGCACGTCGCGGGCGCCCGGTCCGCGCTCGGTCACGATGCCCACGTTCTCGTGCCCGAGGACGACCGGCTCGATGATGAACGCCTTGGCGAACGAGTCCGGCGGGTTGCCGAGCAGGATCATCTCGAGGTCGCTGCCGCACACACCGCCCAGGAGCGGCCGCACGCGGACCCAGTCGTCACCGGGCAGAGGCTGCTCGGAGATGTCCCGGAGGCGAAGCGTCGAGAACCGGCCCCAATACACGCTTCTGGCGAACCGTCCGAACCCCTTGCAGAGAATCCATTTGGGGCCGCTGATATGGAACGTGATGGCTCGCATGGCAGGCCCCAGTCTCGCGGAGTTGCACGTCGCCCGCCTATTCTAGAACCGCCTCGCGGCCGGTCAACGGGAAACTCGCCGGCCGGCGCCGGCAGGCAAAAAGGTTCCAGGATCCTTTTCCCTGAAGGGCCCGAAGGGTGCTACGCAGAAAAGGTTCCTGGAACCTTTTTGCCCCGCTGGCAACGGTGACCCCTGCCGGGGGCAAATCGGTCCTTGCGGAGAGACACGACTCCCGCAACAATGCATCCGCGAGGCGTACGCTTACGACAGAGAAATTGGGAGGATGACATGGTAACAACTCGTCGCGGCTTCCTGAAAACGATTGGCCTGAGCCTGGCGGCAGCCGGTTGTGCGCGGCAGGAGTGGACCCAGGCGGCCACGGGCCGCGCCAAGCACTCCTTCGACCCGACTCACGACAAGCCCAATATCGTCTTCATCATGGCCGACGACCTCGGCTACGGCGACCTCCAGTGCTTCAATCCCAAGTCGCGCATCCTCACGCCGCACGCCAACAAACTTGCGGCGAGCGGCATGACGTTCACCGACGCGCACTCGCCGTCGGCCGTCTGCACGCCCACGCGATACGGCGTGGTCACCGGGCGGTACGCGTGGCGGACGCGTCTGAAACGCGGCGTGCTGTGGGGCTACTCGGAGCCGCTCATCGCACGGAACCGGATGACGGTGGCATCGCTGCTCAAGGCGCACGGCTACGCGACGGGCGTGGTCGGCAAATGGCACCTGGGCCTCGACTGGAAACACAAGGCCGAGAACCCCAAACAGGTGGACTACTCGAAACCGCTCGACTGGGGCCCGAACGGGTACGGGTTCGACTACTCCTACGTCATCCCGGCGTCGCTCGACATGCCGCCGTACGTGTACGTCGAGAACGGCCGCGCGGCCGAGCCGCCCACCGCCCGGCAGGAAGGGCGGAAGTTCCCCGCCTACATCCGGGCAGGCGAGCGGGCGCCCGGCTTCAACCCCATCGAAACGCTCGACGTTCTGCTCGGCAAAGCCACCGCCTTCATCACCCGCGAGGCCAAAGGGGCCAAACCGTTCTTCCTCTATTTTGCCCTCACCACGCCGCACAAGCCCGTCATGCCCGCGAAACGCTTCCAGGGCAAATCCGGCCTGGGACCGTACGGCGACTTCATCATGCAGGTCGATTGGACGGTCGGACAGGTCGCCAGGACGCTCAAGGAGGCGGGCGTCCGCGACAACACCCTCCTGGTCGTGACGAGCGACAACGGGTCGTTCATGTTCCGCCTCAAGGAGACCGACACCGACCACGTTACGGACCCCGGCGTCCAGGGCTACAAGGCCTCGTCCCACACGTCGGCCTACGTCTTCCGCGGCACGAAGGCAGACATCTACGAGGGCGGGCACCACGCCCCGTATATCGCGTCGTGGCCGGCCAGGATCAAGGCCGGGACGACCTGCGACAAGACCATCTGCCTGACGGACCTCATGGCGACGTGCGCCCAGATCGTCGGTGCGGAACTGCCACGCGACGCCGGAGAAGATTCCTTCAGCACGCTGCCCCTGATGCTCGGCAAAGAGCCCCCCGCGCCACGTGCGCCGGTGGTCCATCACTCGTCCAACGGCACGTTCGCCGTCCGCGACGGAAAATGGAAACTCATCCTGAGCACCGGCTCCGGCGGCCGCGAAAAACCGACCGGCAAACCCGGCAGCAAACCCTATCGCCTGTTCGACATGGCCGCCGACATCTCCGAGACGACCGACCTGGCCGCCAAGCACCCCGAGATCGTCCAGCGACTGACCCGCGTGCTGGAAGGATTCCAGAAGAGCGGACGCAGCCGGTAAGCGGGTCGAAATGGTTTTGTGCGGCCGGGTGGCATGGCCACGCCCGCCACGGCGGGTAAACTTGCGTGGCCATGATGACCCACGACGCAGCCTAATCGTCGTTCCCGAAGAACTCCTGATAGAGGGCGCGGACGGCGGCAGCGCTCTCGTCCGCCTTGACGCCGAACATCATGCTGACCTCGGAGGAGCCCTGGTTGATCATCTCGATGCTGATGCCCGCCCTGGCAAACGCCCCGCACGCACGGGCGGCGGTGCCCACCACGTGACGCATACGCTCGCCGACGATCATCACCAGCGAGAGGCCCCGCTCGACCGACACGTCATCCACGTCCAGTTGCTCCCGGATACGGCCCACGATCGTCGTCTCGGTTTCGGCGTCGAACTGCTTCTCGCGAACGATTACCGAGATGTTGTCGATCCCGGAGGGCGTGTGCTCGTAGGAAAGGCCCTCGTCCTCGATGATCTGAAGCAGCCGCCGGCCGAAGCCCACCTCGCGGTTCATCATATATTTCGAGACGTAAATGCTGCAAAAGCCCGCGTCGCTCGCGATGCCGGCCACCCGGCCGACCGCAGACTCGCGGTCAACCACGATCCGTGTGCCGGGAGCCGACGGGTTGTTCGTGTTCTTGATGTGGACCGGCACCCGCGCGTGGAACACCGGTTCGAGCGCCTCCTCGTGGAATACGCCGAACCCCACGTACGAGAGTTCCCGCATCTCGCGGTACGTCAGTTCCGCCAGCGGCCGCGCGTTCGGCACGATCTCCGGATTCGCCACGAGCACCGAATCGATATCCGTGAAGTTCTCGTACACGTCGGCCTTGACGGCGGCAGCCAGCACGGCGCCGGTGATGTCCGACCCGCCGCGCGGAAACGTCACGACGAGACCCTCCGGCGAGTAACCGAAAAACCCCGGAAACACCGTCACGCCCGCCGCGTCGGCCAGGTGCGACAGCCGCTCGTACGATTCCGGCAGAACGCGGGCGTTGCCGAACTCGTCGCTGACCACCAGCCCCGCGTCGCGAGGACTGACGTAACGGGCCTCGGCGCCGGCGGCCGAGAGGCACGCGGCCATGAGTTTGGCGCAGTTGTCTTCGCCGGCGGCTTTCATCGTATCGAGGAATCGTCCACGCTCGTCGGTCGGGCCGGCGAGACGGGCTTTCAGGTCCTCGGCGATGCGGTCCACCAGGTCGTCCGGCAGACTGAGATCGCCGGCGATCTCGGCGTACCGCGCCACGACCGTCCGGAGTTCCTCCTCGGCCGATCCGCCGGCCAACCGGGCCTCGGCACACGCGATCAACAAGTCCGTGACCTTCGTGTCGTCCGCACCTCGCCGGCCGGGTGCAGAGACGACGATGAGCCGGCGCTCGGGGTCCGACGTAATAATGTCACGGACTTTGCGGAACTGCTCGGCATCGGCCAGCGACGACCCGCCGAATTTGGCAACTTTCACGGCGTTCTCCTTGGCGTTCTCGGGGGCGATAGCGGACCACGGTTGATCTCGATGCCCCGCTGCTTCCGCAGCCGGCTCGAACCGCTACGTCTTCACGTACCCGCGCTGGAGCAGCACCTCGGCCACCTGGACGACGTTCAGGGCCGCACCCTTGCGGATGTTGTCGGCCACGATATACATCGCGAGTCCCCCCGCGCAACTCGTGTCCTCGCGGATGCGGCCGACCAGGGTCATGCCCTCGTATTCGGGGCGCAGCAGGTCGAGTTGCGTCGGGTACGTCCGCATCCCCTCGCCGTCGGGCTCATCGATGACAACGACGCCGGGCGCGCCGCGCAGGATCTCGCGGGCCGCGTCGGCCGACAGTTTCTTCTCGGTCTCGATCCAGACCGCCTCGCCATGGCCGTTGAAAACGGGCACGCGGACGGCCGTGGCCGAGATGCGGATCGCGTCGTCGCCGAGGATTTTACGCGTCTCGTACACCATTTTCCACTCTTCGCGCGTGTAGTCGGCGTCGATGAAGCGGTCGATGTGCGGGATGCAGTTGAACGCGATCGGACGAGCAAACACGCCCGGATCGAACTCGATGTCCGTCGCATCTTCCAGGGCGCCGGGCGTCTGCTTCCTCAGTTCCTGCGGCCCTTTCATGCCCCAGCCGGAGGTCGCTTGGTAGGTGGCGGCGATAATCCGCGTCAATCGGGCTTCACGGTGCAGCGGCGCCAGGGCCACCACCAACTGGATGGTCGAGCAGTTGGGGCTGGAGATGAAACGGGTGCTCTCGCTAATCGCGTCGGCGTTGACCTCGGGGACGACGAGCGGCACGTCGTCGGCCAGACGGAAGTCGCGGCCGTTATCGATGCACCAGGCGCCCGCTTTTTCAGCCGTTTCACGCCACGTGACGCTGGCGCCCTTGGCGCCTTCCTGCCCGGCAAACAGGACGAGGTCCGCGCCCTGGAAGACCTCGGCGCTCGTCTCCGCCACGAGCATCTTCTCGCCCGCGAGCGTCTCGGGACGCTCGTGCGTGGCGGCGACGCGCGGCGGCCAGTTGCACGGGAAGTTCCGCTCCTTCAGACACGAGACGATCGCCTCGCCCACCAGTCCCACGCCCACTACCGTCACGTTGAGGGCCATGGCTCGTTA
>Ga0307427_1001030_pt1 | contig 15220 bp, 12 predicted proteins | sample SalMarWE160190MG_FD_202162 | JGI IMG/M metagenome (GOLD analysis project Ga0307427, IMG submission 202162) | Salt marsh sediment microbial communities from the Plum Island Ecosystem LTER, Massachusetts, United States - WE1603-190 | ecosystem: Environmental > Aquatic > Marine > Intertidal zone >... | reverse complement strand
CGGGCCTACCGTTGTCGAAATTCGGAAGCCTTGAGTTTATAGAGGCTCTTGTGAAAAAGATCTCGCTCAGGGAAGGCTTTGGAGATATCCTTGCGCGGGGAACGATACGTGCGGCTGATGCGGTAGGAAGTGAAGCGAAGGCGCTGATTACCGATTACATCTTCCACAGCACCGGGCAGGCGGCTGAGGGTGACCCGAGGCGGGATATTATGATGGGACTCCTCTATGCGATGCAGCCAAGGCAGCACGCGGTCATCAGTGAGATATCCGGGCTTGTGGGGAAGTGGGCGGAGTGGGCCAAGGGGAAAGAAGGCGCTTACGTTTCTCCCCCCGTGCTCCAGGCCATTAGCAAGAGGTTCTTCGGGAGCGAGAACGCAATAGACTTCTCTACCCTTGAGGGGAAAGGCCGTGCGGTAAAAGCGGTACAGGACCGTTGGTCGGCAAGGGAAAGCATCATCCTTTGCGCCTTTGCCTGGCCCATTGCGGACGTTGTGCATTCGGAAGACCATATAGGTGACCCTACTTTGGAAAGCCAGGTCTTCTCCGCAGTGACGGGAAGGGAAGTTGACGAAAAGGAGCTTGATAGGATGGGTGAGGTAGTCTTCAACCTTCGCAGGGCTGTTTTCGCCAGGGAAGGACGCAAGGGAAGGGAAAGCGAAGTCATCCCGGAGATTTTCTATCAAAGACCGCTTAAGGATAGAATCAATCCCGAAGACCCGTGCCTGGTACCTGGAAAGGATGGAGAGGCCATATCCAGGAAGGGAGCTGTGGTGGACAGGGAAGCATTTGAAAAGATAAAAGACGAATATTATCAGGCCAGGCAGTGGGATGTTGCCAGCGGCCTTCAGACAAAGAGTAAGCTTGAGGCCCTCGGTCTTAAGGATATTGTAAAGGACTTAGAGCAAAGGGGGCTTGTGGTGTAGCAGAAACGGTGAATATATCGACCTGATACGTTATTAGATACTTTCCTTATGAAGTCGATACTCTGCATTCTTTTTAACGCACCATAGCCCGGTTCTGTTGTATACACGCTGTATAGCTGGCTTGACTGCGTTCGCTTATCTCAAGGCCTTCAGCGCGTTTTTCATCCGTTCGAGCGCTTCCTCCAGCGTGGAGCGCGGGCAGCCAAAGTTCAGTCGCACGAACCCCTCGCCACCCCGACCAAAGGGCGGACCGTCGTTCAGAGCGACCTTCGCCTTCTCCAGAAAGAATTCGTGAGGATTGCCCGGTATGCCTGCCTGGCGGCAGTCGAGCCAGGCAAGGTAGGTTGCCTCCGGCTTGCCCATATTGATGCCCGGAAGATGCGTGTTCACGTATTGGAGGAGGAAATCGCGGTTGGCCTCCAGGTAGTGCATGACCTGATCCAGCCACGGCTGACCGTCGCGGTAGGCGGCTATGGCGGCGGTATAGCCCATGACGTTCGGTTTGGGAACGATATCCGCCCGGGCTGACTCAAACTTCTGTCGAAGTTCCTGATTTTGGATGATGGCCAGACCACAGCGAAGGCCGGGAAGGTTGTATGTTTTGCTCGGCGCCGTAAGGGTGATGGTGCGGTCGGCGATATTGGGGTTCAGCGAAGCGATGGGCAGGTGTCGGTGCCCGCGAAACACCTGATCGCAATAAATCTCATCGGAACAGATGACGACGTTGTGGCGGAGACAGATTTCGGCCATGCGCTCCAGTTCCTCGCGGCGGAACACGCGTCCCACTGGATTGTGCGGATTGCACAGTATAAAGATGCGGGTTCGCTCTGTGATAGCTTCCTCGAAGGCATCGAAATCGATCTCGTAGTGCCCGTCTGGCTGCCGCGTGAGCTCCATATCGTTTAGAGTAACGCCGGTGTTTTCTGGGATGCGAAGGATGGGGTAATAGATTGGGGTTTGCACCAACATCCCATCGCCGGGGGAGGTCACGGTGCGGCAGGCCAGGTTGAAGCCACTTACAACTCCCGGTAGAAAGACAATTGCCTCAGGGCAGATATGCCAATCGTAAAGACGCTGGAGACGCTCTACAATCAGAGGCCGGAATTCCGGCGGTTCTATACCGTAGCCAAACACCCCATGCTCCGCACGCTCGTGCAGGGCGCGGATGACCGGCTCAGGCGATGCGAAATCCATATCCCCCACCCATAAGGGCAACACGTCCTCCCCGTAGTGATGCCACTTGACACTGTCGGAGGAGTATCTGTCTATGTATCGATCAAAATCGTAAGCCATTGTGCGGTTCTCCATTATTCTAGTTATTGAGATGACCCTGTCGATGGGGCCGGGGTAGCCTGCGTCAATTGGGAAGCCATGAGCCTGCCGAGCTTTCGGGCCTCCTCAATGGCGGATGCATTGGTCTTCATCTCGCCCAGTCGGTTAGCCAACCCAATTACAGTGCTGATGCGGTCATTCTCAATGTAGAAGGCGAGAAAACGTCTCATCGCGCGGTCGGTTTGCCCCATGCCCTCGCCACCGGCAACGATGATCAAGCCTGCTACCTTTGCCTCTATCCCGATGTCGTGCTTGTAAAGAAAGTAGTTGCGGTCGACGAAGGCCTTCATCTGGGCGGTCATGTTGTAGTAATAGACCGGCGTTGCCAGGATGACGCCGTCCGCCTGGCGGAATTTCTCCAGAATCCATGGGGCATCATCCTTCTGGAGACACTCTGTTTGAGTTGCACAGTTATCGTGCCCCTGACATGGATTCACCACGTATGGGGTAAGGTCGATCTTCTCCGTCTCTACGCCCAGCTTGTCCGCCTCGGCTAACGCCTGATCAACAAGGTAGTTGGTGTTGCCCCTTGGCCTTGGGCTGCCCACAATCGCTACTATCTTCATTACGTTTCCTCTCCTTTATTAAATCCACCTGCTCATAATGGTCACTGTGAGGAGTATCTACACCAGTCTCGTTTCCACGATATGATAATCGCAAAATGCTCTTATTGGCAACTATGGGGAGCTTGTAGATGGCACGCCCTGAGGGATTCGAACCTCGCCGCTAGGCGGAAGAGCGATGTTGTTTTCCGCTTCTATAGCGGGACTCCGCCCATCCTGCTGATAACGTGGGCCACGCTGTGGTCTAGCTGCTGCCTGAGAGCGGAACGCACCTGCTGTCTCAAGGAAGACAGCGTCTCCTTGGGGAGGTCATCAGTCAGGGCATCAAGGCCGTTTATGGTGTGTACCAGGGCTCCCTTCAGGTTGTAGTTCTCCTCGCTGACATCTGGCGGCCCCATCTCTACCTTTCTTAGCTCACCCTCAAGCGTCTCTATCAAATCACTCCTGACCGCATTCTGAGATAAGGCCTTTTCCTCACGCAGCACCTCCAGCACCTGCCCAAGGGCCTCCCCCATTCCCTCATTCTCCTCGCTTAATTCCTGGGAATTCTCTTCTACGTTCGTTGCCAGGATATGTAATATGATGGCTATCCACATCGCATTCTCGAATTCGAAAGCCCCGGTCAAATTGGGAATTATCACCTTTTCTATGGTTTCAGCACATCTTTCAAGAATCAACGTGGTAATTGGAGTTTCCATAATACCTCCTCTGAGTTGTACCTTTTATTCAGAATCCCAGCATCCGGGCCGGTGCGTCCTGCAGCAGGGGCAGCAGCATGTTCCAGATGCCTAGCTGGCGCACATCTGGGTCTTTAGATTCGAGGGCAGCCTTGGTACCGGCAATTCCTATAGCTGTCAGCTTAACAAATGCCAGTATCTTCCAGAAGAAAAGGCTTTCCTCGTTCACCTTTACCCCGCTCATTTCCTCGTAGCTACGGATGAAATCAGCCTCAGGCCACCATAAGCTCTCCCTGAGGACTCTCATGAACATGCTGTGCCAGCCGAGGTCGCTGATAGGGTCGCCGATATCAACCATTTCCCAGTCCAGGACGGCTACAATTCGGCCGTTGCGGGCAAGGAAATTCCGCGAGTGGTAGTCGCCGTGACACAGTGTAGTGCGCTCGGCTGGGGGTATATTCCTTTTCAGCCAGCAAATCAGTTCGGCCAGCACCGGCTGTGGGCTGTACTGAGTGTCTGCCACCACCCACTCCCACCTGGCGATCTCCTTTTCGGCATAGTGGCGCTCGTTCGCTGGCGCATCCAAAGTAGAGAGGCTAAGAGCCTCCCTGTCGAGCGCATGTAGCGTCGCCAGTATTGAGACATAGTCCTTCGTTAGCTGCTCCCGGTGCTCCAGCGCTTGCGAGAAGGTGCTGGTCAACGTTGTACCCTCTATTTTGTCCATGACGAAGAAGGGACGGCCCAGGGCATTACTGTCCATCTCTAACCAGTGGACCTTGGGCACGGGAACGCCGCTTCCGTGAACGCTTTTAAGCACCTCGTACTGGGGTCTAACGTCATAGGGTGGTACAGGGCCGTACTCTGGCTCCATGCGGATAACCAGGCTTTCGGAAGCCATGTCCCCACGCTCTTTCCAGGATGCGGTGAAAAGGTAGGTCTCATAGGAAACCCCCACCGGCATCCTCTCTATCTCCACTACCGACAGCTCTTCCCGCTGCGGAAACCTGGCCTTAAGGTAGGCTTCCAGCCTTTGTTTCATATCTTGAGTTTCTTCCATTTGGCGCCTCCATGTTCATTCTGGTCAGATACCTACCAGCCAGGCTTGTACTGCCAGGCTTCGGTCCTGCTGAAGGAAGCCTCGATCAAACCAAGCCCTGACTCTCCATCCAGTTGGAACTCGGCGTCCCGCTGATGCATACCGAAGAGGGGAGAGTCAAGGGCCACTGGCTGGGAGACATCCCATCGTTCGCCCTCGACATGGTAGGGGCCCCTGTCCACGCCATGACGGTCGTCATAGCCACCTCCATTCATGTAGCAGGCTGGAGATATTGGCCTGGCAACGATGTTCCTCTGCTTACCGTTAGCGTCTGTTAGCAGCATCTCCATTTTGGTGTATGCCTTGAACCCAGGGACAAACTCGATTCGATGCTGCGTCTCGGTGATGGGAATAACATCTCCATCATCGTTTAGAATTCCCCCCATGCACCCACGAATAGCGCCATCCAGCAGCTCAACATAAAGAAGGCTCAGGGAACAGGTGGAGAATTGCGCTTGAATCCACAGGTAAATCTCTAGTGCGGCGAAGCTGCCCGGGCGTCTAATTCCCCAGCTACGGTCCCTGGCGCCCAAAAAGCCATCGACATTGAACTGCTGGCCTTCAAACATGATGCTGCCGGTGTACCGCCCCGGCTGGTTATAGTGGACCTGAGCACCTGCTTCGGAGTCATCGCCGCCTATTTTGGGGAATAAGTAGGGGGCTACCCTCCCATTAAATTCTATAGAGCAGCCTATGTCATAGTCGTTTTCACCTAAATATATACCCCACCGCTTGAGCGGCTCCAGCACCTTGAAGGAAAGCGGGCCGACCTCGGTGTTGGCGCGGTCAGCCTGCAGATGTCGCGACAGCCTGATGTTACGCTGGACATCATTATGCCGCACACAGACAAAGCCGTCCGTGACATTGACATTGGGATACGTGCCCAGTCCTGCCATCAGGTGCAACGTGCCATCGGCATTGTGACAGCCAAAGAAAAACCGGTCCATCCAGTGGGGGTCTTTGCCTACCACGGTATCGATGGTATCCGGAATCTGGTGAATCAGGTAATCGTCCCACTCTGTAATCGCCATTTCCCCCTCCTTGGTGCCTCATTTCATATGGATAGCGGCATACTATCGCTACGCGCCAAGCATGTCAATCGGCCTTACTGGTAATAGACCCGTGGAGGAAATTCGTTATTGGAGACGATTACCATCAGCTAGCAGCTTGAAGCGCGCCCGGAGGGATTCGAACCCACGACCCTCGGTTCCGAAGACCGATGCTCTTGTCCGCTGAGCTACGGGCGCGTTTTATATCAGGTGCATGGTAGAGGGGAGAACTCTAGTTGCATTTAGAAGAAGGGTGAGCGGAGGGATTTGAACCCTCGATCTCCAGGGCCACAACCTGGCGCCTTAACCACTAGGCCACGCCCACCGTGTCTACCACATTTTAGCACAATTGCCCTGCCTCTGCCATTGTTCCATCATTTTTGGCATGTCCAGTTTTGATTCCTATTTCAAGTTTTGGGATTCGACAGAGGCTTCTCTTCCATATTCTCGAAATTAAATGATGTATAAAAAAACTAGCCCAATGAATTGGGCAACTGCATCTCTAAACTCCACCGTTCATTGTAGTTGCCTGATTTATCAGGCATATACCTAAACAGGGTAGCCTACCCCGATTATATTGGGATACTCTAGGCTTGGTTGGAGCAGATGCTCCAACCTACCCAGATATTTTATTACCCGCTCCATTGACGGTCGAAGACTCGTCTCTGGCGAGGAGAGGGGGGATAAATATATAACTGGGGGATACCCCCAGACCCCCACCCGCCCTTCCTGTCATTCTGAGCGCAGGGAAGAATCTCGGTGGGGTGGGAGACCCTTCTGCAGGCACCGTGAAACTAACAGGGCGGGTTTCAAACCCGCCCCTACTCAGGATGATATATGCCCACCCGCACAGTAAATCGCGCCCAATCCTTCAAAGAAGGATGGGCAACTACATCTCTAAACAACTCCACCGTTCATTGTAGTTGCCTGATTTATCAGGCACAATCGCATAATAAACTGGGCAATTACATTTTGGGGTAGTCTCTACTCAAATAGAGGGGTTCTGGGGTGAGGTTATTGGCTGGCATTACGAGATATCTCCTCGCGCAAGAGAGGAAGCAGCTTCTCATAGGTTGCATCGAGGATTTCGGGGATGACTCTGGTTTCGGCGAGCACAGACATGAAATTTGCGTCACCCTGCCACCTGGGCACGATGTGGATATGAACATGGTCGGGGACGCCTGCCCCGGCAACCTTTCCTATGTTCATGCCGATATTAAAACCTGCTGGCGACAAGGATCTTCTTAGTGCGGCTACACTCGCCTGGCTAAGGACGCTCATCTCACGGAGCGAATCATCATCCAGTAGCTCAATGCTGTCAACATGCTGGTACGGAGCAATCATCAGGTGGCCATTGGTATAGGGGAAAAGGTTAAGCAGGACGAAGCAGGTGGGGCCGCGGTGGAGGATATAGTTTTCCTTGTCTTTCTCTACAGGGTCTTGCTTCTTGGTGCAAAACAGGCACTCTGCGGGCTGTTCACCTGTTATATACTCCCTGCGCCAGGGTGTCCATAAGCGCTTCATTAGCTGTCCTCCCATATATGTTTCTCATTCAACAAGTGTAGCGGGTGTGGCCGTTTATATGATTGGTGAAATACCCTTGCCCATTATACCTGCTTCGCATCGTCCGTGTCATTTCGACTCACCCACCCGCAATGCTTGTAGTTGCCTGATTTATCAGGCGCTTAGTAAAACAGGGTAGCCTACCCGGTACTTTATCCCCCTCTCCCTTGACGGTCGAAGACTCGACTCTGGCGAGGAGAGGGCAGGGGTGAGGGTGAAATTTCCCCCTCCCTCTTACTCCCTCCCGCTGGGGGAGGGAGGATTTCTTCTTTCACTTTGCCGTGTTGACCTGCTTATCCACCCTGAGATGTAGTTCTGGGGGACACGCCCGGACCCCGCCAGAATAAGCCCAATCTGGCCCCCCCTAGAAATCTACTGCTATGAGAAATGTGATGGAATGCAGCTTTAAGAATTGTGCAACACACCAGGTTATGGTAGCATGATGTTGCGCGGAAAGGCAGACATACCTGTTGTTTGCGTTGTCCCGCTATTGTTGAAGAGCACTGTGATGCCCCAAGCTCAGGCAGAGCACTTATAAATATAGTCCTGGATTGTATTTGGGAGCGGATGGGTCCCGGTGGGCTCCGCGGACTTCAAATCCGTTGCTAGGCACCCTGCGGTGTCTATGGTAGGTTCGACTCCTATGCGCTCCCGCCATCATTTATCTCAACACCCGCTCATCGCCGATGCGGCGCGTTATTTTTTGTCTGTCCAGGTATTCCATCAGTGCCAACGCATATTTTCGACTGGTATGAAACAGGTCGCGGACCTCGGCCACCGTTACCTTGCCCTGGGACGTTAGATGGGCGACTATCTCTTCCACCATCTTATCGTAGGTAGAGGCGAGGAAGAGCACGTCATCGCTTACCTTCATCACTTTGCGCTGCTCTATCAGCAGATTGACCAGGTCTGGCTCGGGTAGCGGATCGAGGGTTGGTAAATAGGGATTATGTGCCAATCTGTCCAGGAAGGCATCGACCGCTGCCTGCTGTTCGGGGGTAGGCTGAGGCTTGTGGTCGGGCAGGTGCACTGTAGGCCCAGCCTCAACCAGGCTGCCCTCCAGAACGAGTTGTTCCAGGGCGTAGGGAAAGAATTTGGCGGGAGCCTTCAGTTTGCCTCTCAGCTCCTCTTTGGGAGGGCCGTGGCGAAGAGGGAATTGCTGGTGGTACCTGTGGACAGCTTGTGTTGCTTCCTTTGCCAGCTTTTCCCAGCCCTGGGCCGAAAAAAGTAGTTTCATGTCTCCCAATACCACGACCTTCTTCTGGGCAGCCAGTGATATTATCGACTCCTGCGCTTCCGCTCGTGGCAGGTTGGAAAGAGCGAGCAACTTTTCCAGCTCGAGAGGCTCTTCTTCCTTTACAATCGTCAGCACTACCTGTTCAGCGGTGCCCCTCTCCCTGGTTGCTAATCCTTCAATGATATCGGGGCGAAAGCGGCGGTGACGCTTTGCCCTGAGGCCAACGATAAGCCCACCGCCAAGGGTCTCTTGCGGGGAGCGGATGATGAATCGGTCGTTCTTCACCGCAGCGATGGGCTGAGCAAGCAGAAATTGGGCCCAGGTTGTCTCCCCAGGCTCAATCTTATCCCTCTCCAGCAGACGTACCTTGCCCAGCGTCTCGGCGGCTCCGTGGTGAAAGGTTACGGTAGCATTATGGGGCAGAGGACGAGGTGCGGAGGAAAGCAGGCGTAGGTTAACGTCGAACGCCTTGCTGGGAATCAGCCAGCCGGGGGTGGTCACCACATCGCCACGCTTCAGTTGACTGGTGGCAATGCCAGCCAGATTGGCCGCTACGCGGTTGCCGGGGTAGGCTATATCGATCTTATGCTTGTGTGATTGCAGCCCACGTATGCGTGCCTTAATGGTGGGGGGAACTATTTCCACCTCTTGCCCCTGCGACAAAGATCCATCGACCAGCGTTCCGGTAACCACTGTGCCAAAGCCAGCCATGGTAAATACACGGTCTATGGGAAGCCTTGGCCTGCCGACGTCTTTTTTGAGGGTGGTGGAATCTAAAACTTGATCAATGGTGGAGACCAGTTCGGGCAAGCCCTCGCCGGTTAATGCGGAGACAGAAACAATCGGGGCTTGAGCCAGGGTAGTGCCTGCCAGTACCTCACTCACCTCCAGTGTCACCAACTCCAGCAACTCCTCATCTACCAGGTCCTTCTTAGTGATTATTGCAATGCCGTTGTCTACCTGAAGCAAGTCGAGGATGGCCAGGTGCTCCCTGGTCTGGGGCATAACCCCTTCATCAGCGGCGACAACAAGCAGGGCGACATCGATGCCTCCGACGCCGGCAAGCATGTTATTGATAAAATGCTCGTGGCCAGGCACGTCGACAATGCCGACCTCTCGACCGCTGGGCAGCTTTAGCCAGGCAAAGCCGAGGTCGATAGTGAGGCCACGCTCCTTTTCCTCCTGCAATCTGTCTGGGTCAATCCCGGTCAGGGCCTCAACCAGGACCGACTTTCCATGGTCTACGTGACCCGCTGTACCTAAGACGATGGACATACTTCACTCCCGGATGACAATCTTTCCTTGGGGTTCCGCCAGAATCTCTCCAATGATTGATGCCTCATTTACCCCATGCCGGTGCAGGTTTTGTAGTAGCTCCTCTCCCTTGTCGCTGGGAACGGAGATCAATAACCCACCCGAGGTTTGGGCGTCGAAGAGGATGTTTAACATTTCATCAGATATCTCACTGGCCGTTTCTATCATGTCAGTGCGAAATTCCCTGTTTCTGTACGTTCCCGCCGGAACCAACCCTATCTGAGCGAACTCCTTTGCCTCAGGGAAGAAAGGGATAGAAGAGATACGAATCTCCATGCCTAAGGGGCTGTCCTCGACCATCCCCGAGGCGTGACCGAGGAGCCCAAAGCCGGTTATATCGGTGCAGGCGTGGCACCCGGCTTCCAGCATTAGCTCCGAGGCCGTCTTGTTCAGTGTGGCCATAACCCAAGCGACGCGATCTACGGTCTTTTTCTCCGCCACCCCACCCTTAAGGGCGGTGCTCACCAATCCTGTGCCCAGAGGTTTAGTCAACAGCAGCTTGTCTCCTACCTTGGCTCCCCCCTTGGTGATTATCTTCGATGGATGAACAACGCCGGTGACTGAAAGCCCATATTTCAATTCGTCATCCTCAACACTGTGTCCCCCCATCAGCGTGACCCCGGCCTCCTGCATTTTGTCCCATCCACCGCGCAGGATGTCACCGAGCACCGAGATATCCTGGCTCTTGATGGGAAAGCAGACGACATTCATCGCGGTGAGGGGCCTGCCTCCCATAGCATAGACATCGCTGAGGGCGTTGGCGGCGGCGATTTGGCCAAAGGTGTAGGGGTCATCGACAATAGGCGTGATGAAATCGATGGTCTGGATGATCGCCAGTTCATCGCTCAGCTTATATACCCCGGCATCATCAGCCCTATCCAGGCCAACAAGCAGGTTGGGGTCGTCGATCACCGGCAACCCACACAAAGCCTTGTCTAGGTCCGACGGACCTATTTTGGAAGCTCAGCCAGAGCCACGAACGGTCTCAGTGAGCCTTTTCCTCACCTTATCGTCCACTGCATCCTCCCTTTAAAGTAAAGTAAGGAACTCGAATAGTTACTAAGTCAATCATAGCACCTCGCCTGGAACCACACAACGTTTTTCGTATGGTAGGGACCTGGTTCCATCGCTCTCCGCTATTATCGACCCTTAGTTAGTGTTAGATAAAAGTCATCCCCCTTTCTATCCTCAGAAATAGTGCACCCTTTGCTCTTCGCCAAGCGCAACACGTTGTCCCGGGAAGTGGCGTCATCAATAATGACTACAATTTCCCCGTTCTCTATGCTCTCCAGGGCCTTTTTGGTTTTTATAACCGGCATCGGGCAGGACAGTCCGCGAGCATCGACCTCATTCATCGTTTTCTCCTTCGATGCAGCAGGCACCGCTCCACTGACAAAGGTATTCCTTAAACACGGCGGGGAATTGATTTATGATCTGGCCGACCTTCATAACTGGAGTAGCACGGGCCAAACTTCCTGCCGTGCGATTTGCCTTAGCTGCGATTATGGCTGCTTGGTGTGGCTCCAGGCCAGCATAGACAAAAGCGGAAATCAATCCGGTAATAGCGTCGCCAGTCCCTCCAATGGCTTCCAATGCGGGTACATCGGGCTTAGCAACCGTTTCCAGAATCTCCCCGTCACGTACCACGTAATCTACCGCTCCTTTGACCAGAAGCAACCTGGCTACGCTGTTGTTCTGGTAGGCAGCGGCAACCAGGTTTGGGGTCTGTGTCATGTCGGTATCGAATAGATGTCTAGTTATGTATGCCGGGTGGATGGCGTCGGGGTCGGCTAGAAAAGCCATTTCAGTAGGGTCAGGGGTGAAGATATCGAAGCGCGAAGCTAACCCAGCCGCCTTTGCAGAGTACATCGAGGCGGCATCGGCTACTATGATCGGCCTGTTGGCACATTGTTCGACGGCTTCGCAGAGCCTCCTCGTCAGCTCCATATCGGGCAGCCAGTAGTGCAGGGTAAGTACCTGTGGTACAAGGGTTTTCACGTTCTGGATGAGGTGCTCGTAGATTGCCCTGCTACCCTTGCCTTCGCCGATGTCACCAGCGACAATGGCTTGAGGCTGGCCGAGCTTTAGATATTCGGTCACAGCAAATGCCGCCCGGATCATAGCGCCGGTGCCCTGCCTACAGGGTAGCCGACAGCCATTGATAATCACAGATTCCCCCTCAGCCCTCACCTCTCCCACCGTTAGCGGCAGGTCCTTATCGGGTAATGTTCCAGCAAGGAGCATCATGACTGTGCACCTCCCTTCCAGATAAGCAGGCACTCTTCGAGGGCACGGTGCAGCATCAAAGCACAGAGGGTAAAGCCGATCTCCTTGGGGTCTGGTGCTGCGGAGAGCTTTTTATCGATCAACTCGGCGTGGAGATAGGGGATGTCGGGACAGCCACCGCCGGAGGTGTTTACAATGACGCCACTTTCCTTATCGAAGGTGACCTTCATATTGCCTGCCTTGACCATAACCCAGTCGCCGAAATCGGTTGTCTTGACAATCTCCAAGAGTTGTGAATTCTTCGCTCCCAGCGGAACAATGTCCACGTGTAAAACGTCTTTTCCCTTGAAAGTCCGCTCGATGCCTGTTTGTTCCACCAGGTTTATCTCCAGGGCTAAATCGCAACCCCTTCGCAGAGCCAGTGGCGGTGCAACCAGATTGACGGTGTAGCCTGCTTCTTTGAGAACCTGCTCCGCCTTCAGAGCTTCGTGAACATCGTTGAATATAACCAGCCCGGCACCTGTGGACAGCGACTTTTTCTTCCGTTTTAGTAAGCTCATACATACCTCCCCTCGCTATCAAGCCTTCTGGCGTGTGAAGAAGCCAGCGAGTATTCCCCTCTCTCCCATGAGCAAGCCAAGGCCTATGCATATTACCAGCCCTAAAACCACTGCCCATGGCCCCAGGCTGGTCGGCCCTGCGCCAGAGCTTGCCAGGGTGAAATTGTGGGCCACAGCAGCGCCGGCAAGCAGGCCGAGAACGGTTACTGCGGCATCGGTGTCTCCCTCGCCGCTGAGGATCGACTGGCGCAGCGGGCAACCACCGAGCTGTGTTGCCCCTATGCCCACCAACGTCATCCCGAGGAAGTTCCAGAGGTGGTTGCTATGCGCAGCGGGCTGAACCTCGAAGCCAATAGAGAAATACCCGCCACCAAAGCCATAGGTAAGGATCAGGTTTACCAACAGCGCTGCGGTGAAAAGGCCAACTATTGCCTTAAACAGGTAGGTGTCTCTGACAAGGAATAGATCGCGCCAGCCCCCGACAAAGCACATCCTGGTTCGCTGAGCAAGCACGCCCACCAGGAGTCCTACGGCAAGAGAGAATATCAGCGCTGCGTGCATGGAGCCTGGGCCAGAAGTGCTGTAGGTTATGAAACTAGGCGTAATGATAGCTAGAATCAGAAGGCCCAGCATTATCATTGGCATTATCCAACCGGCTGCCGTTGGCAGCTTCGACGAGCGCCCCAGAGTAAACCCTCTCTTGAGGAGGAGAACACCGATGAAGGCACCAAACGCTATGCCGGCAAGGCCGAGGATGGCATTGAGGTCGCCACCGGCGAGCCTGAGCAGCGCTCGGACGGGACAACCCATGAACATCAGTATCCCGATCATTACGAACGCGCCCAATAAAAATCGGACTATCGGTGCGGAGCCACCCCTAGCCCGAAACTCGCCGAAGGCGTAGGCAGCACCAAAGCTGCCCAAAACAAATCCTAGTATCTCAGGGCGCAGATACTGTACTGGCGCGGCGCTGTGTAGGTTCAGCGCTCCCGAAATGTCTCTCAGGAAGCATCCTACGCATATTCCCATATTGGGTGGGTTTCCCCACTTTACCAGCAATGCTGCCAGGGTACCGATAACCAGTGCGGAGGCAAAGATCAATGTACCAGGCGTGAACAGACGTGAAGCACGCGACAAAAGGCCCTCCTTTCATAATTGCTGTTAACATGTCAAAGAGCCACGCTCTTCGCAACTCCACAGCTCATGTCCGTTGCTTCATCATCGATCCCACCCCCTCTCCATATTAATTTTCTATACTTAATTCAAGTATAGACTACAAGCATAAACGCTGTCAAATCTTGTTAATATCTACGAATTACTACAATAAAAACTCGTTTGACAGGTTTTGGGGGGTGTGCTAGATTGCGTTCGGGATGGATGAAAAATTACGTAGTCTCCCAAGCGTGGATAGGTTGCTATCCAATGGGCGCATTCAGCGTCTTGAGGAGGCCTATTCCCGCCCCTTTGTGCTGCGGGTAATACGGCAACACCTTGATGAGGTACGTCTTCACATCGCTCGGGGCGAACCTGCACCCACGTTTGACCAGATGGCAGAGTCGGTCTGCGCCCTTGCCCATTCCATAATAGAGCCCAGCCTGCGCCGCGTGATCAATGCTACTGGCGTCATTCTCCATACCAACCTGGGCAGGGCACCATTAAGCGAAGAGTCGACGGCGGCTATGGAGGAGTGTGCCAGGGGCTACACCAATCTGGAGATCAACTTGGATAGCGGGAAGCGGGGCTCCCGCCAGGTTCACATTGAATCGCTGCTGTGTCAACTGACCGGAGCTGAGGCTGCACTAGTAGTAAACAACAACGCTTCGGCAGTGCTCCTGTCGCTCAGCGCCCTGGCTAAACGTAAAGAGGTGATTGTCTCCCGAGGGCAGGCGGTGGAGATCGGTGGCGGTTTTCGTATTCCCGATGTGATGCGCCAGAGCGGGGCCAAACTGGTAGAGGTGGGCACCACTAACTGCACCTATCTATCGGACTATGAAGAGGCAGTCACTCCCCGCACCGCGGCTCTCCTCCGAGTCCACTCCAGCAACTTCGTGGTGATGGGCTTTACTCAGGCAGTTGCGCTTGAAGATTTGATTCAACTAGGGGACCGCTATGACCTTCCAGTGCTTGATGACCTGGGCAGCGGCTGCCTCCTGGATACAACCAGATTCGGATTGGGCCTTGAGCCTATGCTTCAGCAGAGCATTGCGGCTGGAGTAGGACTGGCCATGTCCTCCGCGGACAAACTTCTGGGCGCACCTCAAGCGGGTATAATCGTGGGCCAACGTAGCCTTATGGATAGGCTGCGGAGGCATCCATTGGCCCGTGCGGCGCGCATCGACAAGATAAGATTGGCCGGGCTGGCGACGACGCTTCGCCACTATCTAAAGGGTGAGGCAGAAAGCAAGATCCCGGTGTGGCGGATGATTTCTGAATCCCTGGAGGAAATAGAGGAGCGTGCCGAAAGATGGAGCCGATTGTTGGGTGATGCAGCGTCGGTTGTAGAAGGGGAATCGATGGTAGGAGGTGGTAGCCTACCTGGGGGCACCTTACCAACCCGCCTGGTGGCTATCAAAGGCAGAGGCAAAGTCAGCCAATTGGCGAACCAACTGCGCAGAGGGTCACCTATGGTCATCGGGCGGATTGAGAAAGACCTCCTGCTCCTCGACCCTCGTACCATACT
>Ga0307427_1001029_pt1 | contig 15239 bp, 14 predicted proteins | sample SalMarWE160190MG_FD_202162 | JGI IMG/M metagenome (GOLD analysis project Ga0307427, IMG submission 202162) | Salt marsh sediment microbial communities from the Plum Island Ecosystem LTER, Massachusetts, United States - WE1603-190 | ecosystem: Environmental > Aquatic > Marine > Intertidal zone >... | reverse complement strand
TACGTGTTGTACCATAAAAACCCCATGCCTGCTCCTACCACAGCGCCGCAAAACACAGAAAGTTCTCCTGCGCCACTTACATATGGAATCTGCAGGTATTGGGCAATCTTTATGTGTCCAGTAAGATAAGAAAACACAAGATAACTAAGGAAGGCGATAATGATCGGCCCTATAGCAAGACCATCCAATCCATCGGTGAGATTAACTGAATTGGATGCACCGACAACAACTAAAATAATCAAAACAATATAAAACATCCCAATGTTAGGGAGAAAATTCTTAATAAAGGGGAAACTTAGCCTTGAATCAAAACCAGTGTACTTATACAGGGCTATTCCAACAAGGGCGGCAATTCCGACCTGCATGGAAAATTTGTACCATCCTCTCAACCCTTTACTGCTCTTTCTTATTACCTTAAGATAATCATCCAAAAAGCCAATAGCACCAAAAAACAAAGTAACAAGCAAGACCAGCCAGACATACACATTTTTTAGATCCATCCAAAGAATTGACGATATAAGCACTGAAATTAATATAAAGGATCCCCCCATAGTTGGTGTTCCAACCTTATTTTTATGGTTTGGGGGTCCATCCTCTCTGATATATTGACCAATCTGAAGTCTGCTTAACCGTGGAATGATCCAGTATCCAAGAAGTAAAGAAAGAATAAGCGCAGTCAGGGTTGCATAGATAGTTCTAAAGGTTATGTATCTAAATACATTCAGAAAGGAATAATCAGCATGAAACATATAAATCAGTTTATATAGCATTCTTCTATCCCTTGCTTAGTCCCTCGATTCATAAATTCGATGACGTATTTATTTACTCGAGACTAAGTGCTGAGTGAGCCCTTCGGTCTGAGCGACTCGACGTGAGCTCGTCGACACGTCTCTGGGTCGAAGACAATCGCAAAGATTATACTCATTAAAATACGTTATACTATTTGCGAATCGAAGCACTTAGTCCAAAATATTCACTCACAGACTCAACCACCTTATCAAGGGCCACCTTTCTTGAACCCTTCATAAAAAGAATGTCGCCCTTCCTTATATTTGCCTTTATTAAATCACTCATCTCAGCATGAGTAGTTGCAATGTGTGCCTGTTTTCCGTCCATACCCCCTTGACGTGCCCCTTCTATAACTTCGTGACCATGTTCACCCATTACAACTAAATATCTTGCTCCCATATCAGCTACCAGCTGACCCGCATCAAAATGGTATTTGGAGGATTCTTTGCCTAATTCCATCATCTCCCCAAGCCCTATTACCAAACCCTGATTCTTCACTGCCAACCCCTTAATAGTCTGTAGAGCAGCCCTGAGAGAGGATGGATTGGAATTATAGGTATCGTCAATAATCCGTATACCGCTATTCAAATCTATAAAATGAAAACGACCTTTAAGTGGCCTAAAACTTCCTAAACCCTGGGCAATCAATTTATTTGATATAGATAAACAAAATGCGATAGCCGCTCCACTTAATGCATTGATGACATTATGAAGACCTGGATAATTTATTCTGACGGGTATCCTCTTGCCATTTATATAGATATTAAAGGCCTGGGTGTAGTCTCCGATTTTTTTTATGCTTTCGGCCCTTACCTGGTTCGTCTTCCCTAATCCAAAAGTAAGTATCTGTCCTTGAAATGTTGGAGCCAGCTGCTCATATACTTCATCATCTCCGTTCAGAATTGCCGTCGACTCCTTAGACATCACTCTTAGAAGTTCACCTTTTGCCCTCATTACCCCATTTAAATTACCTAAACCCTCTAAATGAGCTCTTTCTACATTGGTTATCAGTCCTATATCAGGGTCAGCAATCTGAGTTAGCCTGGCAATCTCACCGGCCATGTTCATACCCATCTCTAAAACAGCCAACTTGTGATGTTCCTGCAGCATTAAAATCGTCAAAGGCAAGCCAATGAGGTTATTAAAATTACCAGGGCTCTTCACTGTCTTCGCCTTTAGAGATAGAATCGAAGCAGTCATTTCTTTTGTTGTACTTTTGCCATTACTTCCGGTTATGGCGATCACCTTTCCTCCCCACTGCCTCCGCCACCATGATGCCAAATCACCCAGGGCCTTGAGAGTAGATGAAACGTTAATTACAACCAGATTATTATCTAAAAGCTTTTTAGGTAGAGTGGCATCAGACTCCACAATTACGCCTATAGCTCCGGCATTAATTGTATTGTTTAAAAAATTATGGCCATCATATCTCTCCCCCTTGAGGGCCAAGAAAATGTACCCAGGAGTCATCTTTCTTGAATCAGTTGACAGACCCTTAACGAATTCATCTGGTGAGCCAGATATCTGCCTTCCATTTATTGCTGAAGATACCTCCTTAACGGTTATTTCACCCCATTTTGCGGCCATTTTCTTACTGTTTGTTGTGTTTACCCAAGAAACTCCTAACTGCTTGCAAGCTCTACCTCCTCGATATCATCAAAATATCTCTTTCTGTTTCCAATAACCTGATACTTTTCATGCCCCTTGCCAGCGATTAAAATAATGTCTCCACCTTCCTTGTTAGCTATTTTAACAGCAGTATGGATCGCTTTTCTTCTATCCAAAATAATTTCATAGCCCCTTGCATTAGATGAAAAATCTAATTCAATTCTCTTTAATCCTGATTCTTTTACTCCAGTCTCAATCTCATCGGCAATCTTTGCCGGGCTCTCCCCCCGTGGATTATCTGAGGTGATTATTGCACAATCACTATAAATACCTGCTACTCTCCCCATATCTGGCCTTTTACCCCTGTCCCTGTCACCTCCACATCCAAAAACGGTGATCAGTCTTCCTTTAGTGAACTGTTTCACTGTTTGAAGGGCCTTTTTCAATGCATCGGTGCTGTGGGCATAATCAACAAATATGGAAAGTCCTTGTTTGTTCTCAACGTGCTGAAGTCTGCCAGGAATAAATGCAAGCCTTTGTATGCCCCTTGAAATAGTATTGAGATCTATATCAAGACTAAAGGCAACTGCTGCAGCCGCCAGTATGTTATAGACATTCATCTGCCCAAAAAGGGTAGATGTAATAGGTATATGCCCTACTGGTGTAGTCAATCTAAAATGTAATCCCTCTGCACTGAAATTAATATCGGCAGCCCTTAACAAACAATTATCTCCAAGGCCATAACTCACAGTCGAAGCCTTTGTTATTTTTTTTAACACCTTCCCCTTTGGGTCATCCATATTGATTATTGCCTTTACTTTTCCTTCTTCTCCCAATGAAGAAAAGAGTAAAGATTTTGCCTTAAAATATTCAGCCATTGTTGAGTGGTAATCAAGATGATCCCTGGAAAAATTTGTAAACAGTGCCCTTGACCAATTCAATCCCATTACCCTTCCCTGCTCTAAAGAATGGGATGAAACCTCTATTATGATATCGGTCATGCCAGCATCTCTCATTTCACCCATTATCTTCATCAGATCATTAGATTCAGGCGTTGTTAATGATGCCTGAAAAGATTTTTCCTTATATCTATAATTGATAGTCCCAATAACCCCTACATTCCTTCCTTCCTCTTTTAATATCGACTCCAGAACATAACTTGTTGTTGTCTTCCCGTTAGTGCCAGTGATACCTATCAAATTCATATCCTTAGATGGATAATTGTAAAACCTCGAAGCCAGCTCAGAAAGTGCAGCCCTTGTATCAGATAACCTGACAATAGTTACGTTTGGAATAACATTCTCAACATTTTCTACTACTAATGCACACGCACCTCTCTGAACGGCATCAGCCAGATACTTATGACCATCTTGCCTGCTCCCTTTCAAAGCAATAAATAGATAGCCCTTTTTGACATCCCGAGAATCACTTGTCAGTCCTTTGATCTCAAGATTTTCATTTCCATGTTGCTCCAAGATAGGTTGACCATTTAATAGGTAATCAAGCCTCACTGTCCGTTGTCCGTTGACTGTTGTCCGTTGCTTCTTAACTTTAGGCACTTTAGGCACTTTAGGCACTTTTAACTTTAGGCACTTTCCGCCATCATGCTGGTGGTCTAAATGTGACAGTAAGTGACCTGTCTTTTTTTAAAGGTGCACCAGGTTCTGGAACTTGTTTCACAACCATACCACTTCCCTTAATAACCACTCTCAAACCTAACTGTTTTGCTTTCTTTAAAACATCTCTCACCCCAAGCCCTATTAAATTAGGTATTGAACCAGGAAAATCAGGCCTCGGGGCTACTATTTTCTCTTTTCTTTCAATAGGATGTGAAAGGTCATGTTGATTTGTCCGTAACTTTCTCGCTTTCGAAGCAGACAGGGAAGTTGCAGGCAGAAATGATGGAGCTACATTAAGGTGGTTAAGAGTCCAGTAACCAACATCACTAAAAACAGGAGCTGCTACAATCCCTCCGTATGGAATCCCTTTTGGTTCATCAAGGGCAACCAAAATCACTAAAGCAGGTGAATCTGAAGGGGTAAAACCACCGAAGATAGCCACAAATTTTTTATTCGAATAGGTTTTCTTAATCGGATCAACCTTTTGTGCGGTTCCTGTCTTGCCAGCCACAGAATATTTTTTTATTGCAGCTTTAGGAGCTGTTCCATCTTTTCTGACTACACCCTCAAGTACACCTTGTACCTTCTTAGCTGTTTCAGGTGATATGACATCCCTTATGATAAAGGGGTAAAAACTTTTTATTGCTTCCCCCCTCTGATCAACGATTGATTTTACTATATAGGGCCTCATTAGATGCCCACCATTAGCTATAGCCCCAAAGGCCATAGCTAATTGCAAGGGAGAGACCGATATGCCCTGACCAAAATAGAGGGTATTTTTTCCAACAAGGCTCATATTTCTGATAGGCCTTAGAATTCCTTTCCTTTCACCTGGAAAATCTATCCCCGTTTGTTCACCAAAACCAAATCTTTTTAAATAATAATTGAAGCGTTCTGCTCCAAGCCTCTGGCCTATCTTTATTGCCCCTATGTTGCTGGAAAATTTGATTATCTCACTTACCTTTAACATCCCGTAGGGTCTACTATCATGAATAACAGAACGGCCAATGGCATACTTTCCCTTTTCACAATTAAGAACAGTTTCTGGACTAATTACACCTTCTTCTAAGGCGCCAGCTAAAAGAAATGTCTTTTGAGCAGATCCAGGTTCAAAACAATCAGTAATTGCCCTATTCCTCCACTCATATGGTTGATACTTCCAGAAGATATTTGGGTTAAACTCTGGCACTACTGCCATAGCTAAAATTTCGCCTGTCTGAGGCCTCATCACTATACATACGCCACTTCTCGCTCTTGATCTTCGTACGGCTTTCATCAAAGCTTTCTGGGCCTTATAACTAATATCCTTATCCAATGTTAAAATGAGATTAAAGGGATCCTGCTTCTCTATCCTTGGTCCATCAAAAATAAGAGGCCTGCCAAGGGCATCATGAATCCTGCTAAACCTTGCTTCTTGTCCCTCCAAATACCTGTTATATTGTAATTCTATTCCCTCAAGGCCTTTGTTATCCTGGCTTGCAAAGCCTATAACATGGGCTCCTGTTTCCATGCATGGATAGTAACGCCTGCTCTCCTTGGTAAAATCTATTCCGGTTATGTTAAGCTCTCTAACTCTATTATTCTCTTCTGGAGTTACCTTTCTCTTAATCCATGAAAAGGAACGAGAATTATGTAATTTTTTTAGCACATCCCTTTTATCTAAATTTAAGGCCCTGGCAAGACGATTCGCGGCTGTTTTCTTGTTTTTTACCTTTTTTGGATAACAATACAGTGAATCCACCTCAATGCTGAGCGCTAATTCCTTGCCATTTCTATCAAAAATGGTTCCTCTCTGGCTGGTAAGGATAAGCTTTCCTGTATAGCCCCTCTTAGCCAAAGATGAAAGCTCACTCCCTTTAAGAATCTGTAGTTGATACGCCCGTAAAAAAATGACGCAAAATATAAGGAAAAAACATATCCCTGTTATATAAATCCTGATCCTTATCCATTTTTTGTCTTTTATCTTCATGGCAAAAAAACTATCTGCTTAGGCAATGGATATCTTAAACCAAATTCTTTACCTGCCTTATTTTCCAAACTTTCAGGTGACTTCAAGGAAGCTATTTCAAGCTTCAGCTTTCTGTTGTATTCTCTGATTTGCCCTATCTCCTTCTTCATGTGGCTCAATGAATAACCAATCTGTGTCCTTTTAGAATTCACCCAGACATGAGAAATTCCTACTAATAAAAATAAAAAAAGCATCATCGAAAAAAAATGTAATAATTTTATAGATCCATTTTTTTTCTTATTCATTGTAAGTTCTTTCTGCCACTCTCATTATAGCGCTTCTGGCTCTCGGGTTGACATTCACCTCCATATGGCTAGGCCTAAGCCCTTTTCTTTTTAAGGCCTTCATAAGGGAAGCATTAGTGTCAGGAAAAACAGGGAGCTTTCGAGGAGATATGGTATCTTTCTCCCGTTGGTGAAAGGCCTGTTTAACAAGCCTATCCTCCAATGAATGATACGATATCACCACTACCCTTCCCCCTTTAACAAGCAATGAGGGGCATTTCTCTAAAAAATCAGCTATATTTTCTAGCTCCCTATTAACAGCTATCCTAAGCGCCTGAAATGTCTTGGTAGCGGGATGTCTTTTCCAAGGACGATATTTAGCAGGAATAGTAGCTTCAACAAGCAGGGCTAATTGCCGGCTTGAAGTTATAGGGCCTTTTCGCCTCTCTTCAACAATAGCCCGAGCGATCAACTTGGCCCATCTCTCCTGAGCATAAACCCATAGAAGCTCCTGCAGCCTTTCCATGGATAGAGTATTCACTAATTCACTGGCACCCGCACCCTTGTCCTCGTCCATTCTCATATCCAAAGGTTCATCCTTTATAAAACTAAAACCTCTGCCGGACGACTCTAACTGATAGGATGACAAACCAAGATCTAATAAAATTCCGTTTACCCTATCAATTCCTATTTTTTTAAGTACCCTATCAAGAGCACCGTAGCTTTCCTTAACTATCTTGACCCTATCTCCAAAAGGAGAAAGCCTTTCCTTGGCTAAATGTATTGATGATCTATCAATATCTAAGCAAATCAGCTTTCCTTTTGGGGCTATCCTTTTACAAATCTCCAGACTGTGTCCGCCAGTGCCCACTGTCCCATCAACATATATCCCCTCAGGAATAGTAATCAGATACTGAATAACCTCATCAACCATTACCGGTTGATGAGAAATTGCCATCTTCTCCTCCTATCAAATTCCCATATCGGAAAGAGATTGACTTATCCCTGGAAAAGATTTTTTAGCCCTTTCGAACTCTTCATCCCACTTGGTCTTATCCCAGATTTCAAATCTGGTTAAATGGCCTACTAACACTACCTCTTTATTTAATCCGGCCAACTCTCTCAGATTTGAAGGAATCAAAATCCTGCCTTGTTTTAAGGGGCACTCTATAGCGCCAGATATAAAATACCGTATGTAGATATTTGCCGCAGAATCAAAGAGCGGGAGATTTACTGCCTTCCCTTTTATTTTCTGCCAATCATCCCTTGCAAAGGCCACTAAACAATTATTAAGATTGGTAACAACAACGGATGAATCAGCTTTTCTTTTCAAAATCTCCTTGAAACGGGCTGGAATAGCCAATCTTCCCTTTTCATCAAGTGAATGTCTTGATCTACCCTCAAAAAGGTCATTTACAGGATTCCCCATATATTTTTCCCACTTTTTACCACTTTATGACACTTTGAGACAAAACCATCCCTTTTGTCAAGAAAAAAATGAAAATTTCTTGAAAATTACATAACTTCCGTTGATTTTTTTTCCGATGGAGGAGAATTAGATGGGAGGGGGAGGTAAATTAACCAATGTTATTCTTTGGAAAAACAATAGTGGTAGCTTCTCAATAAAGAGGCTATTCTTTTCCTACAACTACTCCGTTTCTAAAGTTAACCACATGTCCATCAGGGTAGAAATAGTGAACCGTCCAACGGTTATGTTTCCTGTGTTCTTTTTTCATATTTAAGGGTTTCCCAAGCAAATTCAGGACCTCTTCTTCAGTCATGCCTTTGTTTATACTTTCAAAATTTTTTATTTTAAAAGCTATATGTTGATATTGCTTCATTTCTTCTAACTCTATAGGCTTCCGGTGGTATCGCAAACCTTCTTCCTTTGCCCAATTATGGTTGGAGACGATCAAAAATAATCCCATAAATAATGTAACTAATAAAAATTTCAAATATGCGATCTTCATTATCTCCTCCTTATTAGAAATTACATTCCAACCAATGGAACTGATACGCTTGAATAGAGCGTAGCGATTTTTTAGTTTTTCTCAAGCGACGTATTCAATGCTATCAAAGAAAGAGGCTAGTTGGCTTGTTATGACACATTATCACGAGAGAGATTTTGCTAACTTTACTCCAAGTTTTGAGGCCCTGACCAAGATGTCTTTTTTTTCCTTTACTTTCCCTCTGTCAAAGACTGCAAAAACGAGCAATTCTCCTATTATTTCATACCCCAATGCTATGAGGGGACGACGCATCGCCTCAAGTGTAAATCCCATATCCTCTTCGGATTCCTGCTCACAGACCGCTACCAAAACAGCCTTGCGCCCTTGATTTGCCAAACGACTCGACCATCCTCTTGGGCGATTATTATCGAAGTCATAGAAACAGTAGAGACGATCAATAAAGGCCTTCATCCATGCCGTGACATTATAGTTGTGAGTAGGTGATATGAGTATCAGGCCCTGAGACTCTAATATTTTTGGATACAAAAGAGACATCCCGTCATTCAACCCAGTACATGCCTTATCTTTTCTACACTTCTCACATCCAATACACGGTTGGAACTGATAGTCGCGTAAATGAATTTTTTCGGTAAATACATTCTCCTCTTTCGCCCCGCTCAAAATATGGTTTAAAAGTACATCCGAGTTTCCGTTTTTCCTTGGGCTACCAACAATTCCTGTAATTCTTCGCTTTGTAAAATAATGGCTGAAGCTTTTTTGAATCGAATCACTATTGTTTTTCATTAATAAGCTCCTCTTCTTTTTATTTGAGCAGGTAATAAGTGTTATCAGCCGAGGCTTTTAGGACGTCGGCCGGATGAATTGGTTTGATGCTGCTTCTTTATCCTTGCGCCATGGTCCACCCGCTGGCCAGAGCAATTTGAACCGTTCGCCCTGGACCAACGCCTCAGTCGGTGGAAGCATGAACGAATGGATCTGGCCAATGACGCTTTCAAGGTCACCTGCCTGAATCCTTAGTCTGACACGACTCGTGAAGGCCTTCCACTGAGTTTGTTTTACCGTATCTTGAGCGAACTCACTGCTAAGAGCAAAAGGTGTGCTCTCCGGCAAAGATGTCTTTCGTCTTTTAAATGTTCTCTGTATCGCCTTGCAGACGGTTGCTCCTTCGAAATCGAATTCTTTCTGCAGTATCCAGACATCATAGAAATCCTTCATTCGACTGTTTGCAATTCCCAGTCGCACCATTGCTTCGTATTTCTCGGCAATGACGGACTCTCTTGAGTATGTTCGAAGTCGTGGTGCAGGCATGTCAAGGATCGTTGGGAATTTTTCGTATTTCGGCCGTGGTGTCACAGTATCGCCAAATCCAATGTCGATTTGCAGAGGAATCTCTGCTTCTGCCAGTCGGCTTACCATTGTAACCCGAACACCGCCATATTCGAGCTCATCACGTATTTCTTCTGCGGACACGGAATCCATCATGAAGATGAGGCCATCGTCTTTGCGAATGCTGCACAGTTCCTTGAAAATCGCTATGAGTCGGGCTGCCGAGCTTTCACCGAAGCTTAGCAGGTCCAGATCTCTCGTGGGACGGGACGGTAGATCTGTCCATATGAGGAACATGAACGCACCTTTCAGGACAAAGCTGTCGGCATGCTGGGATTCTCCGAGCCTGAACAGGAGTCTTTCCAGACCGTATCGCGTAAGCATAAGTTGGAAATCCTCTTTTTGCTGTCTAGCTCGATTCAGGAGCTTCTGCCGTACGGATGCTGCTATGTTCTTAGGTCTTTCTCGGGTCATACGATTGCTTCAAGATATGGCCGTAGCAGGTTAGTAACACGACAAATGCGTGCAAAATGCCAGAGCTCATCCATGGTACATTTTCTTTTCCGGTGAGCATCACGAAGTGCTTCAACAGCCACGTCGAGACCAATCTTGTTGCGATACTTAAAGCAGTCCGCAACCGTCTTGGCGGGGCAGTACACTCGAACCGGCACCCCTTCGACGCTGTGCATTTCAATTCCCTCGCTTAGGGCCTGTCCAGAGAAGCGAATGATTCGAAGCGGAAGGATGTGTTCTTTCGGATGCCATGCCTTTCTATCAATTGCCATCCAGATCTCCGCGGGAAGTTGGGTTGTGAGGTCATGAAACCGAAGTGCTGACAGGAGGCAAACGACGCCACCAGGAACTCGTTTGGAGGCTTCTGCAAGTGTCCTGTTTGCGGTAGGATTGCTGTCTGCGGCTGCATAGATCCCCCGACTGACTCGGTGGAGTTGTCCGTTGTTCACAAGTCTGGTTAGACAAGTGCGAGGAATTCCAAGGCGAGTCAGCTCACTTGCTCTGGCAATGCCCTTCTTTCTGACGAGTTTGAGGACTTCTTCTGTGGCTGTGGTTTTCATGGGAAGTACTTGATGTTACAAAACCTAGGCACATATTGATATCTGCCGAGGATTTGTAACACAAATACCTAGCCGCGTCAAACAAATATTGCTGGATCAACATCTGCTCTTCCTCGGGCATCTGGCTGATGGTTCCCCGTCGTTTATCGTGGCAAATGTAACAGATTTGATTTCTCGTAGCAGTGTAAGCGCTTCGTTTGCTGTTTTATCCATAATGGTCTCCTAATCGACATGCAGATAAACTGAAAAATTTGTACCTCATCCTGACTCTATAGTTTCCTGCATTATGCATATGGTATTGAGCGGTTATTGAGACAAATAACGGCGCGTTTCACCTGCTGGCGGTGGGAAACACTGACAGCTTGAAAAAGGCATAAAGATGGCACAATTTTAGATGTAGTCAAACCGCACGGCACAGCTGGGCAGAGTGCAAACGCATGGTTAGTTTTTAACTATTGACAATGATATACAATTAATGGAACTTTGCTTTTGCCGCCTTATTCTCCGTTGGCACAGTGCGATCACAGACTAAAGTTAGGAATTGATAGATTTCCCGGAGTGCTGAGGCAATCGAACTTCTTACCGAAATAAAGAAAGAATTGATCGGAATTAATCTTATAAAATGCCTGTATTCTTCAGCCTCAAGAGAAACCTCCGTATTCATTACGCCGGGAATTTCAATTTCATATTCGAATTTCTGTTCAAGGGCATAATCAACTAAAATTTTAAGATTATCTTTTGATACTCCATCAACTAAATAAATTGAAAATTGAGGGGCTAAGATACGTTCTCTATCAAGGAAACTCTTTATATGATTTTTTGATATATTGCTGAAATTACCACTTTTACACTCGATATAGCCAATTTGATTTTCCCGTACTAACACGACATCATAGTCACCAGTCAACTTTTCAACTTTCACACCCCAGTAAGCCATTGAAGATAGCTCTTTAATACAAACAGCAGCAACGTACCATTCGAAAGTAGGGCCAAAACCAATTGGATTAGAAAGCAGATAGACAGACTCTTTACGAACTATAATGCCTAAATTGACGGCTTCATTTAGTATATCAATAGTTTTTGATTTCTTTAAATCGGGGCATCTTGAATGAATTTCATCGAGCGTGAGCCCATCCGTGAAACTGCCAATTATACTTGATATTCTTCGAAAAGATGAGGAGTGGAAAACTAGATAATATTTTTCGAATGCACCATAATTGGTTTGATCAAATAGTAGGTCTCCATTCTTTTCAAATACGGCTACCTTTTGCCCCCTTCTTTTAAAGATGGCCTCAATGTCAAATATTAAATTCAGTTGAGCCGCTGCAACTCTTGTGTCGAAATCTCCGATAATCATCGGTTATCAAATCTCCAGAAATCTAACAGTTTGCATCACCGGGCGCAAAAAGTATAGCAAGGAACGAGCGGCGCTTTTTTCGATCTGAGTGCATGCGATTTTTAGCTCTCTCTTTAATCAAGTTTCAACTCGATTCTCATTTGGTTAATTATTTCTTCTTTTAGGGCTTTGGCTCTCTGTCCCTTTTCTTTCATCTTCTTGGCAATAGGTGCTTCGAAATCGGGCATGGTAAAAGCTTGCTGCATTTCGCTTAACCATTCTGAAGATAATTCAAGAATTTCCTGATTTAATTGCTCAAACTCTGTCGTGAGCTCTAATAACCTTGAAGAACCAATAATCTTTTGGGTTGTAATCTCTTCCGTAGCTTTCCTATGGGCATCCTGTATTTGATGAGGGAATTTACCAACAGCATCTTGAAACTCGATTATAGCATCAGGCGAGTTCCCAGATTCGAGTAACTTTCTAAATTCATTCTTTAAGGTTACTTTGGAAAATTCTTCATAGTCATTCCCAACGCCCTTGGCTGCTTCTTCATATTTTTTGAAATATTCCGTATAAGCTTTAGTTCTTATTTCTAATAATTTTTGTTCACGCTCTCGTCTACCTTTAAGATAGTGAAGCAAAATAGGAACAATTACAGATGCCAAAACTACGCATACTGCCGGAACGACGATCTTAGGGTCTAACCAAGCTGCAATTGCTACTGTTTCTGATTCCACATGTTCTCCTTGTGAGCTAATCGGGATAGGGAGGGGCCTCACGGCCTCCCTCCTCCCACACCACTTGGCATACGGATCACGTACCACAGCGGTTCGGTAGATTACCCCGGCTCGTGCAAGCCAGCCAGGTTTTCAGATAGAGCAGTTCAGTAGACCATTGTCTAACTATAAGGGCCAGGCCATCACGCTCTGCGCGCCGGTGTAACGCCTTCTGTCTATTCTACCTGCTAACCCTCTCATACCGTCCGGGCCTTCATCCCGCTTTGCGGGACTACTATGCCTTCGACTCGGCTGAGCTCGTCGCAGGCTGCTGACTTCTGTACAACGGTCAGAGTGGATCACTCCACCCTCAGTCCTTATTTACTAAAGACACTGTACAGATCTCCCAGGGTAAGACACGTAACTTTCGATGCATAAACGCCTGATTTATAAAGCACACCCCGATTGCAGATGGAGGACTTTATCCCACTTTTTAAGCGGGGCTCGTCCCGGATGTACCACACCTCAGATCCGGTTCCTATACGTCGCCCTGCATCTTTGGATTGTCGAAGATCCCGGACTTTGAGCGGGGGACTTCCTCCAGACCCCACCTCGCGATGACGCCCTTTTCCTTTTTACTCGCCTCCGGCGAGCTCCTATCCTTCGGCTCTTCGAATACCTGGTGTGAGGACTTGCACCTCACTAGCTACGTGCCATGCCTGGCACACACGTTGCAAATCAGCGGCGGGGGTTACCGCGTACGCTTGATTTGTCTTGTTAGGCTTTAGAACTCCCAAGTCCAATTGGACTTGTAAATGGCAATACCGTGTTCTTGCCAATAGCTCTTCTCCCACATGCTACGACGAGGATTGCCGCCGTACTTAGTTTCGTCCGATAAAACATTATACACAGATTCTGTAATAAAACTTGAATAGCTGCCGTCAACAAGGCCACATAGCTTGGCCGCGTAGTTGGCGGAACGTCCAACCCAAACAAGGTCATTGGAGTTACGTATCCCAGTTCGAGCTACAAAGAGATCCGTTGTGTCAATACCAATGGCCTGTCTCAGTTGGTATGAAGTATTCGGATATGCATTTTTTACCGCGGCTTTGATCTCCTTCACCATGAAGCCAATTTGGAGAGCAGTTTTTACTGCAGATGAGTTTTTCGTGGTTCCTATATAGACCGCCATAACCCTGTCGCCATCGAATGCAGTGATCGTGCCGTCGTTGTTTCGGATGATGTGGCACGCAGCTACCAGATAACTCTTATAGATCTCTGCTGCAAACCAATCCTTGTAGTCGTTTACGAGCCCAGTTGAATCGGTTAGATCAGCATATAGAACCGTTCCTTCCAGCTTTACTGCGTCGTTTCCAAGCTTGACGTCTTCTGCTTCGGGAACCTTACGGCCTTCGCGTGTTTGCCACTTCGTTGATAGGATATTCCGAACGTCAGACATTATTTCCTGAGAAGTCTTCATTGTATTTCACCTCACCTTGCACCAAGTTGTTGTATACGATTCCAAAGCGCACGTGAAACAGGCGCCATTCTTTTGCCGACTGTTTTCTTGTTTCCGGTTGCATATTGGACATGGGTCATACCGAGCAAGTCGGTGGGCAGCTTAAGGTCGACTCCTTTCGGAGTGACTATAAATGCCCTTTCTCTCCCGAGTGCGCCCATGAAGAGTCCCAGTTCAAAAACGGCATTGTCTCTTGGGGAAGCCTTCTTCCTTCCTCGGCTCGCGGTCATGTCATCCGGTGTGAGCAATAGTGCAGCAAAGTCGCTCCCTGTCGCCGTTCGCATGAGATCCTCGATGGTAGTCTTCGAGAGCTGAAAGATGCCTTGGGTCCAGAGTTGGCTGACAATTGGGCGATGGTTCAAGGAGTTTGAGACCCAAGTTGCTTCCGTGAGAGCTTCGCTCGATGATCCGATGAAGATGACAGGTGTTGCGTGAGGTTGGGATATGAATTTGCTGCGTTCGCGAAGACGAGACCCGAGTTCCACCGCAAAACGACGCCAGAGTTGGGGGTATTGAGCAGCAATTGATGCAATCTCTGGCTCTGCGACCTGAAGCACTAAAGTTCTTTCTTTGGCAATTACCGTTGCGCTTCTACGTGCTGTGGGATCGAGCAGGGCCATCTCCCCTACATGCCGTCCTGCACCTCGATTTGTGACATCCCTCCCATTGATATTGATTGCTACCTCGCCACTGACGATGAAGTAAACATCGTTGTCTGTGTTGTTCTGTTGGATGAGTGTTCTCCCAGGCTTTAGATCGAGCAACTTGCCTGCAGCAATGAGTTTCTGTGCAACCGCACGCTTGCCCGCAACAACAGGTGGAATGCAGATAGCGTCAGTAAGCAACTGATTCCCCGTCGGGCCTGTATAGCGCCGTATCATGCTGGGTGATGTCTTCGTTGTCATTTCATCTCATCTTGCCTAACATTTAAGATTGTATGCGGAGTTGAGCGTAGTGAAATTCCGCATACAATCAGGTTGAACTGAGCCGCTTCGTATACGCCTATGGGGATTCAATCTAAGAGCTTTAGGCTATAGAAGCTTCAAAT
>Ga0307427_1001027_pt1 | contig 15280 bp, 12 predicted proteins | sample SalMarWE160190MG_FD_202162 | JGI IMG/M metagenome (GOLD analysis project Ga0307427, IMG submission 202162) | Salt marsh sediment microbial communities from the Plum Island Ecosystem LTER, Massachusetts, United States - WE1603-190 | ecosystem: Environmental > Aquatic > Marine > Intertidal zone >... | reverse complement strand
CGGGATCTGGAAAAGGAGCATGGTCGGGCCAGTGAGGCACCGCCAACCGAAAGGGGCGGCCAACGGCTATGCCCGACCTACCCCACCGCGCCAGACCTCGACTCTACCTTCGCCTTTTTGTCCGCCTGGTGGCCTTCCCAGGCCACCAGGAACAGGCATAAACTGCGTTCGCGGCGGCCTCGGAAGGCCGCCGCGAGTTCGTGCGGGGGTAACGGGTGGCACGGCAGCCCGAAGGGCGGCCGTGTTGGCCACCGGGTGCCCACGGCCGCGGCTGCGCCGCTGCCGTGGCACCGGCCTACTCGCGGCCTGGTGTTCTCCTGATGGCGCGAGGCACGAGGACGATGGTCATCCACACGGCCGCGGCTGCGCCGCTGCCGTGGCACCGGCCTACTCGCGGCCTGGTGTTCTCCTGATGGCGCGCGGCACGAACACGATGACGATCCAAGCGGCGACGGCGGCGCAGGCGATGAGGAAGACCGGCAGGCTGCCCCAGATCGCCAGCAGCGGAATCGCCGTGCTCGTCCACAGGCCGCCGCCCATGAACGGCTCGTGCAGCAGTTGCTTCGAGGCGAAGGCGTCGGCGGCCGGCGTCTCGTAGTCGGGGTCCACGACCCGCAAGAGCAGCAGCCCCGTGGCCGTCACGCCCATCGACTGGCCCATCTCGGCAATCGACCGCTCGAACCACGCGTCGGGCAGCATCCGCCGCGCGAGCACCGTCACGCAGAAGACGTTCCATCCGATGGCGGCCGCCACCACGATGCCGAACGGCACGAGCAGCGCGGTCACCGCGTCCAGGCGGATCGTCGCGATGGCGGCCACCACCAGGAAATCGAGCGCCGCGTTCTGGACCCGCCGCGTCAGGCCGGGGTCGATCAGATCGTGCTTGTCGAAGCGGTCCTCGATGAACTGGACCACCAGCCCGCCGATCATGCACAGCGGAAAGAGCGGGAAACTCTTGATCACGATGTACAGGGCCGACCCCTTGCGTGCCGCGTCGTCGAGGCCCGCGCTGGCCCAGCCTTCGACCAGCCAGGCGCCTTCCTTGATGAGGTACCCGAAGAGCACCGCCACGCCGATGACGACGAGGTGCAGGGTCAGCGACCCGATGGCGTCGGACGAGACGGTCAGCCGCCCGGCGCTCGGCCGCTTCTCGCGCGGGATGATGCCGGCCCGTTCGAGGGTCGAGAGGGTCTGGGTCCGGCGTCCGCCGGCCAGATGCCCGCTCCGCGCGGCCCAGTTGATGAGGATCATCCCGACGACGATGGCGCTGGTGACGCCGGCCGTGGCGCTCGCCAGCGCCAGGTCCTTGCCTTCGGCCCATCCGCGGTCGGCGAACGTCTCGGCCAGACCGCCCGCCGTCCCGTGACCACCCTCGAACCCGACCGGGATGATGCCGCCGAACATCGGGTCCACGCCGAACACGGGCCCCAACAGCACGAGCACCAGCCCGATGCCGACGACGTACTGTCCCCACGCCACGACCTGTCCGTAAGCCAGTTGGGGCCCGGCCCGCTTCCACAGCGTTCTCACCTTGGGCAGCGGGTGACCGAGGAACAGGCAGGCGAAGACGATGTTGATCAGAAGGCCCGGCAGTTGGCTCCACCCGGCCGTCCACTCCTCGGGCAGCGGATAACTCGTCCGCTGAGTGATCTGGATGGCCGCCAACGCCACGAGACCCCCGATCACCGGCGACGGCAGGTACAGCCACTGCAGCAGCCGCACCTTGCTCCGCAGAAGGTACCCGGCGTACAGGACGAGGCAGAGTGCGATGAACGAGATCATGCGGCGCCTCTCTGTGTTCTATCTCCCGCGCGGTGGGTCTCCTGACCCACCGCGCCTACGCCCCCCAGTGCATGGCGGTCCTGTCTGCACGTCGGGGTGCTGCACACCGTCTCGGGCGCCAAGGGCTCGAACCCGCTGTGCGAGGCGGGTGCGGAGACCCGCCGCGCACAACGCACAAGCCACCGTGACGAGCTCCAGCCGGCGGCTCGAATCACACCAAGGCTACCTTACTCCGACCCATTCGAGGAACTTGCGCCGGAGGTCCCTGAGCGGCGCGCCGACGACGCGGTGAAGCCGCAGGAACCACGGCGGGTGCTTGCTGGCGGCGCGTTCTTCGGGGGTCATCAGGTCGCCGCGATAGAGGCGTTTGAGTTTCCGCACGTGGTAATGGTCCGCCGCCTGGAGCATCGCGAGCACCCGTCGCTTGGCCTTGCCCAGCGGTTCCCACGACGGCCGCGGGGCCCACGAGATCTGAAAATCGATGAGCACCGGCCGCCCGTCGTCGGCTACGATGACGTTGTCCGGTTTGTTCATATCGACGTACGCCATGCCGCACGCGTGCAGCGACGCGACAAGCGCTTCGAGCCGGTCGAAGAAATCGTCGGGCGGGGGCGACCGGCAGTCCAGAAGGTCGTTTCCCGCGACCCATTCGTGGACGAAGGCGCTGGGGCCGACGCGTCCGACGAGTCGAGGCACGCCGCCGGTGTCCTGGAGGAGGCGGTAATGGCGGACCTCGCGGTCGGCCATCAGCCGCCCGGCCCATTCCAGCGGACACCCGAGGAACGGTTCGGTGTGATAATGTTTCAGGCAGACGCGGCGGCCGTCGTCCGAGACGTACCGTCCGGTGGCGGCGAAGAAATCGTGCTTGAGCGTTTTATCGAGGCGCCAGGTGCGGCCGGCCAACTCGAACGACTCGCGCGGCATGTTCCCGCGCAGGATTCGTTTGGGAACGCGGCCGTGTTCCTTGCGTGGCATCGTCCGGTTCGTCCCGCCTCTGGTGCGGCGGCATCGTAGGCGAGGGCGGCCGCCCGGTCAAGGATGGTCCGGTGTGTCGTCGTCCGGCTCAGGTGTGTGCCGGTTTCTTGCCGGCGGCGCCTCCGTCGGGCTGGGGCCCGGCGCCACGGAGTTGGCGCGGTTTTTCGCGCGGTTTTCCTGCGCGATTTGCAGGATGTTGGGGAAGAGACTGAAAACCGGATTGCGGCGGGGCGTGCGTATCCCTTTGCGTAACAAGCACTTAGATGCACGCTGTGGCCGCGACGGCCCGGCGGCGCCGGTTCGGTTTGACTTTGCCCGTTCCATGCGTATGGTCTGAAGTGGAACCGAAAGGCGCCGGGATGCGGGGCAGGGTTCGTCTCGTGGGGCCGATGGCGTCGCGGCCAGTGTGGGTCCGTGCCAGCCTTGCCTCCATCGCGTCGCAGCATGCAGGGAGGGTCATCTGTGGTTCGTGTTCAGGAACTTCGGCGACATCAGCGTACGCCTCTGGACTGTTCGGTCAGGCTGTTGGGCAGTTCGGGAAGGGTGCTTGTGCAGGGGCGGGCATGCGACGTCTCGACAGGCGGAATCCGGGTCGTTGGCGAGCGGAGGTTCGAGTTGCGCGAAGATCAGCCGTGTTGGGTTGAATTCAGCGTACCTCGTCCTTACAAGGGAGGGCCACGACGGCGCGTCATCAAACTCATGGGCGACATCCGCCGAGCCGCCGGCAACGACGAGGACAGACACGTGACCGTCACCGTTGTTTTCAGGAGCGATTTCTCGCCGGACCTTCTCTCGCCCTTCGATTAACACTACAGCGCCACTTCGTGCGCGGCGGGTCTCCGCACCCGCCGCGCAGCCCCGCAAACGGCCCTTTACGCGCGGTGGGTGCGGAGACCCACCGCGCGAAATGCCGAAGTGGCGCTGTAGGGTTAAGGTCGAGCAGAAACTTGCCTTGCCCTCGCGCGTGCCGCGGCGCCCTGCCTTGGGCGTGCCGGCCGGGACGCGACACTCCGTCGCGTCAGCGCGAGGTTCCCACGTCGTACCCCCACTCGCGTTTGGCGGGGAGTTCGTCCTGGTATTGGACGTGGCCGTCGGCGTAGAGGTAGTTGGCGCCTTTGCCGGGTTCGTCAACGAACGGTGCGGATGCCCGGCGCGGGTGCCACTCCCACCGCTCAGCGAGACCGCCCTGGCGGAAGGGGATGTTGAACTGGCTGCCGACGGTCTGTCCGGCCGCGCCGCAGAAGAACAGGATGACGCCGGGCCACTGGGGAAACTGCCTCCGCTGTTCCGCCACCGTCGTGCACGACTGAAGGCCGTTGAAGTCACCGTCGCCGCCCGTGCCCCACTCGCATCCCGCCTGCCGCCGCATGTCACCCGCCGTGCGGAAGAGAATGACGTTCAGGGCGTAACTCTCGGGCGGGGCGTCGAGCAGCGCCGCACCGTGTTGGCTGCCGGGCGGCAGCACGTCGGCCCCGCGCAGGTCCGCCTTGGGATCGGCCGGGCAGGTGTACACCTCGAGCGACTGGACGTACGGCCACAGGATGATGCTCCAGTGGGGTCCGGGCTGGCCCCATCCGTCGGCCGGCCGTTGCGGGGCCATGGCCAGACCCGTCTTGGCCTCGATCTGCCGGAACAGTTTCTCCGGCGGCTCATTGATCAGGATGGGCGGCCACACGCCGCCCGAGTCGGTCATGTATCGCTCGTAGGCGGTGGCGATGGTCCGCAGGTTCACCTGGCACTGGAGCATGTACGCCAGACCCACCGCATCGAAGATGACCGGTGTCAGCAGCGCTGCCAGGACGGCCACGATGCTGATGACCACGAGCAGTTCCAGGAGCGTGAACCCGCGCGGTCTGCCACAGGCCTCGCGCGGCGGGTCTCCAGACCCACCGCGCGCAGAGATGCGTATACGCGGCGGGTGCGGAGACCCGCCGCGCACAGAGATGGCTATGCGCGGCGGGTGCGGAGACCCGCTGCGCGCAGAGATGCCTATGCGCGGCGGGTGCGGAGACCCGCCGCGCGCCCGCTTCAAGTGACGTGTGTCGGGCCGCTCAGCCATCATGGTACGAGGAACGAATCGGCGGGTGCGCGCGGCAGGTTGAACGGGTCATCGGGGCGGCCGGCGTCGGGCCGGTAGATGTTGTCGTGCCGGAGACCGTTTCGGAGGGCGCCGCAGAAGGGGGTCGTGTGCCATTCGACTTCGCCGCTCAGGTACAGCACGTTCTGCCCGGTGCCCTGATGGTTCAGGCTGTTGGCCTCGGGGCAGTCGTCGGGGGAGACGACCGGCTGGCGGACGAGGTCGGTCCGCGTGTACGGGTTGCGATCAGCCAGGATGGCGAGCCGGGCCGGATGAATGGCACGGACGGTGGTCGGCGGGGCGAACACGGCGCCGCTGGAGTGGCTCTCGGGATGGGTGAACTGGTTCTGGTACGAGTAGGAGCATCGGCCTGCCCGGAGGCGTTTCAGGAACCGGTCTTCGGCCGGCTCGGCGCGGCCGGTGGCGGGGTCCATCGCCAGGAACCCCATGACCTCCGGCGAGTCGCGCGAGTTCAGGCTGGGCCGGTCGGCCGTGGCGGGGCAGACGAGGATTGACGGCAGCGTGTAGCCCTCGCGGACCAGCAGCCAGAGGTTCGCCTGGTTACCGACGGAGCGGACGTGCGGCCAGGCGCAGGTGCCGGGGGCGTCGAACCGGCTGGGATAATGCCACCCGTCTTTTGGCACCGCGCCGCCCAGCGGGGAGGCGGCGCCGCAGTCGGGAAGCAACCCGTCATGGTCGATCGCGTACAATATCATGGCCTTGCTGAGCGATGCGAGATGGGCCGCGCACACCGTCCGGTTGGCGACGTCTTTGGTGCCCACGACGGCCGGGACCATCGCCGCCGTCAGGCAGACCATGCAGCCGATGGTGACGAGAAGTTCGGTAAGCGTGATGCCTCGCCGGGCCCCCATGTGCCTGTTTCCCCGAGAACGGGTGACACTGTGACAACAGCCTGGCACACCTGCCGCGGCTAAGACAGCCGTATGGCACGGGAATCTTGAATCGGCGGGGGGTCTTGATGCAAGAGATTTCGCACGATTTTTGCAGAGAAATCCAAGGCGCCCCGCTTCCCCCGAGCCGGGAGCGCTACCCCCCGTGGCACTCGCCGCGCCGGCGCCGTGCCACCTTCCCGTAGCCGGGGTGGTACACCCGAAGCCCGTTTCTCGTTGACCCCTCGCGGAACCCGCCTACAATACGAGGTGCACCTTCTTCGAGGAACGCGATGGCGGATGAGCAGTCGCCTCTGGCCTTTGTGACCGGCGCCACCGGCATGATCGGCAGTCATCTCGTCCGGCGTCTGCTCGACGTGGGCTGGCGTGTGCGGGGCCTGGTTCGCGCGACCAGCGACACGGCATTGCTGGAGTCCTGGGGTGTGGACTTGGCCGAAGGCGACGTCGGCGACCCCGCCGGCTCGTTCACGCCGCATCTGGAGGATGCCGACTACATCTTCCACTGCGCGGCGATGGTCTCGGACTGGGCGCCGCTGGGGGAGATGGTCCGGGTGAACGTCGAGGGCACGCGGCACCTGGCCGAGGCGGCGATCGCCTGCGGACGGGTCAAGCGGTTCGTGTACCTCAGTAGCATGATCGTCTTCGGGATGCACCCGCAACGGAACTATGACGAGTCGGCCCCACTTATTCACACGGGCGACCATTACAACCTGACGAAGATCCGCAGCGAGGAACTCATCCACGCGTTCGTTCGCGACCGCGGCCTTCAAGCCGCCATCGTCCGGCCGCCGTACGTCTACGGGCCCCGCGACCGCCAGGTGCTGCCGAGGATTCTGGCCAACCTGAAGGCCGGGACGTTCAAGTTCATCGGCTCCGGCCGCCATCCCATCACGTTCGTCTACGTCGGGAACCTCGTGGACGCCTTGCTGCTGGCCGCCACCCGACCCGACGTCGTCGGCGAGGTGTTCCTCGTCACGAACGGCGACCCGATCACGCGTGTGCGGCTGTTGGAGATCATCTGCGAGGAGACGGGGTACCCGATGCCGTCGCGGCACGTGCCGAAATGGCTGGTGCGGCTGGCGTGTCCGATCTTCGAGGGCATCTACTCGCTTCGCCGAGGCGCCGAGCCGCCGCTTGTCAACAAGGCGCGCGTCAAGTTCATGTCGGCGCCCCTGACCTACAACACCGACAAGGCCCGGCGCGTTCTCGGCTACCAGCCGCACGTTGGCACCGAAGAGTCCCTCCGCGAGACGCTTGCCTGGTTCCGCGAGAACCGCCCCGACCTGATGCCCGCACGCGATTAGTACCCCAACGCCACTTCGCCGTTTCGCGCGGTGGGTCTCCCATTTTGCGCGGTGGGTCGGGAGACCCACCGCGCGGGAAGTGAGATTGTAGTATAAGCACTACAGCGGCACTTCGTGCGCGGCGGGTCTCCGTACCCGCCGCGCAGTCCCGCAAACGGCCGTTTACGCGCGGCGGGTCAGGAGACCCACCGCGCGGGAAGTGGCCTTATAGCCCGTAGGCCGGGGCGCGCCCCGGCAGCGGTAGCGGTGCCGGTAGCCATCGCCGGGGCGGCGTGTCGCTCTGCCCCGGCCTACGTGCCGTCCCCCGCTTTTGGGAGTTGAACCAAGAAACAGGAGTCAGGCCGGGTGCTCAGTCTTCACCTTCGTGCGCCATGGTGTTGGCCAGGCGGATGATCTCCTCGACCGAGTACGCCTCGCCGCGCGCCGTCGGGTCGAGCCCTGCCGCCGTCAGCCGCCGGGCCCACTCCTGGGGCGAGGCGCCGGCCGGGTCGGCCAGGGCGAGGCTTCTCGGGGCGCGTTTCCGCCGATGGGCGAACAGACCGTCGATCGTTTGGCGAAACACGGCGAGGTCCGCCACCTGGCGCCGCCGGGCAGCGCTCGGCCGGATCCGCACCATCGCCGACCACACGCGGGGCTGCGGCCAGAATACGCTCGGCCCCAGACGCCGCAGCACCTCCACCGCCGCCAACCCCTGGACCAGAACGCTCGCGGGGCCGTAGTCCGACGTGTCGGGCGCGGCGACCAGACGGTCGGCCACCTCCTTCTGGACCGTGAAGACGAGCCGCTCCGGAGGCGGGTCCGCCCGGACCAGTTCCGCAACCAGCGGCGTGGCCGCCTGGTACGGCAGGTTGGCCACCAGTTTCACGGGACCGCCGAGTTCGCCCCGGCGCCGCTCGACCGCCTCCAGGACGGCCGGGGCGACGCGGTGCTTGTCGGCCAGGACGTCGGTGACCAGCAGGTCGAGACGAGCGGCGTCGGCCAGACGGTCGCGGGCGACGGCCGCCAGGCGTGAGTCGACCTCGACGGCGATGACGTGCCCGGCTGCGGCCAGCAGCAGGCCGGTCAGATTCCCGACGCCGGCGCCGACCTCCAGGACCGTGTCGTCGGGGGCGAGATCCGCCGCCTCGACGAGCATCCGCATGAGGTTGCCATCGACGAGAAAGTGCTGCCCCAAACGCCGGTCCGGGCGCAGCCCCGCCTCGGCCAACATCGCCTTGATCTCGCGCTGGGTGGGAGGGTGGTTCATCGCGGCCTCTCTGCCGGGCACCGTACCGATTGTAACCTTGTGCGACGCATCGAGCGCAGCCAAAAACACAAGCCGCGTGCCGGTGTCGGCAGGCATCCGCACCGACCCGCGATTGGGCCTTGCTCTTTCGAGCGGAGGTGGTACTATTCGGGCGGGAGGTGTTTGCGATGGCCAAGACCCTGCATCTGACGGCCGTGATTTGGCGTGAGGGGAAGCGCTTCGTGTCGAGGTGCCCCGAGATCGGGGTGGCTTCGTTCGGCAGGACCCCCGTGGCTGCCCGCAAGGCCCTTCAGGAAGCCGTCGAACTCTGGATCGCCAACGCGAAGGAACTCGGCATTCTGGCTGACATCCAGCCGTCTCTCGAGAAGGCCGAGCGATACACCGCGCCGCTGGAAGTGGCTGTCTGAGCCATGAGCAAACTGCCAGCCCTATCCTCCAGGAAGATCATTGCGGCCCTGCGCCGAGCGGGGTTTGTCGAGGCGCCGCACCGAGGCAAAGGCAGCCACCGCGCGTTCTGCCGCACCCACGCAAGAGGTCAGACACGCCTCGTCATCGTGCCCCAGGGCAAAGACATACCGAAGGGGACGGTTCTGGCGATCCTGGAGCAGGCCGGCTTGGGCCGTGACGAGTTCTTGGATCTTCTGTGAGGCGGCGGCTACGCACCCGTGCACGAAAGCCGAGCCCCCACTGTGCCCCGGGCTCGCTCTTGCCACTCAGTCTGCCGCGCGTTCTCGCCCGACCATCTCGACCGCCAGACGCAGGGCCGCCTTCATGCTGCTTGGGTTGGCCAGGCTGCGGCCGGCGATGTCGTAGGCCGTGCCGTGGTCGACGCTCGTCCGGACGATGGGCAGGCCGAGCGTCACGTTGACCGACTCCTCGAACGCGACGGTCTTGATGGGGATCAGCCCCTGGTCGTGGTACATGGCCACCACGAGGTCGAACTTGCCCTGCATCGCTTGGTGGAAGGCCGTGTCGGGCGGCAGGGGACCGAAGGCGCAGAGGCCGGCGGCGTTGGCGTTCTCGACGGCCGGGCCGATAATCTCGCGTTCCTCGTGGCCGAACCGTCCGGCCTCGCCCGCGTGCGGATTCAGGCCGCACACGCCCAGCCGCGGTACCTCGACGCCGAACCAGCGGTGGACAGCCTCCGACCCGAGGCGGCAGATCGCCACGATCCGCTCGGCGGTGATCGACCGAATCGCCTCGGCCAGCGCCACGTGAATCGTCACGAGGACCACGCGAAACGGTCCGCCCGCCAGCATCATGGCCACCTCGCTTGTGCCGAACTGCTCGGCCAACAGTTCCGTGTGCCCCGGCCACGAGTAGCCCGCCAGGCGGATGGCTTCCTTCGAGATAGGCCCCGTGACGATGGCGTCGATCCACCCGCGTTTGGCGGCCTCGACGGCCGCCAGGATGTACCGGATGCTCGCCTCGCCGCTCGCCATGCTGGGGCCGCTGGGGGGGAGGCCGTCGAGATCGGCGTCAACCTGAACGAGTTCGGCGCCTGTAAGTTGGCCGTCCCATGTGTGCCGGCGCTGCGTTTGCGTGAGAAACGACGGCTCGGCGCCGGCGAGTTTTGCCCAGCGCTCGGCCGACGGTCCAAAGACGCCGAAGCGGGCCAGGCTGCGGACCCCGTCGTCGGCAAGCGCCTTCAACGCCACCTCCGGGCCGACCCCTGCCGGGTCGCCCAGCGTGACGGCGATTCGGGGATGTGACGCGTCGGGCATGATGACCCCCATAGCGGCTAACGCGCCGCGCAAGCGCGGCGGCTAACGAAGCGCGCCGTGTTAGCGATTGCGCGCCGCGCGAGCGCCGTGGCTAACGAAGCGCGCGAGCGCCGTGGCTGACGAAGGGCGCCCTGATAGCGGTTGCGCGCCGCGCGAGCGCGGCGGCTGACGCGGCGCGCCGTGTTAGCGGTTGCACGCCCTGTTAGCCGCCGAGTTTACTCGGCGCGTCCGGCGCTCAGTCGAGAAAACCCGACCGGGCGAGGACCTCCATCAGGCGGCGGTTGGCGGCGTCGGCGCCCGCGCCGGCGGCGAGGGCGCGGCGGACGTACTTGGCGAGGAGGTCGGTCTCGAGGTTGGCGCGGTCGCCGGCTTTCAGCCGCCCGAGCGTCGTCTCGGCAAGCGTTGTCGGAATCAGGGCAACGCTGACGGCCGGCCCGGCCTCGACGACCGTCAGGCTGACGCCGTCGATGGCGATGGATGCCTTGGGTGCGATCTCCGGCAGGAGTTCGGCCGGCGTCTCGATTCTCAGCACCCATCCCCCGCCGCGCTCGCCGTTCTCGATGATGCGGCCTGTGCCGTCGACGTGTCCCGCGACGATGTGCCCGCCCAGGCGGTCGCCCGGCCGCAGGCTCCGCTCGACGTTGACCGCCGTGCCCGGCCCCCACGAGCCGAGGGTCGTCCTGGCAAGCGTTTCGGCGACCGTGTCGAAGGCGGCCACGGAGCCGTCGATTCGAGCGACGGTCTGGCACGCGCCGCTGAGGTTGATGGAGTCGCCCGTCGCCACGCCCTTGGCGGCGTCTTTCAGGTCCACGCGCAGGCGCAGGCCGGCCGCCGTTCGGCCGACCGATACGACCTCGCCGACGGTTTCCACCAGTCCCGTGAACATGATGTTGCCATCGTATGCTGGGCGCCGGCTGCCGTCAAGCAGCGTGTCGATGGCTTGCAGGTTCCGGGCATGCGGCTATACTGTCGAGCCGCGATTAGGATCTCGCGGGTGGCATGGCCACGCTTGCGTGGCCATGAGCGTCAACGTGCAGAAGGCGTTGCATGGCCACGCAAGCGTGGCCATGCCACCCGGCCATTCCGAGAGCCGAGCCGATGCTCAGCGACGAGACACCGTGCCTTGCGGACCTCACGCCCGACCCCGCCCGCTGGTGGGGCATCGGGGAGGTTGTGCACCTGGCCGTCCCGATGGTGCTGAACACGGTCAGCATCACGGTGATGCAGTTCGTGGACGGGTGGATGGTCTCGACGGTGAGCAAAGAGGCGCTGTCGGCCCAGTTCATCGGGGGCATCTCGGCGTTCGTGCCGGTCTGCTTCTTCATGGGGCTGCTCTCGTGCGTCAGCACGTTCGCGTCGCAGAACCTGGGTGCCGGGCGGCCGGAACAGTCGTCGGTGTACGGGTGGCACGGTCTGTGGGTGGCGTGGGCTGCGGCGGCGTTGCTGGCGCTGCTCATCGTGCCCGCGCCCCATCTGATGGCCCTGTTCGGTCACGAGCCGCACGTGGCGGCCCTTGAGACGACGTACTTCCAGATTCTGTTGGGCGGCTCGTTCTTCGCCCTGTCGGCCCGGGCGCTGGGCGCGTGGTTCGTGGGCATTCACCGGCCGGGCATCAACCTGGTGGCGGGCGTCGTCGCGAACGTCGTGAACGTTGTCGCGAATTGGGTGCTGATCTTCGGCAAGTTCGGGTTCCCGGAACTCGGCTTGGCGGGCGCGGGTATCGGGACGGTCCTCGGCTTTGCGGTCGAGGCGGCCGTCTTGGCGGTGGTCTTCGTGTCGGGGGTGGTGGGTCGGCGGTTCGAGGTGCGGCGCCAGTTCGGGTTCCGCTGGTCGGCCGTCAAGGACCTCGTGCGGATCGGCGCCCCGGCCGGGGCCGTCTTCAGCGGCGACATCCTGATGTGGACCATCTTCATGGGCCGCGTCCTCGGCGGCTTCGGCACGGCTCACTTGGCGGCGGCGGCCGTCCTGAACCGGTATTGGCACCTGTGTTTCATGCCGGCGATCGGCGTCAGTTCGGCCGTCACGGCCATCGTCGGCCGCTACTGCGGGGCAGGGCGGACGCACCTGGCGTGGCGGCGGGCCCACGCCGGATTTGCCCTGGCCGAGGTCTACATGGTGAGCACGGGACTGGTGCTCTGGGTGGCGCGCGGGCCTCTGGTCGCCATCTTCAACGAGGCGGGCGACCCGCTGGTCCAGTCGATTGCCGAGCGGGCCATGCTCGTCATTCTCGTGTGCCAGGCCTTCGACGCCATGAACGTCATCTTTATCGGCAGCCTGCGCGGGGCCGGCGACACGCTCTGGCCGGGCATCGTCCAACTGACCCTGTGCTACGGTCTGGGTCTGGGCGGGTCGTGGCTGGTGGCGACGTTGAAGCCGGAGTGGGGCAGTTTCGGTCCGTGGGGCGCCGTCACGGTCTACATTGCGGTCCTGGGCCTGGTGATGTGGGGTCGGTTCCTGGGCGGCAAATGGCGAACCATGCAAGTGGTCCAACCGCCGCACGCCGTCCCCGTGACCGACGAACCGACCTCCCTGCCTCCGGGGTGAGGGCAAGCGGCGCCTGCCGGCGACTCCTGACCGCGTGGCCGCGCTCGATGGCTTCGGGGTGGGTTACGGGGGCCGGGTGAGGTTTCGCTCGCGCTGGAGGCGTCTGTATGTACTTTCCATGTCCATCTTCATCTCGTTGAGTGATTCCTCGGAGATGGGCGCGCCGTAGCGTTCGTCTTTCAGGAGTTTTTCGAGTTCCTTGAGGGCGACGGCGCACCTCTTGAGTTGGGCCAGAGAGCGGTCGGTGCGCTCTCTCCAACTCTGTCCGCCGTCGACGAAGTTGCCGCTCTCGGTGACGTAGCAGGTCTGGTGGTGGGGGTCTTCGCGCGCGGCCTGCCTGAAGTGATGGAAGAAGAGGGTTTCGTGCTTTTTGAGTTTCTTGGTCCGCGTTTCGGTGGTCTGCTTGACCCACGCCGGCAGCCAGACGGCCTTGGCGACCTCGGCGTCGCGGAATCCGATCTGGTTGAGCAACTCGTCTTCGGTGGCGGCGATGCCGCTGGCCACCTTGAACTCGAGGGCCTCCTGGCTTGTAAGGGTAAGCAGTTTTCCCTTCCTGGCGATGACCTTGCCTCGCTTGAATCGCTTGTCTTTGGCGTGCTCGCCGCGGAGTCGGCTGGCCTCGTCTTCGGTGACGATCATCTGCTTGCCGTCGAGCCAGACCTGGACGGCGGAGAGGCTGTTGTCGACCATGGCGTCGGCGATGACGGGCGAGTGGCCGCGCTGCTCGGCCAGGCTTCGGAACTTCGCGCGAAAGGCGCTCTTGAACTTCTCGTCGACCTCGGCCGAGCCGGTCCACGTGAGGCGGTAGGGGGTGGCGGCCCCGATGGTCGTTCCGGGCGCCATGAGGATCTTGTGGGTGGCCATGCAGATATAGGCCCCGGCCGAGAGGGCCTGCTTCTGGCCTCCCTCGACCCACGAGATGGTGGTGGCCCAGTCCACGTTTTTGACGCACTCGATGATCTTCTCGGCAACGTAAACGTAGCCTCCGGGCGTGTCGATGTGGAAGACGACGACGGCGGCCTTGCGTGCCTTGGCTTCCATCAGGGCCCGGTCAATGGCCTCGGGCAGGCAGTTCTGCTTGATGGGTCCGGTTATGGGGATGATGAAGACCCGCTTCTCGTCCGCCGCAGCGGGCTTGGCGGTGTCGGGCGCGGGGGGGGCGCGGGTGTCCGGCTTCGGCGTGTCGGGCCTGGGTTTGGGGGCGGGGGCGTCGGCCTCGATGATTTTCCACTCATCGAGTTTGATGAACCGGATGCCGCCGTCCTCCAGTTTGAAGCCACGGCGCTGGTTGATCTTCTGTTGGGTCAGCGTGCCCGTGATGGTCTGGCCGGTCTTCTTGTGCTTCAGCGTGGCGCCGTCGGACGCGACGGTGAAGGCCGACACGGCCGTCAGGAAGGCGGCGAGAAGTGAAAGGGTTCCTCGCGTGGCTGTCTGCATCCGTATGCCCCCCGGAAAGCAGCGACACTACGACCCTATCAGTAGACCTCACTCTCAGTATGCGCCCATCCGCGAGAAAGGCAAGAGAAATCTCAAGTAGTTCGCGGTTGGGGTGTGCGCCTCTTCGCACGGCGGGTGTGGCCGGCCCCCGCGCGGGAAGCGTGCTTTGCGGCGGCCGGGGCTTTGCCGTCGGTCAGGACCAGCGGCAGGACCTCCTCCACGTTTTGCACGTAGTGGAAACTCATGTCGCGCCGGATGTCTTTGGGGATTTCTTCGACGTCCTTGCGGTTGCGCTCGGGCAGAACGACGGTCTTGATGCCGGCGCGTTTGGCGGCCAGAACCTTCTCCTTGACGCCGCCGACGGGCAACACGAGTCCCCGCAAGGTTATCTCTCCGGTCATGGCGACGTTGCTGCGGACGCTGTTGTCGGTCAGGAGGGAGGTCAGGGCGACGAAGAGGGTAACGCCTGCGCTGGGTCCGTCTTTGGGGGTTGCCCCGGCCGGGATGTGGACGTGCAGGTCGCTCTTGCGGAAGGTCTTCGCATCGATGTGCCATCGGTCGGCGCGTGAGCGGATGTACGACAGGGCGGCCTGGGCCGATTCCTTGATGACGTTGCCGAGTTGTCCGGTGAGGGCGAGTTTGCCGGTGCCGGGCATGGCGGTGGCCTCGATGAAGAGGATGTCACCGCCGGCGGGGGTCCATGCGAGGCCCGTCGCGACGCCGGGCGTTGAGGTCCGGAGTTTGACCTCGGGCAGGAACTTGGCCGCGCCAAGGAACTCGGCGACGTCGGCCCCTTTGATTGTGAGGCCGTCGGTCTGGTTCTGGCCGATGCGTCGTGCGACGCCGCGGCAGACGCCTGCGATGGCGCGTTCGAGGTTCCGGACGCCGGCCTCGCGTGTGTAGTAGCGGATGATCTGCCGCAGCGCGCCCTGGGTGAGTTTAATCTGCCGCCCGCTCATGCCGTGTTCGCGTCTCTGGCGCGGCACGAGGTAGCGTTTGGCGATGGCGAGTTTTTCTTCCTCGACGTAGCCGGTCAGGGTGATGACCTCGAGCCGGTCTTTCAGGGCCGGCGGGACGGGGTCGAGGAGGTTGGCGGTTGCGATGAAGAGCACCTTCGACAGGTCGAACGGCACGTCGAGGTAATGGTCGGTGAAGGAGAAGTTCTGTTCGGGGTCGAGGACTTCGAGCAGTGCCGAGGTGGGGTCGCCTCGCCAATCGGTACCGAGTTTATCGACCTCGTCGAGCATGAAGACGGGGTTGTTGACGCCGCCCTTGCGCAG
>Ga0307427_1001025_pt1 | contig 15288 bp, 6 predicted proteins | sample SalMarWE160190MG_FD_202162 | JGI IMG/M metagenome (GOLD analysis project Ga0307427, IMG submission 202162) | Salt marsh sediment microbial communities from the Plum Island Ecosystem LTER, Massachusetts, United States - WE1603-190 | ecosystem: Environmental > Aquatic > Marine > Intertidal zone >... | reverse complement strand
TTCCACAACTTACGTGTCCGGAATGGCGGTGCAGCGGGCGGCCAACAAGGTTCGCGAGCAGATCGTGAAGGTCGCCGCTGGGCTGCTTGAAGAAGACGAGGACTCCCTCGCCCTCGCAGAGGAACGGGTCAAGGCCTCCAACGGACAGAGCGTTACCCTTGCGAAGGTCTGCCAGCACGCGATGTATCAGTCGGGTCAGTTCCAGATCATCGCCTCCGCTTCATGCGTTCCAGAGGAATCGCCCCCACCGTTCATGGCGAGCTTTGCCGAGGTGGCGGTCGACACCGAAACCGGCTTTGTGAAGGTTTTGAACTACGTAGCTGTGGTCGATTGCGGGGTGGCGATCAACCCCAAGATGGCACAGGGGCAGGTGGAGGGATCGATCGTAAACGGGATTGGATATGCCCTTACAGAGGAGATGCTCATAAGCTCCAAGGGGCGGGTGCGAAACCCCAGTCTGTTTGACTACAAGATCCTAGGCGCACGCGATATCCCGCCGATCGAGGTGATTTTGGTCGAGTCCTACGAGCCGACCGGTCCTATGGGAGCAAAGTCCGTGGGCGAGGTCGCGATCAACGCGCCTGTCCCTACCATCGCCAATGCCGTTTATGATGCCGTGGGTGTCAGACTGACAAAGACGCCCTTCACCCCTGAACGGGTGTTCGAGGCAATCCGCGCGGCGCGGGCGTAGACAGCCGCAATCAGATTACGAAAACTTCGTTACGTGAAGAACGTAATTTGGATAATTACGTTCTTGACTTTATAAAGAGCCTCCGTTGGATACTCCCCAGTTGAAAAAATAGAGATTCGCAACACACGAGCGCAGAGACAACCGCCACCGAGGATCCCGCGGGAAGAAGTTCCTTTAACGATGGGAACAAACCTCTCAACGTCGGAGACAAGCCTTGTCCCGTGCAATACTATTTCATGGGACCCGACGCTACATCAAACCCACGGCGGACACGGGTTCCGCCGCTACGTAGAATGACACAAAGAAACGTCGGGGATGAAACCCGACGCTACGGCAATCTGTATTGATCTGTAGCGTCGTACTTTATGTGCTTGGGGGGTGTAGTAAACGGCTCGTCATATACTACACCCCCCAGGTTCTCCTTCGTCGGGGACAAGCCTTGTCCCGTGCAATACTATTTCATGGGACCCAACGCTACATCAAACCCACGGCGGACACAGGTTCCGCCGCTACGGCAATTCTTTATAAGGAAGCCAGAAATCCATGAGAAACCCAACAGATGGTGGGAAAAAGAAATGTATGGGTTAAAACTTCTTCTCTCGCCCGTTCGTGTCACTCACTCAAGCCGCAAAGGTGCCGCAACACCAAGGTGTCGCGACACCAAGATCGCTAAGGGTTACTTAGTCAACACCACTCTTCTTGTCCTCTTTCTCGCTGTTCTTTGCGTTCTCGGCGCCTGCCTGTGCGTGTCCACACGCCGACAGGGCTCTGCGAGAGATCTGCCTTTTTCTCGCTTTCTCTGTGACCTTGGCTTGGAAAAGCCTTACTTTCTCACTACCTCCGCGTGGTCGATTGTAAGATCGCCGTCGTAGTCGTCGATTGTGGCTACGATCCGCGGCTGCAGCACACGGTAGTTAGAAAACGCATACTCGACCACGTAGCGGTAGTCGTCCTCGCTTCCATCACCGTCAAAGTCGCCCTTCTTCACATCGCGCGGGGCGACGATCTGCACACGCGCATCGATCAGTACGTTACAATCGATGTCGATCGCGACTGAGTTGGCAATTCCGCAGCAGATGGACGGTTCTAACCACATCCGATCGTCGATCGCCTGATCGAAGTCAAGATCGAGCTTGCAGTAGGCAGTCGGATAGTCTTCCGGGTCGTTGGGATGCGTTCCGGCAACGATCTCGTCGTCGTCGGAGAAACCGTCTCCATCGGTGTCGATCGGCTCGATCTGCACCGGCTGAAGAACCGGGATTAGCTCTGAGTTACACGGGTCATCGTCCAGTCCGTCGATGAACCCGTCGGAGTCGGAGTCGCGATTCGTCGGGTCGAGCATCGGTACGAAGCGGACGAAGAAATCCGTCGGGTCTTCGTCGAATAGGCCGTCACCGTCGTTGTCAAGTCCATCAATCCAATCCTCATCGATCAACGCATCACCGTCGTTGTCAAGCTGCGAATACGTGACCTCGACGCACTTGTACTTGACCTCGAACCCATCGAGCAATCGATCGTTGTCGGTGTCGTGATCGAGCGGGTTGGTTGGGTTGAACGGCGGCTCCACCGGATCCTCATCGATCTTTCCGTCCCCGTCGTTGTCAATCCCGTCTACTGGATCCTCGTTGTAAAGGCCGTCCCCGTCGTTGTCCCAGTTGGCGTAGAACTCGAATACCTGGGCCTGATACCGCTCTTCGTAGTCGGTCAGGTCGTCGTCGTCGGTATCCGGGTCGCACGGGTTTGTCTCGGTGGGATACGGGATCGGCGGACCGGGTAGGGGATCCTGGTGATCGAACTCGCTCGGGAGGAAGTCGAAGTTGCCGTCGTGGTTTCGATCCTCGTACCCGTCCTCGAGCTGGTCTCCATCGGTATCCGAAATGAGCGGCTCTAGGCAGCCGCATGCGGGGTAGGTAACGTTGATCGTTCGACCGAAGATATCGGTAGTCGGGATCCAGCTCTGACGCGAGGTGGAGAATCCCAGCACCTCCACGCCGTCGCCGTCTGCATCTCCATCGGTGTCATACTGGTTAGGATCGGTCTCCGGCGTCCCCGAGGTTCCACTCCCCCAAAGCTGTCCAATGGTCCCGTCCCAGGCACCGTTGCCGTTCTTGTCCTCGCCGTAGCCGTGCGGGTTGGGATGGTCGCCGATCCCGTCGACACTGCCTGTGCGGACTGATACTCCGCACGAGCCGAGACCGACATCACCGGGACCGCTGCACGACTTGCAGATCGGGTTAATGACAACGGTTGGGTGTCCGCTAATCATGTACGGCGTGCCGGTGCCACCGTCGCACAGGCCGTCTCCGTCGGTGTCCGCATTCACCGGGTTGGTTGGGTTGGATCCGAACACTTCGGCCGAGTCCATCACGCCGTCGTCGTCGGTATCGGGGTCGAACGGGTCGGTCGGGATCGGGCCGCCGCCGGTCTGCTCGTGCCAGTCGTTGCGGCCGTCATCGTCGGTGTCCCAGTCCTGAGGATCCGTTCCAATCCCGATCTCCTCGCCGTCGGTGAGGCCGTCGCTGTCCGAGTCGGGATCGCAGACGTTGCAGATCGTGTCAGTGCTCTGCTCGCCAGTGGCCGGCGTGACCACGGTGCGGATAACCCCCGGGGGACCAATGTTGGTGTTCAACACATCGCAGAAGCCCTCGATGAAGGTGTAGGAGTACGTCATCCCCGGACCCTGGCGGGAGATCGGGATCACCGCCCCATCCTGCACGCCGTCGTCGTCGGAGTCGGCGTTGTTCACGTACGGGCAATCGGTATCGCGCTCTCCTCCCAGCGTCCCTGGGGTAACCAAAGCCAGCCCGGTACCGGCGTAGGTCGCGTCACTGCACCCCCCGTCTACCGCGGACGCACACGCCCCCTCGACGGGATCGAACAGGTAATCGTCGTCGGTGTTGATGTCCAACGGATCGGACTCTTGGTCGAACGACCGCTGCGGGGTCGCGCCCTCGACGCCTCCCGTGGCGATCAGCTCGTCGGAATCCATCAGCGTATCGTTGTCGGTGTCCTGATCGAGCGGCGCCGTGGCCGTGATGTTCACCTCTTCGAAATCGGAGAGCCCGTCGTTGTCCGAGTCGACGTCGAGGGCCGGGACCGTCTGCGGGAGCGCGACGCCAGGGGATGGAGCAAACGTGAACAGCGGGCCAGTGCCGCTGTAATCGGGGCCCACGGGACCGCTCGTCGAGCGTGCTTCCGGGGTGACCGGATTGAAGCCCGGGCTGGGTCTGGGCCGTCCGAAGGTCGGCCCGCCGCCGAGCAGAGAGACCTCCTCCCCATCGAGAAGCCCGTCGTCGTCGGTGTCCGGGTCGCAGAGATTGGTCTCCCAGTAGGGAACGGACTTGCTCGCCTGCGTGCCGAGAATCAACGAACCGACCGTGATTCCCGAGCCGTTGACGCCCCAGGTGCCATCGAGGTTGGCGTCCTCGGCCCCATCCTGCAGGCCGTCGTTGTCGGAGTCGGCGTTGTTCACGTACGGACAGACGGTGTCATTCTCTCCGCCGAGACCGTGATCATTCGGGTCATCGCCGAACCCCGTGCCGGAATATTCCACGTTGTCGGGGATGTCGTCGTCGTCGGTGTCCGGATCGAGCGGGTCGGACACCTGCATGAACTCCCGCTGCGGCCACGCTCCGCCGGTGGCGATCACTTCGTTGGCGTCGGAGAGCGTATCGTCATCGGTGTCGAAATCAAGCGGGTCGGTGTGGGTGACGTTTACCTCTTCGTAGTCGGAGAGCCCGTCGTTGTCCGAGTCCGTGTCCAACGGCGGAGTCGTGGTGCTGCCGGTGGAGGTAATCACGTGGACCTCTCCCACCCCGAACAGCGCCTGCTCCTCGCCATCGGAGAGTCCGTCGCCGTCCGTATCGCGCATGCATAGATGAGTCTCGCCGCTTCCATGGGAGGAGCTGTCTCCGATGACCGCCGCCCCTGCACCGGGCTTGCCGTCGTCCCAGCGACCGTTGCCGTTTAGATCCTCGGCCCCGTCCTGGAGGTCGTCGTCGTCGGAGTCGGCGTCGTTGATGAACGAGGAGTAGTCGGGATCGGTTGTCGAGTCCGCCAGGCGGCCGGGTGTGAATTCCTGGAAATCGCCCAGACCGTCGCCGTCGGTGTCGGCGGCCAGCGGATCGGCGTGGTCGCGCGCGTCCGTGCGCGGCGTAATCGTCGCGCCGGAATCGGAGTTGTACTGAGCAAATGTGCCCACTTCCTGACTGTCGGAGAGGCCGTCCTCATCGGTGTCGTCGTTGCAGAAATTGGTTCCGAAGTAGCCCTGCTCGTTGCCGTCCATGATGTCGTCGCCATCGGAGTCGGCCACCGTCGGGTTCGGGCACGCGCACGTCGCGTGCTTACTCACATCGTAACTCGACAGCATGTCGCCTTTGGCCTCGTCGATCTCGTCGAGGTCGCCCATCCCGTCGTTGTCGGAATCCCAGTCGTGATCCCACAGCCCACCGATCACCGCTTCGACCGAGCCGGGGATCCCGTCGCCGTCCGCATCGGTACACATGGCTTGGATCGCGATCTCACCGTGCAGGCTCAGCCCCGTGAGGGCCGCGTCAATCATGTCGCCTATGGGAACCGTGACGCCGGGGAAGATCGCCGTCCACACTGAATCGGGCATGGCACCCGCAGCCGCTGCACCGCTGTCGAGGACTACCTGCAGCGCCGAAATGATCGTGCAGGTGATGTTCAAGCCGAGGATGGTGTCCTCGATGTGGAGCACGTCGGGACAGTTAGGGTCGGTGTTATCCTTCGGAATCGGCCGAATGATGGTGTCCGACCCGTACGATTCCAAGTGGACGCCGCCGCCTGCTACTCCAAACGCCGCTGGTACGTAGGCCACCGGCACCAGCTCCATCATCGGCGTGTCGGTGGCGTAGTTCTTCGAGCACGATGGTAGCGACGCGCAGAACGGGGACCCATCCCCCTCCACGAACTCTCCTGCAGGGGCCTGTGGAACACCTCTCGGCGCGGTATCAGTCACCGTGGCCGTACAGGGGTAGGAGGGCGAAGAATCCGTACAGTCGACGACCGTTTCGGTCGTGCGCTTCTGCACCGACACGTCGGCGCTCCCTTCGCTCCCACCGTGCGTCTGAGGCGGAGTCGCGGGAACATACGTTGCCGTCACGTCGATGAACGCCTGAGGCGGTGACATCGTGAGCATCCGGAAGTTGTAGGTGGCCCGCGATGCGTTTGCCGAGATCGGCGTCAGCAGCGTGCCTGGACTGGTCGATCCATCAGTCGTTAGCGTTAGCGTGCCCTCGGGAGGCGACGCGGAGTCCGCCGGGCCAATGTCGGTCACCGTGACGATAACCTTGCCCATCTCATAGAGGAAGAGCGCTTCGTTGCCACCCTGCGAATCCTCCCACGTCACCGTGGTCTCGGTCGGCCGAAGCATCACTTCTAGGTCGGCGTCCGGGGAGTCGCCGCCACAGTAGATCTCAGATCCACCGTAGCTTGCTCCGACCTTCGTCGTCCCCGCATCGCCTGCGGCAGGTGTATAGGCAACATCGCAAGTGCCGTGCGTCAGCGAGCCCGTATCAGAGGGAGAGAAAGCCCCCGCTTTGCCGCCGTCATCGAGAGTGACCGCCCCCGATGGGACGGTGGAACCGGGAGCCACCGTGCCGTCTTCGACGGTGACCGTGCACGTCGTCTCCTGGTCGATGTACACCGTGTCCGGAACGCAGACAACGCTCACAAGCGGCGGGCGCTTGAGGACCGTCAGGTCGAAGAAGTCATTGCTTGTCAGGTAGCCTCCGCCAGAAGCGAACGTCGCTCGGATCCTGTGCGTCTCTGCTGGATCACCAACGATGCTGCAGTCTTCGCCACTCGAGGCGGGGGTGTAGGTGACGTTCGAGCAGTAGGCGTCACCGGCACCGCCGACCAGAATGCAGTAGTCCGAGGAGAAGTCCCCGCTTGCACCGAGGGGAAGGCTCTCGGTGGTGAACCCTACGGTCTCGCCGACCAGCCCCGCGCTGCTGCAAGTCGCCTGTGGTGTGACGACGGCGGTCAGTGTGGTCGGCTGGTTGACGTAGACGGAGGCCGGAGCGCAACTCACATCGGTCGTCGTCGTGCACTCGTACAGCGTGTGAAACACTGTGTCAGCCAACTGATCGCCCGTGCCCAGAGCAGAGGAACAATCGCCGGAGCCGGGGTTGTCGCTATCCTTATCGTACCGTGCGTCGATCGCGTAGAGGCCCACAATGGCTGGGAAGACCGTAATCACAGCCCCATCTGGACAGATTGTCTTTCCTGCCTCAGCGGAGCAAGTGATGGGTACGAGTGTTGGATCAGGACCCGAAAAGCAGAAATACACAGTCCCGTCGGCAGGGAACCCAGCAGCGTAAGTGACTTCCAAATCGAAGCCGGCTGCCAACGGCGATGAGCCGCCAGCAGTAGGTTTGCTGATGGTGAACGCGCCAGGGACGACGGTTTGGCTGTGGATCCCGCTGGTGGCCGCGGCGAAGTTGACGTCCCCGCTGTAGGTGACCTGCACCTTGACCTGACTCTGGGACGCGTACAGGGTGACCGAACTGCTGTTGGCACTGCCGCCGCTGAGAATATGGGGGCCGGACGTCGTGATCGTGACGTCGTTTTTGTCCTTGATGTGGAAGGTGACGGTGCCGGTGGGCGTGCCGGACGCGGGCGCCTTTGCCGTAACCGTCGCCGTGAACGTGCCGGATTGCCCCGAGTTCCAAGGGTCCGGGTTCGCCGTGATAGGATCGAACTCCACCTCGCCCTGTTGTACCTCGTGCGGCTCCGTTGCCGAGGTCGGATTGAAGCGGCCGTCACCGGCGTAACTGGCGGTCAGTGTCTTAAACCCCGCGGTAGTGGAGGCGATGCTGCATTCCGTGGGGTCTATGGGAGCTACAACATCCACCACATCCCCGGAACAAGTTGTTGCAGGATCGCCATCGTCGACCGTGACAAGCCCTGTGGGCGTGTAGGTCGGCGAAGAATCTGCCGCGCTCCACGTCACCGTGTACAGCTCTCCAACCCTGGACGCATCTGGAGCGTCGCTGGTGATGGCCAACACGACGTCGAGCTTGTTCACGGTCAGAGTGTAGGTGGCGCTCGTCGAGGCGTTGTAGAAGGCATCGCCGTCGTAGTCAACATAGATTTCGTAGGTGCCATCATCGATGAAGTCCAACGATAGCGTGGCGACGCCAGCGACGACGGTTACGTCATTGTATGGAGGCGCAGGAACTGGGTCGGGAAGGGCAGGAGGGCCAGGGTCAGGAGTGATGACAAAATCGGCCGTTCCCCCGATGACGGGTCCCCCGGCCGCATCGGCCGTGATCGAGGCCGTCAACACTACGTCATCCCCGGGGACAGCGGTATCTCCTATGAGCGCTGGGTTCAGGCTCGAGGTTACCACAGCACTGGTGTCCGCCGTATTAACGGTGTGCGGTGTGGTGCCGTCGCATCCGTTGAAGTCATCGTCGCCGGTGTAGGTGGCAGTGAGGGTCTTGCTGCCGGTGGTGGTGGAGGTGAGGGGAACGGTCCCGTTTCCTACCGGTACGGGGCCGGCGGTATCAGTCCCATCGTCCACGGTGACGGTCCCGACGCCGTTAGGTGCGCCCGGGGCGTCGCTTCCCGGAACAACAACGATGACCTCCCAGTCCACGTCGTAGGCTTGACCCTCAAACGATGGGTCGGGAAGGTCGCTGGTGATCGTGATGCTGGTGTCGGCTTTGCCGACTTCCTGCTCGTAGACGGCGCTCGCTGGGGAGGAGGCGTAGTTGTCATCGGTAGACCCGTCGTAGGTCGCTGTGACCTTGTACTTGCTGAGGCTCGCCTTCATCAGATTGGTTGTGAACGTGGCCTGACCGAGTCCATCAAGGGTGGCAGATGGGTCAGACCCGAGGATGTCTACTTCGTTCTTGTCCTCGATGTGAAAGCTCACGTCTCCCGTCGGGGTTCCCGTTCCCAACCCGGTGGCGGTGACCGTCGCAGTGAAGATGACGTCCTGCCCGGTGACCGAATCATCAACGCCTGGCGTTGGCGTTGATGGCGTTGAGGTCACCACAGTCTGTGTGCTTGCTTCGTTAACCTGCTGACCGCCGGCGAGGGTGCCGCCGCTGCCGTTGTAGTCGGTGTCCCCGCCGTAGGAGGCGGTGATCGGAATCGGCATCGGAAGATCCGTCGCATTGAACGACGCGGTACACGTCGCCACCTGGTTTCCGCCAACATTAACAAGCAAGACATTCTGCCCACCGGGGATCGGCGTTCCGTCGGCGTAGAAGGTGACAACCCCGGTGGGGACGCCCGACCCGGCGGGGTCGTCGTCAACCGTGGCGGTGAAGATCACGGTCTCACCGGTGACGGACGGATTCACATCGACGATGACCGCTGTTGTCGTGTTCGCCTTGTTCACCGTGAGAAGCGCCGTGCCTATGGAGGAGTAGTATCTTGGAGATCCGCTGTAATCCGCGGTGACCGTGTACTTGCTGAGGCTCGCCTTCATCAGGTCCGTCGGGTACGTCGCCTTGCCGAGTCCATCAAGGGTGGCAGATGGGTCAACCCCGAGGATGTCTACTCCATTCTTGTCCTCGATGTGAAAGGTCACGTCTCCCGTGGGGATTCCCGATCCGGGTGGGTCGGCCGTGACCGTCGCGGTGAAGGTCACGGTCTGGCCGGTGACGGATGGATCTACATCGGCACTCACTGCAGTCGTTGTGCTCGCTTCGTTGACCTGCTGTAACAGCGGAGACGTGTTGTTATTGCTGCCGTTGTAGTTGGCGTCACCGCCGTAGGAGGCGGTGATCGGCATCGGCATCGGAAGATCTGCCGCGTTGAACGGCTCGGTCCACGTCGCCGTCGCCGGATCACCGGTCAGCGTGTCAGACCCGATGGACACTCCGTCGGCGTAGAAGGTGACACCGCTGGTGGGTGCTCCCGAACCCGCGGGGTCGTCGGTGACCGTGGCGGTAAAGGTCACGGTCTGACCGGTGACGGACGGATTCACATCGGCACTCACCGCAGTGGTGGTGTTCGCCTGGCCCACCACCAGATCCACCGCGCCCGAGGAGCTTGCGTTGAGCGGCGGAACGCACCCGCCACATCCGGCATAGTCTCCTGTAACCATGTACGTCCCCGCTTTGGTGGGGATAAAGGCGTGTGTGCTCGTAAACGGGCTGGCGCCGCTTGTCACAGCCGCGTCGTCGAGGATGTCTCCTGGCGCTCCGCCGGGGGAGGTGATGCTGCGGGAGAGAGGATTGCCGCCGAATGCGACCGTCGTCGAGGTGGTCTGTGCGGTCACCGTCCACGTGACCGTCACCGAACCGCCAACAACGTACGGGCCCGCAGAGAAGGTGATCTCCGTTGTTGTATCGACCGCGCCGATCATGGAGAACCCGGCCAGAAGTCCAAGGATCAGGGTAAGAATTGCTACGGAAGCCACTCGCTTTCCACCACGGGTCATCCTTTCTCCTCCTTCGAAAGCGCCGTTTACTATACCATTCCTCATTGTTCTCCCCCCCCCTAAAACACTACACCGGCGGTGACCGCCGCGCGCGTCAACCCGAACCGGCCGAATGTCGCCCGCACCGTCACCACCGCGGGAGTCAACCTGAAGGTCAGTGTACTCCCCCAACTGGCAAAGCCGAATTTCTCTGCCCGGTTGGCAAACGAAACGTTGGTTACCGCGGAGAAGATCCCCTGCGATAGCGACAGCCGCATGGAAAGCCCGGTCATCCCCCTCTCCAGACCGGAGGCTGTGGCCCCGAAGGAACCGGTCATCGCCCCCAGGTTGAGCCCCGTGCTGAAGCTGAACGACATCGAAGTGAGAGTCATCGTATCCAGGGCAAACGCGAACCGGAACGGCTCCATACTGAACGAAACCGTGACTCCGCCGAACTTGGGAGGGAAGGGGGCAAGCGTCACCGAGCCGCTGATGCTCGCCTTGTCCCACAGCTTGCCCGAGAGATTGATCGTCGTGTTGAATGCCGTTGTTCCAGTCGTCTGTGTGGCCGTCTTTGTAAACGTGAAGCTGGTGCCGAGCATCACCGACTGGAGGCTCGTGCCGTAGAGGTTGATGTCGGCCAGTTTGATCCCGCTTATGCCAAATCGGGCGAAGTAATTGCCGGGCACGGCGCTCCCGGTGGCGGAGTAGCCCTTAATGCTTGTCCCTGATGAGGACGCGTTTATTCCGAGGCTCGCACTCACCGATACACCCATCTGCGCCCGCCAGCTTGCGGAGGTCAAGCTCCCAACGGCGAAGCTCTGAGACTGCACCGGGTAGTAAAGCGGTGTGTAGGAAGACCCTGGGTTGGGAAAGTTTATGTCTTCGAGCATCGCGAGGTGAGTTATGTTAAATCCAGCCATAGAAGTTGAAAAGGTCACACGCGCCTTGACGAACAAGACGTCCCCCGGAGGGATGATCACCGAGTTTGGCAGGTTGTTCACATCGGTGACCGCCTCGAACGGAACCGCAAACCACATCTCAGGGACGATGCTTAGCTTGTCGAACGTGATTTCGTAGAACGGAAGGCAGCCGAAATCCATGGGTGTCTTTAACACCAGATGCTCTGGCCCAGCCGTGTTCACCACTGCATCGATGTTTAAGTGAGCGAAGCCGAAGTCAACGTCCAGGATGAGGTTCGATGCGATGGCAAACTCCAGCATGACAAACTCGCTCGGCGTGTCCAGCTTGATCTCGCCCGTCAACGTTGTTGGGATCCGCCGAGCGACGAGGTCTAGACCGAAGCGTCCCGAGAGTTGCGCCACTGTCGTGACCCCTCCCAAGATCACGGCCACGATCAAGAGAAGGATCCCCAAAAAGGCCCTCCTAGGCATTCTCGCCCTCCCTTTTACCTGTGCCTGCGACCTTATCTTCAGGCAGTGGTTTCCTCGCTGTTGATAAAGCAAAACGCCCTTCAAGTACTCGAAGAGCGTTTCCAAAAAATATCAACACGCAACCTCACGACAGCCACTGGTTCTTGCCCCCCAACCCCGGCAGCCCGGCTATCTCGTGAGACCCGTGGCTTTGTGCCCCTACTTCACAGTAGGTTTACCTTTTTCAGGATCTACCCCATTATTTATATGCTTATGCCCGAAGCACCGATCAGTATATAAGAATCCGGGCTTCTTGTCAATAACGGATCGCCTTGATCAAGGCCCTACGCCAAGAACGGGAGGAAGTTCCTCATCTTCCGGCCTCATTCTCACCCCTGGATTCCTGGGTTCCTCATAGGTTCTTTGCGCCTCTGCGAGAGGCACAAGCTTTTGCTCTCGCCCGTTCGTTGCACTCACTCAAGCCGCAAAGATCGCTAAGGGGTATAGCTCAACATCACTCTTGTTCTTGGTTTGTCCCGCACTTCGCTTCTCAGGTCCTGTCTTCCGCTCTTCTTTGCGTTCTTTGCGCCTCTGCGAGAGGATGAAGCCTTTCTCTCGCCAAGACGCTAAGATCGCCAAGGATTTATCAGCTCTCAGCCGTCAGCAATCAGCTTAGAACATCAACTCCACTTGCTCTTTCTCATTACTCTCCACTGATTACCCCTTACTGTGTTTCAGCTTTTCTTCGCGTTCTCTGCGGCTCTGCGAGAGGACAGGCTATGGTGAGGTTTGTGGTTCTCCCCATACCCGTTCATCGATGATAGTCCCTTCCGGAGTGATCAAGAAGACCTCGTCGTGTTCGTCGTTCAGGTAGAGACCTTCCGGGTCATACGTTGGGTTATAGGTATCAATGCACACTTGATACGGTTCATCCGGATTGATGAGCGTATCCGGCGGGAAAGAATAGCTTCCTTCTAAGTCACTGAGACGCCAGCCTCCAATATCCACGGGGGCAGTGGAGACGTTCAAAAGCTCTATACACTCGCCTGCCCGGTCTACTACATAGATGATGACCGGGTGAACAGCAGCGGAGAGAACGGGTTCTCTGGAAACGCTTCCCGTCGCCTCGCGGAAGCCTTCCCACAGCCGGTTGAACTCACTGGTATACTGTCCTGGAGGTGTCTGTCCCGCTGTCAGTACCGGACAGTAAATGAACACCGCGTTCTCGTAGTTCTCCTTATCGGCGCTATCCGACCAGTCGTAGGACCCAGTGATTACAAGGTTCCCATCGATTATGGCAAACTTGTGATGGAAGAACCCTGTGGTGTTTGTGATGGCCACTGGGATATTTGCCGATACCAGCTTCCCATATTCACTACCCAATACCTTGTCCTGCCCCGCGCCGAGGATCACACGCACGGATACCCCGCGCCGGGTTGCGCGAACCACGGCATCTCCAAGTTGGTCGTCGGTAAAAGAGAACAACGCGATATCGATGCTCTTCCTCGCCCCGTCAATGGCTTGGATAATCGCCGTTTCAATGACCCCGTCTACGTCCGGTGAGACGAAATAGCTCTGCACCGAACAAGTTTGCGCAACTACACCACCGCCTGCTATCAGCACAACAATGGCGATTAAGAACAGCTTTCTGGTCATCGTTCCCCCTTCTATTCTATGTACTGAAGGAACACTTAAACAATGAAGAAACTCCGGGCCGTCGGGCATGAAGCCCAACGCTACCTCGGCTTTTGTAGTTACTTCCGATGCGACAACGCGGTACATCAAGTTGCAGCATAAGGACCAACTCCGCTTAGCCCTTTAGGTTTTTGCCGTATTAATGCCCCTTTAGCTTGCTGCGGGGTTCTTCATTGATGATATGCTTTTTAAACTGCCGTGCAAGCAGGATTGCCCCTGCAACAAACAAGAGACCAATGACGATAAGAATTGAGGCGACCGCTGTAGATGGGGTGTCAATCAGGAAGCCGATTACCAGGCCAACAAGGGCTGCCCCTATTCCGAGTAAAACCGAGTAAATATAGAATCTTACCGTTTTCATTATGAAGGAAGTTTACTCTTCCTCTGCGCTTCCCGCAAACAAGAAAGAGGAACAGAAAGGGGGTTGGTAATAGCGGCGAGGCCGTAGCGTCGCACCTTGTGTGCGACGTTACGGCCTCCCTATTACCTGTATCAGGGTCTCGCAACGAGAGAGACCGCCCTTACATCGGTGGTTCAATGGAGATAGGTTGGTTAACGTCCTTAAGCTCCATCGACCATTCGACGGACCCGCTATCGCCCTCAGGATCCGTCCCCGAGGCTTTGAAGAGATACTTTACGGGAAAGCCCTCCTCAGCAATCCAGATATCACCTTTTGCCTCAGTGATCTCCTCACCGAAAGTTGCTCCCCACTGGTTATAGCTTGAGGCATAGTGAAAACAGGAAATGCCATTTACAACTTCCTTGTCAATAAGGTTAGAGGCATCGGGTAATCCTTCGTAGAGGGTGCCCCAGCTATAGGCGGGAGAGAAAATGGAGATCGTTTGCATCATGATCTCGGCAACCTGGACTGGTACCTCCGTCCATTCATCGTCCTCTTTCATCCAGGCCTCATCACCGATGCGGGTTACCTCGAACTTTTCCCCGGTGCTTAGATCCGTCCATATGACGTGCTCTCTATCGGGGGGGATATACTCTCCCTCGATCTTGACGGAGCCAGCGGTGGTCTTTGCCTCCTCCTCGGTTTCGAACTTGAAAAGACTGAGATAGCGATAGCTTTCAAGCCCTTGTAGGGCCGCCGAGGACCCAGCAAAAATCTCTTCTGGCGGTACCTCCGTTATCGGTGCTGTCGCCGGTGGTGTCTCTGGCGTGGGTGTCTCTGTTGCAGGTGTCTCCGTAACTGGTTCCTCTGTGGGGGTGGTTACTGTTTCTTCTTGAGTTAGCTCGGCGGGGGGTTGCTCCTCCTTGGGCCCGCAAGCTGTCAATGAAAGAACCAACCCCAACACTAACAGCAAAAGACATAGTAGAAGTGCTTTCTCCCTCATCGCAAAAACCTCCTTGTTAAAGCTGCTTATCCACGGCTACCAGCAAACTACTAGGATACCATGGGCAAACACGTTTAACATTTTACCATATTTTCGGCTCAGGGTAGTAATGGCTTCAACTCCCTGTCAAGCTGTTTCAATATCGGGAGTGAAGCCTACACGCGACCGGTCTTCTGTGCGGGAGCTCGCGCATCACCCAGGGGAATGAGGGGTTTTAGCTTTTAGGGTTCCTCGCTGTTTCTAGTGGGTAACTAGAGAGAAAGGTTGAAACGGTAAGCCTCTCGCAAAGACGCAGAGCCGCAGAGGGTGAGAATCTATAATTCTTGGCGATCTTAGCGTCTTGGCGAGAGATAAGGAAATACGGTTTCCCTGCCTGACCGGCAGACAGGTCATGAGAACGGGCCTTGGGGGTTTATCGCACAAGAAACCGGACTTTTTCCTGTTTTCCTCAGGGGGAGAAGGGCTTGATTCACGAGAGCAGGCCAGTTCTGATGCCCCCTGGCTGATTACCCACACCAGATAGCGAAGGGCCGCTTTTAGACCATTCGCTGGTTATCCTTCCTCCTATCACGCAAGGCCAACAGTGGCTTGTAACTATGGAACGATCTCAAACACCAGGAAGAGATTCCTTTGGGAGTCGTTGAAATTGTTGTCGCTTGCTAAAAGCAAGGTATGGTGCCCGTTTGGCAGTTTAGGGCCAAGGGCGATTGCCTCGATGTTGTCCGGCTGGATGGGGATATCTGACAGCTCCTCTATTGCGGAGATCCGCACTAGGAGCTCCTTCTT